>OGDP01001700.1_pt1 | contig 13265 bp, 10 predicted proteins | sample 1570441 | NCBI WGS metagenome assembly OGDP01 (sample SAMEA2581961, study PRJEB24529) | metagenome | biome: Human gut stool | place: China | collected 2011
AGCAGTGCGCCCTGTCGGGCGCACCAATAAAAACAAAACACCCCAACTAAAATTGGGGTGTTTTGGTAGGTAGGGATTGAAAACGTTACTTTGAAGCTTCTTTGGTTTCCTGTACATCGGCGTTCGGTAAAGCGTTCATGACTTCTTTAGGAACGTCAGGCTTGACCGGGGTCACCAAGATTTGATCAACCTTATTGTTGTCAACGTCAATGACTTCGAAGCGATAGCCACCGTAAGTAATGCGGTCGGTTCGTTTCGGAATCTTACGAAGCATGTACATGATGAAGCCGGCAACGGTTTCATAGGTTGAGTCTTCAGGCAAACTTTCAAAACCTAAGAGTCGTTCTAAGTCGTCAATGGCAGTAGAGCCATCCACTAACCAACTGCCGTCTTCACGTTCGAGAATTTGTGCTTCTTCCTCGGTGCTCACCAAGTCACCCATGACGGTACTCATGACATCGTTCAAGGTGATAATACCCACTACGAGAGCATATTCGTTGATGATGACAGCAAAGTCAGAATGCGTGCGTTTAAAGCAATCGAGGATTTCAGACAACGTTAAGGAGTCGGGCACCATTTGCACTGGGCGAACCAAACCTGACTCTTTAAGAGACAAGTCCTTTTCGCTCATAATACGGCGTAACAAGGCCTTGGAATCCACAATCCCTACAACGTTGTCCAGATTTTCATTGCAGACAATGTATTGGTTGTGAGGCGTATTAACCACCTTGCGACAAATTTCCTCTTCAGTATCGTCCAAAAGCAGATAAACGATACTTTCGCGAGCCGTCATAGAGCTCGGCACCGTACGACTTTCCAATTCGAAAATGTTTTCGATAGCCGTTTGCTCTTCCGTAGCGATAATACCGGCTGCGGTACCGGCGTCGACAGTGGCAATGATGTCTTCAGAGGTGATTTTTTCCTTAGCGTGTTCGGGCAATCCCAAAAGACGGATAATGAAGTTTGCAATGCCGTTAAAGAACCAAACAAAGGGAGCTAAAGCGCGAATCAAGAAGGACATCGGGCCAATGACAGCCACGGCAATTTGTTCAGGAGCAACGAGTGCTAAACGTTTGGGAATCAAGTCGGCAAACAAAATAAAAGCCGTTGTGGAAAGGATAAAGCTTGACCAAAAACCAAACGTATTGGCAAGATCTCCGTTGACCGTGAAGTTTAATGCAAAGTCAGTAAATGCCGGCGAGAAAAGTCGTTCGCCAACGATACCGCCAGCAAGCGCAACGGCGTTAACACCAATTTGAACAACAGTGAAAAAGTGCCCAGGATGTTCTTGTAGAGCTAAAACACGAGAGGCTTTGGGTTGGCCTTCTTCGGCCATGGTCGTTAATCGAATTTTTTTGGCAGCGGCCAGAGAGATTTCTGAGATAGAGAAGAAACTACTCGAAAGAATCAACGCAACGAGTAGAAAGAAAAGCGAATAGTTCGACATAAAAGCACGTTTAAGTTACACAGTCTCTAAGTATAGCAAAAATAACGACTTTTTTGAACTATCTAACTGATTTTTATAGATTCTTTCTCTGGAAATATTGTAAGGTACTTACGTAAAAGGAACTACTTCTTCACATTTTATAACGGCTTTTGTCTTGTCTTTCAGAGGGGTTAATGTAAAAATCATACTCATCCCAAAAGATTTGTCGGTATGAACTTTCAATGTACCGAGGAATTTTTGTTCAATTTTTTCGCAAAAAAGAGGAATTTCCCTATGCAAACCAAGTTAAGTGTGATGTCTATTGCTTTATTAGGGTTGGCTGTCAGTGCACAAGCCAACGCATCTTCAACGCTTGATACGGTCAAAGCACGTGGGCAATTGATTTGCGGTGTCAATACTGCCGCTCCTGGCTTCTCTTCTGTGGACAGCAAGGGGAATTGGACGGGCTTAGATGTTGACGTTTGCCGTGCGGTTGCCGCTGCAACGTTGGGTGATGCGAAAAAAGTGAAGTTTGTCCCCTTGAGTTCTCCGCAACGCTTCTCTGCTTTGCAAGCCGGAGAAATTGATATGTTGGCTCGTAATACGTCTTGGACGATGACGCGCGATACGACGACGGGCGCCTTGTTTACCGCTGTCAGCTACTATGACGGTCAAGGTTTCTTGGTTCCGAAGCGCTTGAATGTGAAGAGTGCCAAGCAATTAAACGGCGCAACGATTTGTGTGCAATCCGGCACCTCAAGTGAAAAGAGTTTGGCCGACTTCTTCAACACCAATAAGATGAAGTTTAAGACCGTTGTGTTTGATACGACGGAAGCAACACAAGCCGCCTTCTTCTCTGGTCGTTGTCAAGCTTACACGACGGACATGAGCGACTTGGCTGGTGCTCGAATCAACTCTCCCAAGCCCGCCGATTATGAAATTTTGCCGGAAGTGATCTCTAAGGAACCGTTGGCGCCGGCCGTTCGTCGTGGCGATGATCAATGGTATTCCATCGTTCGTTGGTCTCTTTTTGCATTGATCAATGCAGAAGAATTGGGTATCACCAAAGCTAATGTTGATCAAAAGCTTGCTCAAGATAAGCGCCCTGATGTCCAACGTTTACTTGGTGCTTCTGAAGATATGGGTAAAATGTTAGGGTTAGACAAGCAATGGAGTTACCGTATCGTTAAGCAAGTTGGCAACTATGGCGAAAGCTTTGAGGCTAACATGGGCCCGAACTCCAAGTTAGGTTTGCCCCGTGGCAACAATAACTTGTGGACGCAAGGTGGCTTGCTTTACGCACCTCCGATCCGTTAATTTCTGGTTGAAATCCGTTTAAAGAAAATGGCGGTTGTGTTTGAGCAGCCGCCATTTTGATCATTAACGAACGAAGAGATGATAGATTTACGTTCAAAGAATAAGCCATTAATCGGAGACGAATCGTACCGAGCACGAGAGGCCACACGGCGTCGCAAGGAGTGGTTTTGGCAGGCAATCATTTTTGTATTAACGATTGCTTTGTTGTACGCATTTGGTCAAAACATTTATGAGAATCTGCAAGCCAGAGATATTCGTTCCGGTTTCGCTTTTTTGAGCGATCGATCCAGTTTTGAAATCGGTGAGTCTTTAATTTCAGTTAATTCCAATGACAGTTTTGGCCGGATGTTCTTGGCTGGGATGCTCAATACCATTCTCGTTGCAGCTGTCTCTATTGTGACTGCTACGGTCTTAGGGGTAATCGTTGGTTTAATGCGCCTTTCCGACCACCCGTTGGTTCGCTTTTTAGGTGTTGCTCACGTTGAGTTTTATCGCAATATTCCGTTATTGATTCAACTCTTTGCCGTTTACTTGGTGATTACGGAATTTCTTCCAGATTCTTTCGACCCCTTGATGTTTGGCTCTTTGGCTATGTTGTCAAAGGCAGGTCTTCATTTTACGGTTCCCCATCATTTAGCTCTTGCTAATGTTTGCGCCCTCCTTTTTGCCATAGCGACAGGCTACTTCTGTCGTCGTTTTTACATTCAACGCGTCACAAGTCTGATGGCAACCCTTATGGGTTTGGGAGCCGGTGTTTTAGTTGGGCTTTTCGTTTGGTTTGTTTTTGGCTGTGTTTTTGGTTGGAGTCAACCGAGAATGGACGGCTTTATGGTGGCCGGTGGCGCAGCGGCTACGCCTGAATTTCTTACCCTTTGGATCGGATTGACGACTTTTACCTCGGCTTCGATTGCTGAAATTGTTCGAGCTGGGATTTTGGCTGTTCCTCAAAATCAATGGCGAGCCTCGGAAGCTTTGGGGATGACGCGTTTGCAAACCATCAGCTATGTTGTTTTGCCGCAATCGTTGCGTTTGGTCATCCCGCCATTGGCAAGTCAATTCATGAATTTAACGAAAAATTCATCATTGGCGGTCATTATCGGACATCGTCAGTGTCGGTAACACTTCGATTGTGATTATGGGGCAAGCACTTGAAGCCATTGTCTTGATCATGGCGGTTTACCTCTTTCTTAATCTTATTATTGCTGTTGTGATGAATGCCTTAAATGCACGTGTCACAGCGGCCCCAAAGTAAGGAGCGCAGTATGAAGCAATCCAATACGCTCCTACAGAGCTTAAGAAGCCAATATTGTTCGTCCGTTGGGTCGACGGTGGTGACGCTGATTATCGTCGGTGTGTTACTTTTCTTGGGTTTGAATTTGACCAGTTGGGGGGTGATTAATGCTGTCACAGCGCCTGATCTCGAATTGTGTCGTCAAGCCGATGGTGCATGCTGGGGTTTTGTGACCGAGAAATGGCGCTTGATTTTGTTTGGTCGCTTTCCTTATGAAGAGCATTGGCGTGCTGGATTAGGTACGGCTGTCGTGGTGCTGATGTTAGTTGTCTCGGCCATTCCTTACTTGTGGACAAGAAAGGGCGCTAAACTGATTTTGGCCGGTTGGGTGTTGGCATTGGGCTTTTTCTTTACGATGATGGCCGGTGGTGTCTTCGGTTTAACGCCCATTGATTCTGACGCGTGGGGCGGTCTGCCTTTAACCGTGATCTTAACGATTATTGGGATGACGGCCTCTGCACCTCTCGGGATTTTGTTGGCTTTAGGGCGTCGTTCCCGTATGCCCGTTTTACGCATTCTCAGCACGGGCTACATTGAACTGGTTCGAGGCGTACCTCTGATCACGGTTTTGTTTGTTGCCACTTATATCTTCCCTCTTATTTTGCCAGCTGGATGGAAGTTTGACGCATTCTGGCGCATTGCCTTGGGGATTTCGCTTTTCCAAGCGGCTTACATGGCAGAAACCGTTCGTGGGGGCTTACAGACGATTCCGCAAGCGCAATTTAATGCCGCTGCTTCCTTAGGGTTAAAGACGTGGCAAGTTTATGTCTACGTTATTCTTCCTCAAGCCTTGGTTGCTGTTATTCCGGCGTTTGTGAATAGTTTGTTGTCAACCTTTATGGATACGTCTTTAGTGACGGTTGTGTCCATGTACGACCTCACCGGAGCGTTGCGTTTAGCTTTAGGTGACCCGCAATGGCGTCAATTCTTCATCGAAGGCTATATCTTTATTGCGGCCATTTACTTCTTTGGCAGTTTTGTAATGTCACGGTATAGTTTCTGGCTTGAAGAAAAGTTAAAGAAGGCAAAAACGTATGCTTAAGATTCATGAACATATCATCGAGGTGAGTAACCCTCAAGATGATTTGGCAGGGATTTTTGACTCCTCGATGCTTTGGCGCCATTTGGAGCATTTTGCTCGTCATCCCACGGAGTATGTGGAGGCGATGAAACAATGTTCAATTACAGAGCATTACGAAAATGAGCAGCTACTTTTAAAGCGCGAGTTGGATTTTGGTGGTTTGATTGTTTCCGATACGGTCGCATTTGACGTAGGGCACGCTGTCATTACCAATGTGAAAGGAAGTAAAGATTATCCTGCCAGCCGCTTTACGATTCAGATCGAGTCCCCTGGTGAAGCGGGTTATTTCTTTTTGCGCTTTATTTATGAAGAAGATGTTGCGCAAGCGCCTACACAAGACATTTATCTGCAGTTAAGAAAACAAGCGTATGAGCAAAAAGATCGAGATTTGGTGGATATGATTCGCCAAAGTGCTCATGATTTGGCTTTGACGCATTAATCATTAATTTCTGTATTTCACCAGCTCATCGGGGGTTGGTGAATTTCTTTTTGAAAGATTCCTTATGAATTTATCCTCTCAAGCCCAACAACGTATTACCACGACATTGGCTAAAGACATCTCGGCCCGAGAAGCTCAGGTTCAAGCCGCCGTTGATTTACTTGAATCGGGTGCTACCGTTCCCTTTATTGCACGTTACCGTAAAGAAGTAACGGGAGGGTTGGATGATGGACAATTACGTCTTTTGGAAGAACGTTTGACCTATCTCACTGAGTTAGAAGAGCGTCGTCAAACGGTGTTGGATTCTATCGAATTACAAGGAAAGTTAACCGAAGAGCTTCGAGATGCTTTAACGGCAGCAGAGACCAAACAAACGATTGAAGACCTTTATTTGCCGTATAAACCTCGTCGCCGTACCCGTGCGCAAATCGCCAAAGAAGCAGGTCTTGAACCATTGGCCGATAGCCTTTATCAATCGCCCACAATTGAGCCTGACACTGAAGCTCAAAAGTACGTGAATGAGGAAAAGGGCATCAAAACCAGTAAAGATGCCTTAAACGGGGCAAGAGATATTTTGGCCGAGCGCTTTAGCGAAAACGCTGAGCTTTTGGCAAGCGTTCGTGCTTTTATGAACAAAAACGGTTTCATTGTCTCAGAAGTTGTCGAAGGCAAAGAAGCCGAGGGCGAAAAGTTTAAAGACTATTTCGAGTATGACGAAGAATTATCTGCTGTCCCCTCGCATCGAGCTTTGGCGATGTTCAGAGGACGCCAAGAAGGTGTGTTAAAGATTTCGGTTCAATTGACCGAAGAAGAGGAAGCCCGAAAGATTCACCCCTGCCAAACAATCATTGCCGAGCATTTTGGTATTTCAGATTTAGGGCGTGCTGCTGACGCTTGGTTGATGGATGTGTGCCGTTGGACATGGCGAGTCAAGATTAGCCTTAATATCGAAAGTGAACTCTTTGCAACGTTGCGAGATCGAGCTGAAGAAGAGGCAATCCGCGTCTTTGGTATTAACTTGAAAGATTTGTTGTTAGCAGCTCCCGCTGGTCAAAAGGGTGTCATTGGGTTAGACCCGGGACTTCGAACGGGTGTGAAGGTTGCTGTGATTTCTGCCACCGGTGCTGTTTTGGATACAGGGGTTATCTATCCTCATGAACCGCGTCGTGATTGGGATCGCTCAATTGAAATTTTGGCTCAGTTAGCCAAGCGTCATGGCAGTCAACTCATTTCGATCGGTAATGGCACCGCCAGTCGTGAAACGGACAAATTAGCAGCCGATTTAATTCGCCGTCATCCTGAATTGCATTTAACGAAGGTGGTCGTGAGTGAGGCTGGCGCCAGTGTGTACTCTGCAAGCGAATTGGCTGCGAAGGAGTTCCCTGATATGGACGTGAGTTATCGGGGAGCTGTCTCCATCGCTCGACGCTTGCAAGATCCTTTGGCAGAACTTGTCAAAATTGATCCCAAAGCCATTGGCGTCGGTCAATATCAACACGATGTTAACCAAACCCATTTGGCCCATAAGTTGGAAGCTGTCGTTGAAGACTGCGTGAATGCCGTGGGTGTTGACCTCAATACCGCAAGTGCCGAACTCTTGGCGCGTGTCTCCGGTCTCACTAAAAACATTGCCGAACACATTGTTTTATTCCGCAACAATATGGGTAGCTTTGAAAATCGAGCCCAGTTGATGAAGGTGCCTCGTTTTGGTGCGAAGGCTTTTGAACAATCAGCAGGCTTTTTGCGCATTAATAACGGTGAAAATCCCTTAGATGCCTCAGCCGTTCACCCGGAAGCCTACCCGGTTGTTGCTCGCATTTTGGAAAAAACGGGATTGAGCTCTAAAGAATTGATTGGAAACCATGAAGTTTTATCCAAGCTCAGAGCTCAAGACTTCACGGACGAGCAATTTGGCGTCCCGACGGTCACCGACATTATCAAAGAGCTGGAAAAACCGGGTCGCGATCCGCGTCCGGAATTTAAAATGGCTGAGTTTAAGGAAGGTGTCGAGTCGGTTTCCGATTTAAAAGTTGGAATGGAGCTCGAAGGCGTTGTCTCCAATGTGGCTGCATTTGGTGCTTTCGTGGATATCGGTGTGCATCAAGACGGTTTGGTTCACGTCTCTGAACTTTCCAATCACTTTGTTAAAGACCCGAGAGAAGTGGTTCGTGTTGGGCAAATTGTCAAAGTCAAGGTTTTGGAAGTGGACGTATCACGAAATCGTATTTCGTTGTCCATGAAGTCTAACTCTGGTGCTCGCACAGGAGCCTCAAAGCCCAAAGTTCAACGTCCGATGAAGGATACTCGTCCTACGTTGGGTGCAATGGCCAATGCCTTTTCGAAACTTAAGCGTTAAACCTTGACCTGATGCAGCTAAGATTGTCGCTCTTAACTGTTACAATAGATGGGCTCGCAAGATAAAAAAGTGCGAGAAAATTCAATTACATTAGGAGTCTAAAATGGACAATCCCGTCAATGCCAAGCCGTTGGAAATGCCGCCTTTGTTGGCTCATGTCCAAGCAGCTTTGGACACTCTGTCTGCTTGTGAAACCATTAAGTCTGCTATTGAAGCAGTCAAGCGCGATGATGAAAAGACCATCGCCGACCAAGTGGCTATCACGGAAGTGGAAGCCCCGCCTTTCCATGAAGAAGTTCGTGCTAAGGACATGGCTCGTCGTTTTGAAGAGTTAGGTTTAACGGCAACGATTGACGAAGAAGGTAACGTTTTGGCTCGCCGTGCTGGTAAGGGCAATGGTCCGACGTTGGTCTTGGCTGCTCACTTGGATACCGTTTTCCCGGCTGGTACGGATGTTAAGGTTCGCAAGGAAGGCAATCGCTACTTGGCCCCTGGCATCAGTGACGATGCTCGTGGTTTGGCAGCTATTTTGCAAGTTTTGCGTACGTTGCAAGAATTCAAGATCGAAACGGTCGGTGACATCCTCTTTGTTTGCAGCGTTGGTGAAGAAGGTAACGGTGACCTCCGCGGTTCCAAGTACTTGTTTAACAAGTCCGGTATTCAAATCGATGGCTTCATCTCTGTTGACGGTGTGAACGTTAATCGCGTTTTGCGTGGTGCAACGGGTTCTAAGCGCTATCGTGTTCACTTTGATGGTCCTGGCGGCCACTCTTGGAATGCTTTCGGTACGCCGTCTGCTATCCACGCAATGGGTCGCGCTATTGCTAAGGTGGCTGATGTTGAAACGAAGTCTGATCCGAAGACGACGTTCACGTGCGGTACGATCCAAGGCGGTACGACGGTTAATTCCATCGCTGCTCACGTTGAAATGGAATTGGATATGCGTAGCGCCGGCGCTCAAGAATTGGATGATTTGGAAGCTCAAATCCTCCCGATCTTCGAACAAGCCGCTAAGGATGAAAATGCTCGTTGGGGCTACAAGGATGAAGATGGCGTTAAGTTGACGCTCGAACCGATTGGTCATCGTCCGGGTGGCGGTCAAGCCGATGATGTAAGCGTGCTTCAAGCTGCTCGCGGTGCAATGGCTGCTTTGGGTATCCCGCTTTATTCTTACGCCTTTGCCTCGACTGACCACAACGTGGCAGTCAATAAGGGTGTGCCGGCTACGACGTTAGGCGGTGGCGGTAAGGAAGGTTTCAACCACAACGTCAAGGAATGGTGGGAACCGGTGGATGCTTACCTCGGCCCGCAATTGGCTATGTTGACGAGTTTGGCATTGGTTGGTGTTGATGGTTGCACGGAACCGCTCTTGGAAAAGCGCGCCTAATCACTAACTGATCACTCTGATCAAAAAAAGACTCTGTCATTTTGGCGGAGTCTTTTTTTAAGGTAAAAAAATCGAAGAGGAATTGCTCCCTCTTCGATTAATTGGAGGCTAATGATTGATTACTTTTCAATCACCGGATTGCCATCTTCTTTATGTTCGCCGCGGTTCATCAATGCGTTCAACAAAATGGCACCGAACGTAGCAGTACCGATACCACCCAAAGCGAAGCCACCAAGATTTAACGTAAAGTCGCCGGCACCTAAAATCAAGGTGACAGCGGCCACAATCAAATTGCGGTTATTACCGAAGTCAACGTTATTGACAACCCAGATGCGGGCACCAGCGACGGCGATCATACCGAAGACCACGATTGAGACGCCGCCTAAGAGCGGTTGAGGGATCGTTTGAATAACAGCGCCAAACTTCGGAGAAAAGCCCAATGCAATAGCGATAACGGCGGCCACAGCAAAGATCAAGGTGGAGTAAACGCGCGTTGCAGCCATCACGCCGATGTTTTCACCATAAGTCGTCACACCCGTGCCACCCATGCTTCCGGCAACCATCGTAGCAATACCGTCACCTAAGAAGGCTCGACCCATGTATGGGTCTAAGTTACGACCGGTCATGGCCGTAACAGCTTTCACGTGACCCAAGTTTTCACCAATCAAGATGATGACCACAGGGGCAATTAACAAAATGGCGTTAAATTCGAAGACGGGTGAATGGAATTGGGGCATACCGAACCAAGCAGCATTACTGATGATTGAGAAGTCAATGCTCGGGCCAAATCCCAATACGTTAGCCAAGATGAAATAGATGATATAGCTGAGGATAATCCCAACTAAAATCAAAAGCTTTTGAATCATGCCACGCGTGTAAACGGCAACTGCACCCACGCAGATCATCGTAATGATGGCGATACAAGCGTTAAAGGTACCGGTACCGACGCTACGCACGGCAGTAGGAGCAAGGTTTAAACCGATAACGGCAACAACAGCACCTGTCACCACGGGAGGCATCAGCTTTTCAATCCATCGCACACCTGTGGACATCACAATAAGGCCCACAATGGCATAGATGAGACCGCAGACAATAATCCCGCCCAAGGCAACACCAATATTGGCATTGAGACCGGAACCTGCCGCATAGCCAGTGGCGGAAATGACAACCCCGATAAAGGCAAAGCTTGAGCCGAGGTAGCTAGGAACGTGACCACCAACAATCACAAAAAAAATGAGCGTCCCAATACCGCTCATCAAAATAGCAACGTTAGGGTCAAAACCCATCAATAGAGGTGCCAAAATGGTGGAGCCAAACATGGCAACAACGTGTTGAATACCCATAGCGAGTGTTTGAGGCGTGGGTAAACGTTCATCCGGCGCAATAATCCCGTCGGTTTTTAATTTCCATGAGGGAAAATAACTCATGTGATTTCTCCTTTCAATACATGCCTGACATTGTATCGCAAGATGTTGCAGCTCAAGGAATTTTCTCAAAATCAGGTACAATACCGCGCTTAGTTCTCGCTAAAAAATATTTGAATTCTCAAAGATTTAAAAATGGTTGCGTTAGATCCCCAAATTTTAAAAGATGTGCAAAAACGCCGTACTTTTGCCATCATCGCTCACCCTGACGCGGGTAAGACGACATTAACGGAAAAATTATTGCTTTTCGGTGGAGCCATTCAAATGGCCGGTGCCGTCAAGGGCCGTAAGGCTGCTCGTCATGCAACGAGTGACTGGATGGAAGTTGAACAACAACGCGGTATTTCGGTGACAAGTTCCGTGATGCAGTTCGAGTACGATAACCACGTTATTAACTTGCTTGACACGCCGGGGCACGAAGACTTCTCAGAAGATACCTATCGCGTTTTAACGGCGGTTGATGCTGCCGTGATGGTGATTGACGCAGCCAAGGGTGTGGAAGCTCAAACGATCAAATTATTGGAAGTTTGCCGTCTTCGCAACACGCCGATTATCACGTTTATCAACAAGTTGGACCGTGAAGTTCGAGATCCGATCGATCTTTTAAGTGAAATCGAAGAGATTTTGAAATTAGAGTGTGTGCCGATTACGTGGCCGATCGGGATGGGTAAGACTTTTCGAGGTGTGTTCTCGCTTGAGAAGGACCGCTTGGTGCGCTTCATGGCCGGCGAATCTCGCCTGTCGGGTAACGAAGAGTTAATCGAAGGGTTGGATAATCCTCGCTTGGACGAGTTGTTCCCGATGGAAATGGACTACGTCCGAGAAAGCATTGAGTTAGTGCAAGGTGTCTCCAATCCGTTTAGTTTGGAAAAATTCTTAGCCGGCGAACAAAGCCCCGTTTTCTTTGGCTCCGGTGTGAATAACTTCGGTGTGAAGGACGTTTTGGAAGCACTTGTGCGTTGGGCGCCCGAACCGCAACCCCGTGATGGTGGCAAGCGCATGGTGGAGCCGACGGAAAAGCCTTTCTCTGGCTTTGTGTTCAAAATCCAAGCTAACATGGATCCGAAGCACCGTGACCGTATCGCTTTCTTCCGAGTTTGCTCTGGCCGATACACGCAAGGTATGAAGGTTCGTCATTTGCGCGAAGATCGCGAAATGAAAATTCCGAATGCATTGACCTTTATGGCAAACGATCGCGTGACAATGACCGATGCCGTCGCAGGCGACATCATCGGTATTTATAACCACGGTCAATTGCATATTGGCGATACGCTCACCGAAGGTGAAGTCTTGGGCTTTACGGGTATTCCGTACTTTGCTCCGGAATTGTTCCGTGCCGCTCGTCCGAAGGATCCGTTTAAGGCTAAGCAATTGCAAAAGGGCCTTAAGGAGTTGGGCGAAGAGGGTGCCATTCAGGTGTTTGAAAACGACTTTGGTCACCTCTATTTGGGTGCCGTTGGTTTCTTGCAATTTGAAATTGTGGCTCAGCGCTTAGCAACGGAATACAAGGTCGATGCAATCTATGAGCAAACGGATGTATCGACTGCCCGTTGGTTGCACTTCCCGGACGAAGACACCAAGAAACGCTTTACCGACGAGCAAGCCGCTCGTTTGGCTCACGATGCTGATGGTAATTTGGTTTACTTGGCAACGTCGATTTATAACCTTCAAACGACCGAACGCCATTGGCCGGATGTTGAATTCCGCACAACTCGCGAGAAAAACCAAACATTCGAATAGGCTTTAAGTCTTTGAGCGAACTCCCTTCTTTCGATTCTTGAAGAGGGGAGTTTCTTTATTGGGTGACTTCAGTGCGCAGAGAATCGTTTTTCTGACTCATGTGAATGAATCCATGGATGACGATGGCCAATACCCAACGCAATCATTAAATAAGACGCAAATAGGAAAATAAGCGGTCCGCTGGGATCCCAGAAATCAAAGGAGTAGCCAAGAAAGAGTTTATTAAACATTTCTCTGTCTACCCAACAGGCAATACCAAGCAAGATCACAGTCCAACTAAAGAGAGTCGCGCATCGAGTATTTCCAATGTATTTGAATGCAGTCGATTTCAAAGACTCAAAGTGCAGTCCAAGATGCAATCCCATGAGGGCAATGAGCCAATAAGCCGCAAAACTGTGAAAGGATCTCATTTGAAAACTGGATTCAAAGGGTAAAGGCAAACTCACAAAAATGTAGTGAGAAAGCGGGATCGATGTTCCTAATAGCACAGCAAGATCGATGAGAAGAAGCGTATTCGTAAAAGTCGAAGCCCACCGTCCCCAACCATAGCGACCTCGTAACGAGGCGAAATACCATGCGTGATTTCGGTAAAGATGCAAGATGGATAACGTCATCGCCACTGCACAAGTAACCTCGTGCCAAAGGATACCGGTGAAGTGGGCTCCCATTGACAGAATGAAGCAGAAAACTAAACAGAGATTGAATGTTGTTCTGTGCTTGTTTGTCATGGTGTTGACCTGAAGTTAAAGTGTAATGGGTATCTGAAAAGTGGACCTCCAGGAATCATTTAGGAGAAAATGATGT
>OGDP01001703.1_pt1 | contig 13251 bp, 10 predicted proteins | sample 1570441 | NCBI WGS metagenome assembly OGDP01 (sample SAMEA2581961, study PRJEB24529) | metagenome | biome: Human gut stool | place: China | collected 2011
GTAGTCGTTCGTGAAGTGCTCGGGACGGAACTTCGGTATCTCCCAGCCGGGCAGATAGCAGTGCATTCGGTCGAGAAACGCCGTATCCGTGCCCATTTCTGGCGGGAAGGGGTCAAACAGGCTGGACGTTTTGAGCAGCACATCGACGCTCTGGTTGATGTTGCCGACAAAGACCATCGAAGCCGTCGCGGCCTTTTCTTCCTTGCCGCGGGCGAACGAGCCGGACGCCATGTTGTCCTTCATGATCTGGATGCCGTCCTTGTCCTTGAAGTTGATGCCTGCGACCTCATCGAACGCCACGCAGTCCCACAGGCCGACCAGACCGACCGTCTTGCGTCCCATGTTGTAGAACAGGTTTGCCACAGTCGTCTGTCCACCGGACACCAGAATGCTGTTGGGGCTGATTTCCTTATAGATATGGGACTTACCGGTGCTGCGAGGTCCAAGCTCGCAGAGGTTGAAGTTGTTCTCCACCAGCGGTAACATACGAGCTAAAAGGAGCCATTTCTCCCGCTGGTTCAACTGCTCCGGCTCATAACCGCAAGAGCGCAGCATAACATCCATCCACTCGTCCTGCGTGAAGGCTTTACGTCCAGCGCGCACTTCCTCAATGTCGATATGGGGCATCTGGATGGGGGTCAGCTTGCGGATGCTGATAGGCGAAACATCCTTCTGCTTTTTCTGCCGGGGTTCGCTGTCAAAGTCCTCCATGCCAAAGGTGCTGTCACCTTCGGATTCATATTCCAGTTGAACGATGCACCAGATGCCGCCGCAGAGCAAACGGTCATATTTTTCCGGGTAGTCGTCCGTAATGGGCACATTGGAGAGTCCCAGATTGGAAAACTCCGCAAAGAAGCAGTCTTTCTTGATATCCAGATGCACGGTCACCATATCGATAATGGTGTGGCTGCCCTTTTTCCGCAGCTGCGAAAGAATCTTTTGTGCTTCATCCGGTCGGACAAAGTTGTCCGCCAGAATGTGCTTTACATTCTGCACACCTTTTTCAATAATAGCTTCGTCATCTGAACTACAGTACTGGCCTAATAAAAACTCCAGCACATAAACCGGGACATTTGCACCTTCCTTGATCTTTTTAGTCAGATCCTTGCGAACGATTTTTCCATCAAAATTCTGCCGTAATTTTTCCTTGATTGCGTCTCGACGGCAGCTATTTTCCGCATTCGGCTCCATTTATAGTCCTCCTGCTCCCATCAGTTAAAAAAAATCGAATTCATCAATCGCAAATGCAATATCGATCTGGAACTGTTCCCGCTGCTGCATCTGCTGACCCTGCTCATCCGCAATCACCAGATAATAGGTTGCTGTATTGCTGAACTTCATCGATTTGAGGTTGAAGTTGCAATGGAACGTACGATCTGCGCCGTTCTCACTGGTTTTGTCCGCAATAATCTTCTGGGTATCGCTGACAGGCTTTCCGTATTCATCCGTAAACCACACCAGATAAGTAGCAGCCTCACGGTTTGCACTTACCGCATCTTTCTGGTAGAAATCCAGTGAAAAGATCATATTGCTGATCTTCCGACTGGAAGAAAGCAAACTCACTGTTACAGGGAGCGTATCATACTTCTGCTTATTGCGCCGATATTCCATAGAGCCGTTGCGCAGATAATGATATTCGATCACCGGAACCGTCATTTCCTGCAGGCTGATACCGCCATGCACAAAATTCAGCCCGCCACCATTCATCTTGATGCGAATACCTTCCCGTGGAGCAAATCCAGTGTATTCCGTTTTTCCGTCCAGGAATTTTACAGGAAGCAAATACTGCGGATCCGCCTCCTTCTGCATGATTGCATAGCGTCTGCCATATTCCACATCCATGCCGTTAAAGCTGGTCTTGTCTACCTTGTCATCCTCAGTCAGCGGACTGTATGTATAAATGAATCCATGGTCAGCCGTAATCAGAATATTAGTTCCACCAAATTCATTTACAATAATACGCACAAGGTTCTTTAATTCTGAAATTGCCTTATCACAGGCAGAAAAAACAGCGGTATCAGAAGTATGGCTGGCTTCATCAATGGTATCGTGATAAATGTAAACCACATCCATGCCCTTTACCAACGCACTTCGTTCTGCTCGTTTCATGGCAATGATGTCATTGTATTTTAACGCTACACTCGCGGGATCTTCTGATTTTAGAACCTTATCCCGGTAAGTGCTTGCCGTAGACTGTCCATCCGCCAGAACCGTCAAAATATCGTTCCGAACTTCTACTGTCAGTTCTTTATGCGGCAATAACGCTGCCATACCAAACTTTGTAATAGAAGGGAAGACACTTTGCATACTGCTGATAGAAACCTTGCTCTGTGTTTCTCTCTGAAGCTGGTCTGCCATCGCAGCCGCCACTTCATAACGCATGGCATCCGAAATAATTACGAATACCTTGGTATCCGAAGTCTTAATGCGGGAACGGTAAAATTCTTCCTGCTGCGGTACTTCCAAAACCTTGCCGTAGGTTGCCAGTTCATCTGCACACACATCTGACCAGTTATTACCCAACTCGCCTAAGAACCAATGCGCGTAGAGTCCTTCCACTTTATCAACAACGTGCTTGAACAAGTCGTCCAGTAGAATATTGGAAGTCTCCAGGCTCTTTTGGAAGCTCAGATGGAACAAACGGTAATAGGTATCCATCTGATAGTAGCTTTCCGTGTATTCTTTCCAGATGCCTTTTGCTTTGGCGGTATGGAATCCGGCAGAGTGTTCCTTAAAGAAGCTCTGCATATTCGCCACTTGCAGGATACCGTCATAGAAATTTTCAAACGGCTCATACCATGCACAGGTTCTACGCTTTTCAACGGTGGAAGTAATCGTATCCACATCAATGATATGATCGCTGATCTCTGTCATCAGCTTTGTCAGAATCACTTCGTTGATGCACGGGAAGCACTCAGTTCCTGCCAAATCGTCAACCGTCAACTTTTCAAAACGCTGATGCAGTCTAGCTTCATCTTCAACATACCGTGCCACATCGTATAACTGCTGAATGTCCTCACTGTGAAGCCATTCAGAAATGAAATCATAGCAATATGCCTGATGCGGCATAGAAATAAAGCTATCCAGTCCAGCAATATACTCCTGCCGCATGGTACGGGTAGCGGCGGTCAACAGCAAATGAATTGCCAGCCGTCCGAGGTCTGGTTCTTTCTCCACAAAACCGCAGCCCTGGCGAACCATCGCCCAAAATGCACCATCAGCATGATATTTTACGAAATCCTGATAAACCGTATTGTTATTCAAATCCAATCCGGCACGAAACACGCTGCGGAGAATCATATTCGGCTGTACGTCTTTCAATCCGCAGATTGCCGCCATGACCGCCATGTGCAGCTGTGCCGGAGTTGTCGGAACTTTATTCTGTGTGCTGACTTTCAATCGGCGGTCTTTCGCATTGAAATAAGCACGGTAATTCTTGACCTGCTTTCGCATGGCCGGATTCGATGTAAGCCCCATCTCATCCATCCAAATAGAAATCAGGTCTGCCCGGAACTCCTCACTGTAAAGCTCCACATCCAGAAGCCAGTTATCATCCGGGCGGTTATATGCTAAAGGGCTGTAAACCAGATAGTTTGTGGTCAGATCGTCTACCGAAAGCAGTTTCTTCACAGAAAACGCATTATTGCCAGTCAGAGCAATCACCTTTGCATTTTCCAGAACTACTTCATCCAGCTTATCCTCAAATTCCTTATCTTCATCATACCAGAAAATGATACGACGCTGATAAAACTCCGGCAGAGGAGCCGCAAACCTGCGGTTTAAGTCCTGTATTACTTTGTCTGTATCCATGTTGCTCCTCCTACCTTATAATTTTCCATTTTGCTTTTCTCGTTGTTCCGTTCTGTACCAATCTGCCTTTTTCCTGTAAAGAAGCGAACATTCGAGAAACCGTTCTTTTTGATACACCCATTTCTTCCGCATAATATGCCTGTGTTGCAGATGGATTTTTCTCAATAATATGCAACAGTTTTTCTAACTGCATCTGTTCCTTATTGAGCGGTACTTCAACGCCATTAGTGCCACTTTTGTTGCCATTAACGCCATTTTCAACACCATCAATGTCATTTTTGGCGTCGTTGGCGTTAATTGTGGCATTGTTTGCATCAACCTGACCTCGATAAATATTGATACGCAAATCAACTTCGCCGCCAATGAACTCCGGCTCCCGAAGTCCAGCAGCTTTTACTTTATCAATAATTCTCGGAATACCGCTTCCCCAATGCTCAATTAGGTTCATATATGCAAACGCATGGGCAAGGGCTTCATTTCTGATTTTGGAATATCCTTCTTTCATACGCTCCATCGTTTGTCCCATTGGCAACTTTCCCGGAGAAGTGATTTCCAATCGGTTGTCATATACCGCAACCTGTATCGTACCATGATCCAGATAACTACGATGTACCATGGCATTAATAATCAACTCACGAATAGCATCCAGTGGAATCTCATAAATATCCTGCCGATAAATTCCTACAATGGTAGCACCCAGATGGATATTTCTCAGAACAAACTGAAATGCTTCGTCTATCTGTTCCCAAAGCGGACCGGTATACTCTCTACGGTCAACAAATACCGCTTTTGTTGTACCTTTGAACACACCACATTGCGTTGCAACATGAAGTCCTCCATTACCAGTCAAAATAGCAAAGGCATTGGACGGATAATCTTTTCCATCACGCTCAATCAAAACACCCCAGGAACGCAGCTGCTGTCTGCCGACATCTTTGATGGATGCTTTCTGTTCCTCATCATTGGCATTCTTGACTGCCTGTTCTTTCATTGCTTTGCAAAGGGCATCAATATCTTCATCCGTGATATTCAACCCGGTACACAAAGCCTGATCGTAGTAGCGGTTACTGCCCTCAAACAGCAGTTCCTTTACCATATACTCATCTGCAAGACGGGTAGTTCCGGCAACACGGACATATACACCGCCATCTCTGCCAAGAGCTTTAATATAATATGGCCGCTGTCTGCCCTCAGAAACCTCTACCACTATAACCGTTTTACCATCAACCGTCTGTAAAGTAATATCCGGGATGATCGCCGGTTCACAGCTGTCTGATACGGCACTGGCAATGGCATCCATTTTCTTGAACACATCTTCTTTGTCAAAGCCGACAACCTCTCTGGTTTTATCGGCAATCCCGAAAATGATTTTTCCTCCGGTTCCATTTGCAAAGGCAACCACAGATTTCATATATTTGATGCTTTTCTCCGGTAGGTTCTCTTTAAACTCTACATTTTTTGATTCCCCTGCAAGAATTTCTTCTATGGTCATCGTAACACCTCGCTCTCCTTAACAGTCCTAACCACCATATTTTTACTTGATTGATGAAGAAATGGAGCTCAGTGCTTTGCTTAAAGCATCTTCATCAGCCTTTTTTCTTCTCTCACTTTCCCACATACCGAGTATCTGATAAATGCATCCTTTCACAACAGGAAAATACTTTCGGCATTCTTCTTCGCTTAACTCATGAATACCTTTGCTCAAGATTCCGTAAATAGTTGCATTTTTGACCAGTATATCTGGAAGATATCCTTCCAACATCTTAATTTTTTCAGCTACTCTCGCCCGTTCAAACATCTCGTTATCAATCGCATCAGCCGCTGTTTCTTTTGCTTGATAAACAAGTCTTTCAAGAATTCGTCTCAGATAAACATATGATCCAGCACCAACACCACTTGCAAAAAGTCCTATTGCAGTTCCAAGTTCCTTACGGTCCTCCTTAGAAATCACATATTTATAAGCATCCAATTCCGGAAACGTCATATCTGCAACAGATGGATACTGCCCAATTTTCATCATAGAATTATCTGTTGTCAGGACAATATAATCAAGATGATGTTCCTCATTCATGCTGCAAACAAATTGAAATACCAAAATTCTTGACACTTCTTCAGTTTGCGATTCTTTCCACTTCCATACCGTATTTTGTTCCTTTACGTACCCTCCAACCTGTGGTGTATTTTCAAGAATACGCAACTGCTGAATTCTCCAAACTTCCTCTGAAAGTTTTTTTGAATAGCATTCATTATCATTATCTTGAAAATATATATAAGGCTTCATTGTAAAAACACGCTCTTTTTTACATTCTTTACAATAAGCACTTATTCGGACTTTTCCATCAAGTAAAAGAATTAACTCTTCAATATTATCTTCATCTATTTTCATGGACTCATAAAGTCCAGCTGTTTGTAAAAAATTTGCAAATACATTATCTTTTCCAGAAACTATATTTGATGGTATTGAATCAAAAATATTATGTCTCACTTTATTTTCTCCTTTACTACCGCTTTTTCAGGCACTTTCTCCTCATATTCCTGTTTCAATTCCTCTGCCAAATACGCATCGCTCATGCAGTGCATATCAGAAACACCATCACGGATCAGCTGATAGACCTGGGAATGATAAAAGAAATCCAATGCCGCATCCAGTGAAAGTCCCTGCTGTTTAGCAAAACATTCGATAACACGGCTATATTTTTTCTGAAGCAAAATCGGATTTGCTGTCATAGTGTTTCACTCCCTTCAAACTGCAACAGAGACAGTGATTTCTCTGTGCGGAAACATATTTGCAGGTTCGGCTTTTCATAACGCAGGCGGTTGATGGCTTCCGTTTTATCAATCAATCCGTCAAAGAACAGCTCCACGGTATTGAACACTTTATCATTGGCAACACCACCTACAACAAGGTCGTAATCTGTCGAATCTTTTCCGCTGCGACAGTTCAGAATGAAATCCAACCATTCTTCGGAATATGAATCGAATTTCAGCGTTTTCAGTTCAGCTTCCCGGCTTTCATCATACTTATACCTGGAGATAATACCATCTTTTCCACGGCGTTTGAACTTGCCGCACCACTTCGCCGCCTGTTCATACAACGGCGTGACATAGAAGCCACGCCCAAAGTCTACATTGGGGCGAGAATGAACCAAATCCGGCTTTGCAATTTCTAAGAAAGAACCATGATAGAGAATCATACTTCCACACCCCTTTCTTTCATCACGTCAAGAAGGTCATCAACGATATATTCCCGACTCTGGGTATGCAGCACTTCATATTCCGGCACAATGTAACCGTTCAGAATATCGCTTTGTTCGGTAAACGCCTGATAAACACGCTCTGCATCCACGCCCAGCTTTACCGCTACATTTTCAATGCAAAATACAGCAAACTCCAGCTCACTGGAATTTTTTATTTTTTCATCTGTCATAATCTACAACCCCTCCTTCGGAATCACTATTCTCCATTTGAACGCTTTTCTCCGTGATATGTAAAGGTTTCATAAGTTATGCCTTTTTCAGCTCTTTGTTCAGTAGTAATTCCGGTCTGATGATTTGAGCCTTCAGCACTTGAAAGTGGCGGAAGACCTTTTCCACTTTTAATATCATCCATTGTTTTATCTCTATTAAGCACTTTAAAATCCTCCTTTTCTTAATAACACAGCAACCACATACATCATTATTCCAACAATAATTGCAACCATTGCATTATCAAATGCCTTTTGCTTCTTTTGTACGATTGGACGAACTTCATTTACAATTCTTGTATATTTGTCAATCAACCATAATGCTGCATGTGATTCTTTGTTTCGGTATATTTCTTCATTTCTAATGTCTTCACTTTTAAAAACAGCAATTCTTCTTCCTCTTAGTAAAAACAATAAGTATATTGTAGCTCCAACAATTACTATTAAGCTACCACCAAGACACATCAATTCAATGGAGGTCAAAATCACTTCCCATATTTTCATATTACTTACATTGAATTTCGCCGGTGAAAAATCAAATGCTCCAAGCATAATTGTTAAAATAGCGCCTGAAAATGCCAGAGCAATATTGATTTTTTCATATATCTTATTGTAATTATCCTGTATTCTCTGATAATCCTGAAAACAGCTATCTAAAAGGAAACATGCTGATGGATAAGCTTCGCACTCACTTTGTACTGTATTCTCAACGTCATTGTTATCCATATTTTTGTCCCCCCTTACTTTATTTTAGCCAAAACATCCTGGAAAATTGCATAATTCTTCTTCACGCCATCGTCCAAATCAATGGAAATCATCTGGTCGGCAAGATGATGAATCTTTTCCTCGTAGGTTCTGATTTCAGTATCCTGCGCCTGCAAAGTGGTCAGCTTTCTGTTCAGCTTCACACGCTCGCCAGTAGAAGCATTGGCAATCCGCTGTTCCAGATCGGCAATGGCAGTACGATAACGAGCCTGCTGTTCATGCACATAGTCGGTACGAATACGAGCAATGGTGTCCGGCTGATAGCGGTGCATATAAATCAGAACCTTAAAACCATTCTTCTTACCGCTGTCAAACAACCAATAAATCGGACGTTTCTGATAAATCTTACAATGGTCAGAATAGAAGTCACTCAAGAAATAATTACGAATCACATCTTTCGACTGCCCCTTGCCGCCGAGGGCATCAGCAATGAATTTCAGGTTTTCGTCCAGCGTATCTGCACCGTAAACAGTTTTCACAAACTCCACGAACAGACCGACAATATCATCCTCAAAGTATTCATCGTCGCAAATCGGAATAATGTTATCCTTATCAGCCGCAAAAGAGGTATACTTGCTGTCATCCCATTCGCCACCTGCATAGGTAAGACCATCCACATCCAGCGAGTAGCGACCGAACATACAGCCAACCGCATAGGAAATGAAGGAGCGAATATCTCTGCCAAGGTCAGCCTTGCGGACAGTGACATCCTTATCCTCAACTTCCGGTGTCAGCTCATCCTCTAAACCGTAAATGTCAATGAAAACACGGTTCAGTTCTTCCTCATTAGCTTTCAGTTGTCTGAAGCGTTCATCACATTCTGTCTGCCACTGGGTAAAAGCTTCAGCAATGGTAGGAACTTTGCGAAGCAGTGGATGATGTTGGAAATCCCATGAAGTTTCAAAAGAATCCCAGTCTGTTCTTGAAATATCAATACAACTATTTACTTTCTTCTCTATTTCAACATCGTTACTTGAAATATATGGAATCGAAGAAACATTTCCTGTTGTGTAATTTAGAGATTCATTCACTAAATTCAAATAATATTGTGCCACTTTACTATTAAGCAGTCCGGCAATCAACTCAAGCGAAACACTCCCTTTGTAAATTGCCATACTTGCGTCATTATTGATAAAGCCAGCTTCTGAAATACGTAAAGAAAAATTTCCAGTAGTTATTTTTGTCCATACAGCAGATTTCTGAAAATAAAATTGTGGGTTTCGATGTCCTTTATTCGCTGTAATCATATCATAGTGCTTTTTATCAAACTTTATGATATTCCATCTATTACCATACCATCTTCTAAAGGAACCGCCACTATTCATAGGGACATAATGAGCTTTTGAAACTTCTTCTTTTGTAGTAACTCCAAAATCAATGCTACTAAACAAAGGCTCATGCCATAATCTAAAGAACAAATCATTTGCTCCTGTAAACATTCCTTTTTTTACATTTGACACATTGCCTACAAGCGGATATTTTTCATAGTTTTCTACGAACGACTCATTAAGCCAATACGCTATCGGATTACCCGGAATTGTAGAAAAGCTACTTTGTTTGGCACAATATATATTTCCCTTTGCCAAAAACATATCCTCTTTTCCTTGTTGCGTTGTCGGCTCTACTAACCTACAATAAATTCCTTCATAATTTTTTATAGAGCGATTTGTAATTACAAAAGAAGTAGTCTGAACCACCTCTCCATCGATTTCTTCAAATGCCCTTGCACCAAGGTGTGCCATATTTACAATATCTGAAACAAGTAATTTTTGACGCAACTTTTCATAGCTTGACAAAAACATCCATGCGTGTTGCGTGATCATAGCCTGATAACCATTCGCCTTTAATAATGCTTTGCATTTTTCGATAAAAACTGCAAACAAATCCGTTTTACTATCCGGATAATAATTTTTCACATAATTTGCTAAATCCGCACCCATACCCGGCATACCCATATACGGCGGATTTGTCACAACTACATCATACTTCTGTGCCAATGCTTCCGCCACCTGTACCAACGGCAGTAATTCTCTCAATGCTGTATCACGAGATATATTTATATCTTCCGTAATCTCAGCAAAACGATCATACAAAGCAGACCAATCCTGCGGTGTTACAGTCAAAATAGAACCATATTCCTTTGCATCATGCAGCTCTTTAATGATGGTGTCCATAGCCGCTGTGAGCTTCATATCGCCATTACAGAAATAGTCCGCAGCAAATTTATCTACATGATTGCTCTCCACAATGGCATATACATGGGGCTGAATGCCACGGCTAAAGAAGCGGCGGTCATACTGACGGGCTTTCATCATTACCGCAAAGTAAGCCAGCTGTGCCGCACGGTCATCAATGTCCAGACCGTAAAGATTGTTCTCTACAATGCTTGCCACTGCTTCACGGGTGGTATAGCCATAGGATTCATAAATCTTCATCAGCACATCAAACATATACGCAAGGATATGACCGGAACCGGAGCATGGGTCAATGACTTTCAGCTGATCCGGTGTCAGTGCGGCGTATTCTTTGCGAATCTCAGCAAGCTGTGCCTGTACTTCCGGCTCCTGCTCGGCTTCTTCCAGATAGTAGTGCCATTTGGTATCTTCCGGGTCACGGTTTCCTTTCATATAAGCAGACCGTTCTTCCTCTGTCGGCAGGAGTTGACTCTTAACATCCGGATGTCCCTCCAGCCACAGACGACCAAGACTGTTCTCTACCATATAACGAACAATCCAGTCCGGTGTGAAAAGCTGTGTTGCTGCAGGGATGTTCTCTTTTGTGATTTTCACATTCTTTTTCAGTGCTGCAAAAACATCGTCTTTTTTCTCACTGTTATAATACTGATACAGCCAGCCGATGATCTGGACAGTGTCCTTCCAGTCATCTTCCGGTATCAGCTCGATCATCTGCTGAATGACACTGCCTTCACGGAGCAGATTATCCGGCAGAAGAAGCTCGGTGTAATCCGCAATCTTCTGGAACATTCCCGGCAGAATCTTATTCAGAGCGTTGCACTGCACAATCAGCAGATATTTATACAATTCTTCGGTCTTTTCTGCATCTTTCAGCTCATAGACCTTTTCCATATCCAATCCATCCAAATCCAGATGGATGGCTTCGGTTATAATCTGCGGCTTAAAGTTATTTTCCTCGTCCGTGAATACACGCACATGGGAAGGAAGATAGCCGTTGACTTCCATGAAGCGCAGAGCAGAAAAGCGGTTGAACCAAGTGTAGGCAACTTCCTCCATGACCTGCTTATATCCTTTATCGTTAATCTCAGCAATCAGAGCCTGACGCTGTTTCTTTTCATCAGCAGTGAGGACTTTGCCGCCAACGTTGTCCGCATTGGCATCCTCAATGTTATCCTCTGTGATACTGTATTCCACACCTTTTAGGGAAACACGAGCAATCAGCTCTGTTCTTGCCCAGACAGCAAATTTTTTAATCGCATTCTTATCCATAATTTTCTCCATCTTCTATTAGAACAGCCAGTTTTTTAATATCTTTATCAATGCTCTCCATTGATTTTTTCAGATTATCAACACTATTCTTAAACTCGTCCACTTCTGAAATGTAGTTTAAAAATCCTCCATACTCTGAAAAATCAATTTCAATAGTTTCATTATAGGACTTGTTCTTTCTATACTTAGAGTATTTATAACCAATCCTTACCGTTTTTTCATTAAATTCGTTTATGATATTAAAAACATTTGTATCAAATGAAATAATCCATTTCTGCCCTGGAAAAATCACAATACTCGTTGATTCTTTCTTTTTTAATCGTTCCTGCGTTTTCGTTTGCAACTGTTTGGTGAAAGTTTCATTAAAAGTCAAACTTTTTACTTCCAGTGGAACAGTTCCAGCATTTCTTAAAACAACACACGCCAAAGTTGAACGAACAAGTTCAAATGATATTTGCATATAAGGGCGACTTTTCTCACTTCGTTCCTTGAGCAAAAAGAAAATTGTAACCCATGAAGCAATGAGTGCTAATACTGAAATTACACTATCCCAAGGAAAAGCTGAATTTTGCTGTTCAACCGCAACAACCAGCCTTTCAAGTAATTCTTCCATAGGCACGCCCCCTTAATTCAGCTTGATCTCATCACAATTCTTCAACAACTGTTTCAGCTGAGAACGAATCTTTTCTACATAATCATCAATATCTGCATCCGTCTGTAAGATCTTTGCCTGGAATACAACCTGACGATTATAGACACGAACCACTTTTTTCCTCGTAGAAGCAGTTTCTTTTCCTTGCTGTGTCGGCTGCATCGGTGCAGGTGGAGCCAGCACAAACTCAATATTGCTGACCGTATCATCCTTATACTGGCACATCGGCAGGAACATTGAATCCAACAGAGCAAGGCTCTTTAATTCTGCGATTTTCTCCTTGCACTGGCTGAAATATCTGTCAGACTTTTCAATCAGATGGGATGCTTTAGGATCTCCATTTGCAGCAGTATGCGTTGCTTCCATACATTGACGAACTGTTTCCAGAACCTCTGCACGTTTTTCTTCCAGCATCTTGTCATGGGCGGTACGAACTGTATCCATCAGCGGATTCAATTCACGAATCCGGTTATAGTTGAACTTGCTTCCGATCTGAACCATGGTAATCAGACGAATGGTATTCAGTGCCTTGTGTGCTTCTTCATTTTCTGCAATACGGTCAATGTCATCATGCAGGGATTTTTCAAACTGCACTGCCTGATCGAATACTGTTACCTGGGTCTTGAAGAAGTTTTCAATGCCATTGCTCATGGCTTCCTTGTTATCAAAAAGAACATCCTCTTTTTTCAGCACACGCTCAATCAGGGCAATATTGTCTTTCTTCTGAGAAAGTACATCATCCATCAGACAAATGGCTTCTTGCACCAATGCATGATCCGGGTATTTATGTCCGTCATAGCGAGCATCCAGAGAAGCATAATAATCACGCTGTTCGGTAAACTTCTCCGTCACAAAGCGAATCAGACCATCTTCATCATCCGGTACATCCATGATGTCGAAATACTCACGAAGCATCGCTTTTACATCACGCATCATCGTAGCGGAAATGGTTTTACGCTTACTGATGGAAGTCTTACCGATTTCACTCTTTTTACGGAGCATATCCGGCAGTTTCGGGTCATCCGGCTGAATGGTATTACCCGCATACTTGATGGTTACTTTCTGGGAATAAATCAGCTGTGCCGCAACCGCAGCAA
>OGDP01001709.1_pt1 | contig 13216 bp, 10 predicted proteins | sample 1570441 | NCBI WGS metagenome assembly OGDP01 (sample SAMEA2581961, study PRJEB24529) | metagenome | biome: Human gut stool | place: China | collected 2011
GTATGGTTACAATTCTGAGACCATTTGGGGAGATTGTATCCTCTCCTTTTGAGATTAAGCACACATCCAGTGATATCCATTCACTTATTAAACTTATTCATTCTATCGAAGGTGAATCCCGGGTTGTAATGGAACATACCGGCCGCTACTACGAAGCACTTGCTCACCAGCTTTCAGCAGCAGATCTCTTTGTCAGTGCTGTTAATCCCAAGTTGGTCAAAGATTTTAATAACGATTCTCTTCGCAAAATCAAGTCCGACAAAGCTGATTCTGTCAAGATTGCCCGCTACGCTCTTGACAAATGGCAAAGTCTTGAACCGTATAGTATTACAGATGAATTACGCGCTCAGCTAAAGGTCATGAATCGTCAGTTCCATTTCTATGTGAAACAAAAAACGGCTATGAAAAATAATCTTATTGGCCTCATTGACCAGACCTATCCAAATGCAAATACTTATTTCAATAGTCCCACCCGCAGTGATGGTTCCCAGAAATGGGTTGATTTTGTCTCTACATACTGGCATGTAGATTGCATTCGTAAAATGTCTCTAAACGCTTTTGTTGAACATTATCAGAACTGGTGCAAGCGCAAAAAATATGCCTTCAATAAATCAAAAGCGGAAGAAATTTACACCAAAACAAAGGAACTTGTTCCAGTATTTCCTAAGAATGAAATAACCAAACATATCATCAGACAAGCTGTCGATCAGCTCAACAGTACTTCCGTTACTGTCGAAACAATACGCACTCTCATGAACGAGACTGCCTCAAAGCTTCCTGAATACTCAATTGTCATGCAGTTTAAAGGGATTGGTCCATCTCTCGGTCCACAGCTTATGGCTGAGATCGGTGATGTAACCAGATTCACGCATAAAGGAGCCCTTACTGCATTCGCCGGAGTTGATCCTGGGGTAAACGAATCTGGTTCCTATGCCCAAAAAAGCGTCCCAACATCCAAACGTGGATCTTCAAATTTAAGAAAGACTCTTTTTCAAGTAATGGATGTTCTTATCAAAACCATGCCTCAGGATGATCCTGTATATCAATTCATGGACAGAAAACGCACCCAGGGTAAGCCTTACTATGTTTATATGACTGCAGGTGCTAATAAATTTCTCAGAATATACTATGGACGAGTGAAAGAATATCTTTCTGTTCTTCCTGATCCAAGCTAATTCAAAACTTTTACTTTCAGACCAGCACTGGTTGTGGTGGCCTTATTTTAATGCCTAATTTTTAACCTGTAAAGTTTTTTAACTTTCTTCAATTTTAGTATTGACTTTTTATTTGCAGGCTAAAGTAACGAGAATGCGACACGCAGTTTTCAAATTCATAGTGACAGATTAAAACTCGTACGGTGGGTTTCCGGAAAAGTCTGCGATTACACCGTGTGCATTGTCCAGATAGAATACCTCGAAAATCGGGTTGTCAGCGGTCTGGTACTGGCCTTTTACGATCGGGTTCTGCATGCACACTTCTTTTACAGTCATGTTATTTTCAAACACTGCGGTTCCGTGCAGACGGATCCATGCGTAGGACGGGTTGGAAACAGAGATTTCGATTTCCGGATTCTCCTGCATATCTTTGTAAACATCTTTTGTGTTGTTGGTGCAGAACCACAGTTTTCCGTCAACCTCTCCTGCAAACATGAACGGGCGGCATTTTGCCTTTCCGTCACGACCTACCGTTGCCAGATACTGTACCGGATTCTCATTTAAAAATTCTACTGCTTTGCTCATTTTACTTTCCTCCATTTTGTTTTTTTGAATTGTTTTTTTCTTTCGATGGCTTTATAATAAGTCCATAGAGTTCTTTCGTAAAGTAAGCACAATATTGTGGTGTAGTTACCCAAAAGATACTATTGTGTAAAATCAGACGTTTCCGCCATCTTTCAAATCATTATTTTCTTCAAAAAGGAGGTTTTCTCTTATGTCATCCGCAGAAAAAACACCCGTTTCTCTTGCTGATCTTCCGCCCTGCCCGGTGGAAACTACGCTGACTCTGATCAGTGATAAATGGAAAATTCTGATCTTGCGCGATCTGCTGCTCCACGGCACCATGCGGTTCGGCGAGCTGAAAAAGTCCATCGGTCACGTCTCTCAAAAAGTTTTAACTTCCCAGCTCCGCCAGATGGAACAGAGCGGTCTGGTCAACCGTAAAGTTTACGCCGAGGTACCGCCGCGTGTCGAATATTCCCTGACGGAACTCGGCTTCAGCCTCCGCCCGATCATGGATGCGATGTGGGACTGGGGCGAAGCGTATAAGAAAAAGCTGGCGCAGGAAGAAGACGCTGCCGCAAATGCATGAACGAAAAAAGTCTGTTGAGAAACAGCCCATTCCGGTTTTTCTCAACAGACTTTTCTTCTCTTCTATCTTCCTTTCAGCACAATCGTCTTCCAGCTTCCGATCGTTCCGTCATACGTTCCCTGCCATACCGGATAGCGCTCGATCGGCAGTTTGACCGCAACGGCCTCCCGGTTAAAGTTCTGGACAAACACGTACCTGGTTCCGTCCTTCTGCTTACGCATCGTGACTTCCACACCTTCCGGAACTTCTTCCACGATCCGCTCCACACCGGCCTCTTCTGCCAGTTTCCGGCAGACTTCATCGTACAGTCCCTGTTCAAAGTCCGCACAAACGGCATACGCTTTTCCCTTTCCGTACACATTCCGGGTCATCGCAGGCATGCCGTCATAGAAATCCTTTCCGTATGTCATCACTACTTCCGCCGTCGATGGCTGTACCAGCTCGCAGAGATGACTGCAGCGGTATGCCAGTTCCAGATGCAGCGGATTTTCCGGTTCCGGAATGCCCTCGTTCCATTCGCCATCGTACAGTCCGTCAATCTCCATACTCCGGAATCCCATCACATCCATCAGGTCATGCGGTGTTCCGCCTAAGTAACAGAGATCCGTCTCATCCACAATGCCGGACCAGTAAGTCAGCAGAAAAATTCCGCCGTTTTTCACAAAGTTCCGAACCTTCTCTGTCCATCCTTCCCGCAGCAGATAAACCATCGGCGCTGCCACAACACGGTATCCGTCGAGGCTGCACGTCTCATCAATCACATCCACATTGATGCCCAGTTTCCGGAATGCCTGATATGGCTTTTCCACGGTTTCTTTATAAAAAACACCTGCATTCCGCGGACCCGCCGCATCTTCCACCGCCCAGCGGTTTTCGACATCATAAATCACGGCTGCTTCCGCCGGGTTCTGCGAACCGTTCACTTCCTGCAGTTTCTCCAAAGCTGCGCCGACTTTCGTCACTTCACGGAATACCCTAGTATCCGATCCGCCATAATGGTCGATCACGGCCCCATGGAATTTTTCGGATGCACCGCGGCTCTGCCTCATCTGGAAATACAGCACACTATCCGACCCATGCGCAACTGCCTGCAGTGACGCGGCCTGCAGCATGCCCGGTTTTTTCAGCTTGCTGACGGACTGCCAGTTCGTTGCGGAAGGACAGCTCTCCATCAGATAAAACGGCTTTTTCTGAATGCTCCGCATAATGTCATGCTGCATACCTGTATCCATCGCTGTTACCGTCTCCGCCTCTTTATGCCAGGTCGGATAATTGTCCCAGGATACAAAGTCAATCACATCGGCAAACTTGTAGTAGTTCAGTCCGGTAAAGTTATACATCATATTGATAGTAGACGGCTGTTCTGCCCCAGCGTCCCGCAGCGCTTTGATTTCCCATTTTACAAAATCCGCGGTCTGATCCGTCACAAACCGTTTCCAGTCCAGATTCAGTCCATGCAGCGAAAAATCTCCTTTCGGAGACGGGCTCTCCACCTGGTCAAAACTCTGGTAAGTATGACTCCAGAACCCGGTATTCCAGACACGGTTCAGCCGTTCCAGTGTGCCGTATTTTTTCTTCACCCAGCCGCGGAATGCCTCCTGGCACAGCGGGCAGTGGCACTCTCCGCCGTATTCATTCGAAATATGCCATGCAATCACGCCAGGGTGATCTTTGAACATTTCCGCCAGCTTCGTATTGATGATTCTCGTTTTTTCCCGGTAAACCGGTGAGGTATAGCAGTGATTATGGCGCTCCCCGTACAGATTCCGTTCTCTCGCTGCATTGACACGGAGCACCTCCGGGTATTTTTCCGCCATCCAGCGCGGTCTTGCCGCCGTCGGCGTGGAAAGCATAACCACAATTTCGTTTTCGTACAGGCGGTCAATCACCTCTTTTAACCATTCCAGACGGAAAACTCCTTCCTCCGGCTCTAAAAATGCCCAGGAAAACATGCCAAGCGAAACCTCGTTGATTCTGGCTTTCTTGAAATACGCCAGATCCTGTTCCAGAATCTCCGGGTAATCCAGCCACTGTTCCGGGTTATAATCGCCCCCGTGCAGGAGCTTTCCAAAATTTACTTCTTTCCCCATCTGCTTTTGTCTCCTTTTCTTTCGCAGACAGCCCATCCTGTCCACGGACAGAATGGGCTGAACGCATCAGATTCCCTTAAACGTAAAGGTAAACTCCAGTTTTTTATCAATCGGAATCAGGTACTCCGGATGGGTCTGTGCACCCCAGCTGTCGTCTCCTCCGACACCCATCTGCTGTTTTGCCACGCGCACAACCGTATAATGTACCTGCGGCAGTTCATATGGATGCATCGCATTTTCCAGCTCGTGCGGCGTATACGGCAGTGCGGAAAATTCCATCTTGTCGCCGCTGAACATCATACCGCGGCCTTTGCGGTTCGTCACGGTTGCCCAGCGTACACCAACCTTGTTGCCGCACTCCTGCGGAACGAGATATTTCGCCATATTGTCTTCGACTTTATTCTTATAAACGCCAAGCTTTGCTCCGGCGCAGCGGTCCACATACGTCTCCTCCGGTCCCATGCCGTACCAGGTAACGTGGTCGTAATCGGCATCCAGCTTGAACATCACGCCGAATTCCGGCATATCGCCGAGCTCTTTCACCGGATCATACGTCAGCGTCGTCTGAATACTTCCATCGCCGAAGACACGGTAGGTCAGACGGCACTCACTCGCCGGTGTGGTCGGCATTACATAGCGGTAGCTGACTTCTGCGCAGTCCTCGTGTACTTCGATTTCCGGCGCATACAGTCCCGGATAATGGCTGCCGTTCGGATATTTGTGGGACAGATACATCGAAGCAATCTTCCACTGGCTGTAACGCATCGGCATCAGGCTTCCGCAGTCATTGTCGATCGGCGCACGCCAGAAGTTCGGTTTCGGAATCATTTTGATCATCTCAACGCCGCCGTAACGGTACGATACGAGTCCGCCGTTCAGATCGGAGAACATCACATCGAAATTCTCGCCGCGCACACCAAAATCATGGTTGGAACGGATCACTTCAAATTTCGCCGGTTTTTCTGCTTTCGCCGGTGCTTCCACTTCATAAACGCCCTGTCCAAATGCAACTTCATGGCCGCGCTTGCCCCATACGGTATCTTCTTTCAGGCGGAAGGAAACGGTCACCGCATACTCTCCCGGAAGTGTCTGTACCGCGATCGGCAGCTCCACCGTTTTTTCCGAAAGCGGCTCCACCGAAACTTCCATCGGCACTTCTTTCAGTTTCTTTCCTTCTTTTTCGAGAAGTACTACGCATGCAAATGTATCGGTATTCACAAACAGGTTTTTATTTTTTACAACCGCCTTGTCTTTCTGCACGTCAATGGAAATATTCTGATAGCAGAATTTTACTTCCTGCATCTTCGGAGACGCGTCGCGCTCGCCGCCGTATACGATACCATTTCCACTGAAGTTATAATCACACGGATGGTCGTCAAAATCACCGCCATACGCCTGGAACTCTTTTCCGTAGCGGTCTTTTTTATAAATCGACTGATCGATATAGTCCCAGATAAAGCCGCCCTGGAACATTGGCTCTTCCTCGGTCAGATCCATATATTTCTTCATCGCGCCGCAGGAATTTCCCATGGCATGGGCATACTCACAGCAGACGTACGGTTTTCTGCGGTCTTTCGCTAAAAATTCCCGGATCTCGTTGACCGTGGTGTACATCCGGCTTTCCATATCGCTGGTGTCGTTGTATCTGCGGTCATCGTTCACTCCCTCATAATGGACAAGGCGGGTCGGATCCATCTTCCGGTATAACTGAGACATTTCAAAAATAACCTTTCCGCCGAACGATTCATTTCCGCAGGACCAGATCAGAATCGCCGGATGGTTTTTGTCTCTCTGATACATCGAGTTGACACGGTCCAGCATGCAGTCCATCCACTCCGGACGGTCGCACGGTACGACACCGGAGAAATCCCCGTTCCGTACCGCATCCGTATCTCTCGTTCCATGGGACTCCATGTTGCACTCCGCGATCATGTAAAGACCGTATTCATCGCACAGATCATAAATGCCGACCGCATCCGGGTAATGGCAGGTACGGATTGCATTGATGTTGTTCTGTTTCATCGTTGTCAGGTCTTTGATCAGCTCTTCTCTCGAAACGACACGGCCGGATACGGAGCTGAACTCGTGGCGGTTGACGCCTTTAAAGACAATGCGTTTTCCATTCAGCATCATGATGTGGTCTTTCATCTCAAAGCGGCGGAATCCGACTCTCTGCGGAATCAGTTCCTGCACTGTTCCATCCTCTGCGGTGACTTCCAGCAGAAGATCATACAGCACCGGTGTCTCTGCGGACCACAGTTCCGGGTGATCGACTTTCAGAACAAACTGTGTTTCCCCATCCAGCACACCTTCGGTGCTCTGCAGTGCCGTTCCGTCTTTTGACAGGGTAATTTTCACTTTTCCTTTTCCGATCGTTTTCGTATCAATGACCAGATCTGCCTTCGTAAACGTATCATCCAGCAGCGTCTGTACTTTCAGATCCGAAACGTGAACCTCCGGAATCGTGTACAGATACACATCACGGTAAATACCGGAGAAACGGAAGAAATCCTGATCCTCGCACCAGCTTCCGCTCGTCCATTTGAAAACCTGCGCAGCCAGTTTATTTTCGCCCTCTTTCAGATACGGGGTCAGTTCAAACTCGGACGGAGTAAACGTATCCTCGCTGTAGCCAAGGAACGTTCCGTTCAGCCATACGGCAATACCGCTCTCTGCTCCCTGGAAGGAAACAAAAAGCCGTTTTCCTTTCATCTGATCCGGCACTTCAAAATATTTCACATAGGAAGCCGTCGGATTGAACCGCTCCGGAATCTCGCCCGGCTGGATTTCTTCTCTTCCTTCCCACGGATACTGCACATTGGCATACTGCGGTGCGTCGTATCCCTCCATCTGGATATGCGCCGGCACGCGGATATCATCCCATTTTGTGCAGTCATACTCCGGTGTCTCAAATCCCGGAATCGTGCTCTCGTAGTTCTTTGCATAGTGGAATTTCCACAGTCCATTCAGACTGTGACGGAAGTTTTCCACATGCTGCTCCATTTCTTCCACCGATCCATAATACCTGTGATCGGAATGCGCCGGTACCCGGTTCTCTCCATAATACGTCGGGTCCTTCACTTTTTCATACTGAAATACACCCATTTTTATTTTCCTCCTTCTGGAATTTTATTTTCTTTGATCTTTTGAAAAAAGGTGGATATTCATCCAAATATCCACCTTTTCTGTTCGATTCTTTTTCTTATTTTACAGCACCTGTGATACCTTCTGTGAAGCTCTTCTGGAAGCAGAAGAAAATGATTGCTGTCGGGATCGTACAGATGAATACGCCGAGCATCAGCACGCCATAATCTACAGTGTAGCCGCCGAGCAGGTTCGCTACCAGCATCGGCATGGTAATGGAATCATTGTTCTGTAAGATAACCTTTGGCCACAGATAGTTGTTCCATGCATTCATGAAGGTGATGATCGTTGCTGCCGCATAGGTCGATTTCATGGTCGGCATATACATGCGGAAGAAAATTCCTGTCTCGCTTAAACCATCCAGTCTTGCCGCTTCGATGATATCGTGCGGGAAAGAACGGGAAGCCTGACGGAACATCATAATCATAAACGGAGTGGAAATCGAAGGAAGCATAAATGCTACCATCGTGTTGACCATTTTTAACTGTGAAAACATGCGGAACATCGGGATCATGATTGCTGCAAACGGGATCATCATCGCAGTCAGAAGCACGGTAAATACCGCATCTTTCGCTTTGTCATGATAAATTTCAAATCCATAACCTGCGATTGAGCAGACCAGAAGACAAAGGACCGTCAGTACCGTTGCATTCCGGAACGAGTTCCACAGTGCAAGACGCAGGTTCTGCTGCGCAATCAGTGACTTGAAGTTTTCCATCAGATAAGTACCCGGAATCAGTTTTCCGGCAATAACATCAATACTTCTGTTCGTAGACGCGCAGAACATATAGTACAGCGGAAATACAGAAAGGAGGGATGCTACCGTTAAAACCAGATACATGAAGAATTTCTTTGTTTTTCCCATTATCGCTCGTCACCTACTTTCATCTGAAGCAGTGCCAGAATGGCTACCATGATCAGGATCAGGATGGACATTGCTGCCGCATAGCCAAAGTTCGGGCTCTGTACAAAGGACATATTGTAAATATAATGAGACATGGTCATGGTTGATTTTCCAGGACCTCCGTTTGTCAGGTTCAGGGACTCATCGAACAGCTGCAGAGTACCGTTGGTAGAAGTAATTGTGGTCAGCAAAATCATCGGTTTTAACAGTGGAACGGTGATCTTGAAGAAAGTCTGCAGCGGGCTTGCGCCGTCGATTTTGGCTGCTTCGTAGATCGAATATTCAATGTTCTGCATACCGGAGAGATAGAAGACCATGTTGTATCCGGTCCATCTCCAGATCAGGGCGATGATGATAACCGCACGGGCTGTCCACGCATTGGAGAACCACATGATCGGGTTCATGCCGAGGCCGCGGAGAACGGTGTTGATAAAACCGTCATTTGCAAACAGGGAACGGAAGATCATCGCGTAAGATACGAGAGATGTTGCGCACGGCAGGAAAATGCAGGTACGGAACAGTCCCTTAAAACGCAGATCTTTGTTGTTCAGCATGGAAGCAAACATCAGGCCGAGGATCAGCATGATCGGCACCTGAATAATCAGATAAAAGAAGGTGTTGCTTAAGGTCTGTTTAAAGGTCGGGTCTTTTAAAATACGGGCATAGTTTGCAAATCCGTTGAATTTCAGGTTGATGCCCATACCTGTCTGTAAAGACAGGATGAATGCCTGAATCATCGGATAAAAGCTCATCCATGCGATCAGGATCGTTGCCGGCATCAGGAAAGCCCAGCCGGTAAGATTCTGTTTTCTTTCCAAGTTCATTCCTTTTTTCTTCTGACTGCTCATGGAATCTTCCTTTCTTTTTTTACCTGGCGTGTGTTTGAAAAAATCTTTTTGCAGACAACATTTCATGTTCTCCTGCAGAAATCATTTTTCAAACACACACCGCATAGATACAGAACGGGCCTGCTTCTGTCTGTCCAGGAAGCAGACCCGTTTCTTATCGTCCTACTTTTTTATGTATTGCAGGATATCAGCCACCCATGTTGAACTCTACAGTTTCCTGTGCGGTCTGAAGTTCGCTGTCCATATCTGCTCCTGTCTGGATGATATTGGAAAGTGCGGTTCCGACAGCATCACGTGCATCGTAGTAGAATGCTCCAGTGATGTTGGATGGAGTCTTGGTTGCGAAATCAACGATTTTTGCATAAACCGGGTCATCACTGAAGAATGCAACTGGCTGTGCATATGCTTCGGAATCTCCTGCCGGTGCCCAGGTTGCCAGAGCGCCTTTTGCGATGATGTCATCGTAAAGAGCTGTGCTGCCTGCGAAGGTAGATTTCATAAAGTCAATGGCAAGATCGGTTTTCTTGCAGTTGGAAGAAATTGCCCAGGAAGAACCACCGTTGTTGGAGTAGTTGGTTGCTCCGTCGATGCCGTCCAGTTTTGGCATATTGGTGAGCGCCCATTTACCGGACTGATCTTCGTTTGCTGTGATGGAAGCCATAATCCAGCATCCGTTGATAACGCCTGCTGTGGTTCCGTTGTTGATGGATGCAATGTACTGATCCCAGTCAGTAACCTCTACAAGAGTGCCATCTTTTACCATCTGGCTGTAAATCTCAAGGATTGGTTTCAGTGCTTTGTTGTCTACGATGTTGACAGATCCATCTTCGTTGAAAAGGGACTCACCGCAAGACTGCAGCATTTCCATAACAAGGTCCGGAGATCCGGCCTGAGATGTCAGGATCGGCTGGCCTGTTTTCTCTTTGACAACTTTTGCTTTCTCCATAAAGTCATTCCAGGTGATATCTGTGAAATCATCTACGGTGAAGCCTGCCTGCTCCAGCATATCAGTACGCAGGCACTCGATAACGGCACCATTGTCGAACGGAATTCCGTAGTTCTTCCCATCCAGAGTAGAGTAAGCAACTTTTGCGGATGAGAATTCGCTGAAATCAATTCCGGAATCGGTCAGATCGGTGAAGATGTCCGGATAGTTGGTTGCATATTTCTGGAAGGAGTTATCCTGCATCAGGAAGATATCCGGCAGAGTGCTTAAGTCTCCTGCGGAAACTGCTGTGGTCAGACGGGTTTCAATGTCGTCGGACTGTACTTCGCTGACTTCTACTTTGAATCCTTCGTGATCCTGTGCATAAATTTCAGCTGCTTTCTTGATCGCGTAAACGTTGAAGTTCGGGTCCCAGGTCCATACGGTTAAGGTGTTGTCATCATCAGAGCCGCCCTCTACTACGTCGCTGCTCTCTGATTTTGCAGTGGTTTCACTTGCTGCTGATGCATCGTTTCCGCCGTTGCTGGAACTTGTTGTAGTTCCTCCGCTGGAACCACATGCAGCCAGTCCAAATACCATTGCTGATGCCATTACGATTGATACAATTTTTCTTTTCATATTGCACATCCTCCTTAAGATGTTATTTTACAACCGGAACCTCCGCACTTTTTACAGCACAGAAATTTTTTGGTTGTTTTGTACATTTTTTATGTTTTTATTCCCTCAACATGTACAAAGTATAACATATTTTCCCGTCGTTTGTGCGCATTTTTAACTCTATGTTATGCATTTTCAACCATTTATAGGCATTTTGACGGACATCACCATCCTTCCTGTGTTTTTATATCAAAATTCAACAATTTTCGTTCATAATGTTCCGGTGCACTTCGCCACTGCTGTGGAGATACACCAAGAATCCGGCGGAAATTACGGTTAAATGTAGAAATTGTTGTGAATCCGCTTCGCATTGCAATCTCATTTACAGAAATATTTGTTTTCCGCAGTTCCTTACATGCCGCCCGGATCCGGACCCAGTTAATGTACTCAACCGGCGTCATCCGCATGGATTCCTGAAAAATACGGCGCAGATGTGTTTCGCTGATATGACATACCTCTGCCAGCTCCTCAATTCGAAGAATCTCTTTATAATTTTCTCCAATATAATCCAGCGCAGGCAGAATCAGAGCGATACTGGCATCATCTACAATAGAATTCTTTTCCTGCTCCTCGTCCCTTTCATTCCATCTGGCAATCTGCATCAGAAGCGCTCTGGTCAGTCCTTTCACTTCCTCGAGATAAAATTCCCGTTTTTCACCCATGCATTTAATGATCAGTTTGATCATCTCCGCGACCTCCGGCCTTTCCTCATTTTTCACAAAATGGGCCTTCTGGTTAATACGCGCAATCAGCTTTTGTGCCATGCGCATATTGCCCTTATACAGCTCTGTAATAAATCCTTCCACATCCACAAACACCCATGCCCAGGAACATACACTGTTTTCTTTTGAGTTTGTTGTATGCGGAAAGTTTTTCGGCACCACCGTAAACATACCGCCATGATACGGCAGTTCCTCATCTTCCAAAACAATCGTTCCCTCACCGTAATAGCAGAAACCGATCTCCATCAGGTTATGAAAATGCAGATAATCAATCTGGTACCCATAATTCTGCAACCATTTTTCTCCCTGCAGCACCAGCACCGGGCATTTTTCCGGCACTTCGTAATAGCGGTATTCCATTCTGGGCTTTTTCTTTCTGCTCATATCCGTACCTGCTTATTCTACTTTTTTCTGAATCATCGCCAGAAACACGAGCGGTTCTTCCCCTGCGCAGGAAACCGCATGGCCGCTGCCGTCCTCGCAGAACGTCGTCATGCCCGCCTGCACCGGGTAGGTTTTGTCGTTATCCTGATACATACCCGCACCGGACAGGATGTGATACGCTTCTGTCTCCCCATGATGCTCATGATACGGAAGCTCATCACCCGGTAAAATCGTTACTTTTGCAAAGAGTGTCACCTTTCCGGAAAGGCGTTCGCCCTCCAGCAATTTTTCTATTGTGTGTCTGTCTGCCATTGTTCATGTCCTCGTTTTCGTAATCTTTTTTTGTTTTCCCTGTCTCCATCCTACACCAAATAGCGTAAGATTCGATCTTCTCTGTGTTTTTATTATATTCTCTGCTTCACCGGAAGACAATGAGATTCACCAAAAACGAGCAACTTTTTTCCGTCAGCCTACAATCTTTCCTCTGTCAATCTCCACCGTCGTATCGCACAGTGCTGCGATGTCTTCCCGGTTGTGGCTGGCCAGAAGAATCGTTTTTCCTTCCTCTTTTAACTTCAAAAACAGCTGCCGCATCTCCTGCACGCCCTGGTTGTCGAGACCGTTCATCGGTTCGTCCAGGATCAGAATCTCGGGATCGTGCACCAAAGCTTGCGCTAATCCCACTCTCTGCCTGTATCCCTTCGATAATTGTCCTATTTTTTTTTGAATTTCCGGCTCGAGTCCGGTTCGCTCTATGATCGCATTCACCTTCGCTACAGGCCGGCCGACACGATAAAGCCGGGCCACGTGAAGCAGATATTCCCGGATATACAGATCCGGGTAGAGTGGGTTTTGTTCGGGTAAATAGCCGATAATAGCTTTGATTTTCAGTGGATTTTCACGCAGATTCATCTCCTTGATCCTTACTTCTCCCTGATAGTCGTTCAGACAGCCGGTAATGATTTTCATGGTAGTAGATTTACCGGCTCCATTAGGTCCTAGAAAACCGCATATTTCACCTTCTTCCAGCCTGAAACCGATATCGTCCAGCGCCTTTTGCCGGCCATATGCTTTACTGACATGCTCTAATATTACCGACATATTCTTTTCGATTAAACGCGACTCTGTTTTTATTTAAACCAACTGTTCACATCCTCATAATTCCGAATGTTGATGAGGATATCGTGTCAAAGATACATGAACTGATTGAGGCC
>OGDP01001715.1_pt1 | contig 13160 bp, 10 predicted proteins | sample 1570441 | NCBI WGS metagenome assembly OGDP01 (sample SAMEA2581961, study PRJEB24529) | metagenome | biome: Human gut stool | place: China | collected 2011
CCGAGAAGGGCGGCACCGTGCGGTTCGCCTATCTGCTGGATGCCAACAGCGCCGACCTTGTGAGCCGCAACCGCCTGGAAGTGACCGTGACCCATGTGAACTGAATCTGCCAATACTGTGAAAGGAATCCGACCAATGACTGAATTTGAAAAGACCTACCAGAATTACAACCCCCGGCAGGCTGCACTGGACGAGGCCCGTGCGCTGCTGACCGCTGCGGCAAAGGCCGCCATGGCCGACGGCACCCTGCCGGAAGCCGAGCTGCCCGCCTTTATCGTGGAGATCCCCGCCGACGTGAAGAACGGCGACATCGCCTCCAACCTGGCCATGGCCGGTGCCCGTACCTGGCGCAAGGCCCCCAGAATGATCGCAGAGGCCCTGCTGGCCCACCTGCCCGACCTGATCGACAGCGTGTTTGCCAAGGTCGAGATCGCCGGCCCCGGTTTCATCAACCTGTTCCTGTCCCCGGCTTACTGGGCCGGTGTGGTACTGGGTGCCTGCGCCAACAAGGAGTATGGCCGCACCGACCACGGCAAGGGTGCCAAGTATAATGTGGAGTTCGTTTCCGCCAACCCCACCGGCCCCATGCACATGGGCAATGCCCGCGGCGGCGCTCTGGGCGACTGTCTGGCCGCTGTGCTGGACTGGTCTGGCTACGATGTGACCCGCGAGTTTTACATCAACGATGCCGGCAACCAGATCCAGAAGTTCGGCAAGAGCCTGGCCGTGCGCTACCTGCAGCAGTTCTGCGGCGAGGAAGCCTATCCGCTGCCCGCCGAGTGCTATCAGGGCGGCGACATCAAGGTGCTGGCCGGGGAGTTCGCCGAGATCAACGGCGACCAGTACGTTGCCGCCTGCCAGGGTATGGACGAAGAGACCCTGTTTGCCAGCGATGCTTTCGCACAGCTGAAGGACGCTCTGGTGGCCTACGCCCTGCCCAAGAACATCGCCGCCCTCAAGCGCGACCTGGGCAAGTACCGCATCGACTATGATGTGTGGTTCCATGAGAGCACCCTGCACGAGTCCGGCGCGGTGATGGCCGTGGTGGACAAGCTGCTGGAACTGGGTGCCTGCTACAAGGCCGAGGACGGTGCCATCATGTACCGCAGTGCACAGTACGCTGCCAAGTACGGCACCGTGAACAAGAAAAAGACCGAGGACGGCACCGAAGAGGAAGCCAAGGATGAGGTGCTCGTCCGTGCCAACGGCATCCCCACCTACTTTGCTGCCGATATCGCTTACCACTACAACAAGCTGGCCACCCGCGGCTTTGCCAAGGCCATCGACGTGTGGGGTGCCGATCACCACGGCCATGTGGCCCGCATGAAGGGCGCGATGGATGCCATCGGCCTCCACGGCGAGGACCTGGATGTGGTGCTGATGCAGATGGTCAACCTGATGCGCGACGGCCAGCCCGTGCGCATGTCCAAGCGTACCGGCAACGCCATCACCCTGACCGACCTGCTGGAAGAGGTGCCCATCGACAGTGCACGCTTCCTGTTCAACATGCACGACGCCGGCAGCGGCATCGACTTCGACCTGGATCAGGCCGTCAAGACCGACAACGACAACCCGGTGTACTATGTGCAGTATGCCCATGCCCGCATCTGCTCCATCCTGAAGAAGATGGAGAGCGAGGGCGTGCAGTTTGCCGGTGCCGAGCAGGTGGACGCTACCCTGCTCACTGAGCCCTCCGAGATGGACCTGATCCGCATGCTGGCAGCCTTTCCGCAGGAGATCGTCATGGCAGCCGAGAAGTACGACCCCAGCCGCATCAACCGCTTTGTCATCGACCTGGCCAGTGCCTTCCACCGCTTCTACGGCAGCTGCCGCATCCAGGGTGCAGACCCTGCCGTGCAGCAGGCCCGTCTGGCTCTGTGCATCGGCGTGAAGAACGTCATCTTCAACGTGCTGACCATGTTCAAGATCACTGTGCCGGAGAAGATGTAAAACACCGGACAGATGGCCGGAGTATAAGCAGACAGAAACGGCTTTGCGTGAAACCTGCATTTTACGGTTGCAGCCTTTTTTGTGAAAATGCAATTCCGGGCAGCCTGCAGGCTGCCCGGAATTGCTCTTATAAAAACAAAATTCCGCTGTGATTGCCAGAGCGCAGCGGAGGCAGTTCAAAATCGTTTTCTCTCTGGTCATTCAGAACAATCGAGGAACACCAATGGAACCTTTGAAAATCGGAAACATCGTTCTGCCCCACCGGGCAGTATTCGGACCAATGGCGGGCTTTACGGACGCCCCCTGCCGCCGCCTGATGGCGCAGCACGGCGCAGGCTTTACGGTCAGCGAAATGGTGTCCAGCCGGGCACTGGTGTACGGCGACCATAAGACCGTCAGCCTGCTGAAGGCAGAACCCAACGGGGCACCCTATGGCGTGCAGATCTTTGGCGAGGTGCCCCAGATCATGGGCGAAGCCACAGCCGCTATGGAACCGTATGAGTTCGACTTTGTGGACATCAACATGGGCTGCCCGGCCCCCAAGATCGTGTCCGGCGGCGCGGGCAGCAAGCTGATGCTGGATCCGGACCGCTGCGGGCGCATCGTGGAGCAGGTGGTGGCCCACACCAGCCGCCCGGTCACGGTCAAGATGCGCAAGGGCTGGGACGCCGACCATGTGACCGCCGTGGAGTGCGCAAAGGCCTGCGAGCAGGCGGGCGCGGCCCTCATTGCGGTACACGCCCGCACCCGTGAGCAGATGTACACCCCGGGCATCGACCCGGAGATCATTGCCCGGGTAAAGCAGGCAGTCCATGTGCCGGTGCTGGGCAACGGCGACATCCATTCGGCCGAGGATGCCGTGGCCATGATGCAGCAGACCGGCTGCGACGGCGTGATGATCGCCCGTGCTGCGCTGGGCGACCCGTGGCTGTTTGAGCGGGTGAATGCCGCCATCGAGGGCACCCCGGAACCCAAGGCCCCCAACCTGCAGGCCCGCATGAATGCCCTGCGCCGTCAGGTGGAAGAGATGGTGGAGCAGAAGGGGGAATTTGTGGCGATGCCGCAGGCCCGTGCCCAGACCATGCACTATATGAAGGGGCTGAAGGGCGCTGCCGCCCTGCGGCGTTACTGCTGCACCCTGACCCATCTGGAAGATCTGGACGAGCTGATCGACGCTGTCTTTGAAGAGCAGCGCAAAGCCGGCCTGGACCCCGACGACGTGCGGGAAGTGCCGTTCCCGTAAAAAATATTATCCGTCCTGCCGGGTCAGCTCATCCAGATTCTGGGTGTAGCAGGGCAGGCAGTGGGCCATGAACCAGTCGGCCTCCGGGCAGTGCATGGCTTCCAGCACGGCTTTCTGCTGGGCCAGTGCCGCGTCAAACTCGTGGTTGCCGCTGCGCTGCTCTTCCAGGCACTTGACCAGGGCACTCAGCCGGTCGGCAGCCTTGAGCAGCTTGGTTTCCTCTGCCGTGAGCAGCTCTCCGGTGAGGAAGGGCGCGACCTCTTCGGCCAGCTCGTCCGGCAGCATGGCCGTCATGCTGGCCACGCTTTCCCGCTCCATGGCCTTGTAGGCGTCGCGCAGGGTGGCGCTGTGATACTTGACCGGCGTGGGCAGGTCCCCGGTGATGATCTCCGGGGCGTCGTGGTACAGCGCCGCTACCGCCACCGTTTTGGGGCGGCAGGGGGTGCCGGTGTACCGCCGCGCGATCAGGCACAGGATATGGGCCAGCAGGGCAGTGTCGCAGGTGTGCTCACTGAGCGACTCGGCCCGGGTGGAGTGCATCAGGCTCCAGCGGGTGATATACTTCATGCGTGCCAGCAGGGCATTGAACGGATACAGCATGGCGGGGAAACCTCCTTGGATGTGTTTTCTCCACCATACCTGCCCGGCAGGCGCTTGTCAAGGGGCAGCGGTGAAGAAACGTCCTTTTTTCGGGCCGACCTGCGTGGTATACTGATAAAAAAGCAGCTTCCGCCCCGGCGGCGGAGAAAGAGGGTCCCATGGAACAATTCGGAATGTCCCGGCAGCTGCGGCTGCCCGGGCAGCAAAAGGATCGGTTCTGGCGGGCGGTGGTGCTGTGTGCGCTCACCGCAGCCGTTTTTTTCCTGCCGTTCTACATCATGGACGGCGGATTTTTCCACTATGCAGGCGACTTCAACAGCCAGCAGATCAGCTTTTACCGGTACATGAACGGCTTTTTGAAGGGGGCAGGCTACCCGGACAGCACCTTTGCCGGGGCACCCCGTAACACCTTCTCCTGGGCAACGGACCTGGGCAGCGGTGCCATGAATGCCTACTCCTTCTACCTGTACGGCTCGCCCTTCTTCTGGTTCTCCATGCTGTTCCCGCAGCGGTGGCTGCCCTACCTGATGGTGCCGCTGCTGGTGCTCAAGTTCGGCGTGGCGGGCGGCGGTGCGTACCTGTACCTGAAGCGCTACGTCAAGAACTGGGATTACGCCGTGCTGGGTGCCTGCCTGTATGCACTGTCCGGCTTTGCGGTGTACAACGTGTTCTTCAACCACTTTGTGGATGTGGTGGCGCTGTTCCCGTACCTGCTGTGGGCGCTGGATGAGGCCATGTACAACAAGCGTCACGGGCTGTTTGCCTTCTGGGCGGCGGTGAACCTGCTCAACAACTACTTCTTTTTTGCCGGGCAGGTGGTGTTCCTGGCCATCTACTTTGTGTGCAAGCTCACCACTGGCGACTACCGCCTGACCGTGAAGCGGTTTGTGCAGCTGGCGTTTGAAAGCCTGCTGGGTGTGGCCATGGGCTGCCTGCTGCTGATCCCGGCGGTGCTGAGCCTGCTGCAGAACCCGCGCACCATCGACCTTGCGTCCGGATGGGGCTTTCTGACCTACGGCAAGGTGCAGCAGTATCTGGCCATCCTGCTCAGCTGGGTGATGCCGCCGGATTCTCCCTACCTGACCTCCATCTGGTCGGAAGGCGTCATCAAGTGGACCAGCATGTCGGCCTATCTGCCCCTGTGCAGTCTGGCAGGTGCGCTGGCCTACTGGCGTGCCCGCCATGGCGACAGCAAAAAGCGCATTGTGGCGGTGTGCGCCGTGTGCGCGCTGGTGCCCATCCTGAACAGCGCATTCTACGCTCTCAACTCCAGCTACTATGCCCGCTGGTACTATATGCCGGTGCTCATCCTCGCGGCGATGACCGTGAATGCGCTGGAAGATCACAACACCGATCTGGACACCCCGGCCCGGGGCCTTGGCTGGATCATGCTGGCTACGCTGGCCTTTGCACTGGTGCCCGTGCTGGACAACGACACCGGCACCTGGTCGCTGGGTGTGCTCAAGAACCCCGGCCAGTATTTCGTGGTGCTGGGCTTTGGCCTGGGCGGGTTGCTGCTCTACCGTCTGATCTGCCAGAAATGGCGGGCAGACAGCCGCTTTGCCCAGCGCATGACGGCGGCGGTGGTGGCTTTTGCCTGCGTGTTCAGTATGGTGCACATCGGCATCGGCAAGTTCGGCCAATGGTACACCGACAGCGATCTTGTGGAGCAGGACAACAACGCCCTGCTGCTGAAGGAGGATCTGCCGGAAGGCGATTACCGCGTGGACACCTACAAGATCCACGACAACATCGGCATGTGGCTGGACAAGAGCTGCCTGCAATATTTCGGCAGCACGGCGGCCCCCAGCATCCTCAGCTTTTACCCAGCCCTGGGCGTCAAGCGGGATGTGCGCAGTGAACCGGAACTCTCCAATTATGCCCTGCGGGGCCTGCTGAGCGTGGAATACCTCATCACCACACCGGAACAGCAGGCGGACTTTGAGAGCCAGGCCGACGACGGCTGGGCCTATTATGACGAGCTGGACGGTTTTGTGCTGTACAAGAATAAAAATTACGTTCCCATAGGCTTTACCTACGATTACTATGTGACCGAGGAGACCTACGGGCAGGTGAACAAGAACTCCCGTGCCAACCTGCTGATGCGGGCACTGGTGTTCAGCGATGAGGACGCTGCCGTTTACGGCAAATACCTCGCCGAGCTGCCCACCGAAAAGCAGAGCGAGCTGACCTACGACGCCTATGTGCAGGACTGTGCCGACCGCCGCGCCCAGGCGTGCAGCATGTTCCAGATGAACAATGCCGGCTTCCACGCGGAGATCACGCTGGACAATGCAAACCTCGTGTTCTTCTCGGTGCCCTACGATGACGGCTTCACGGCCTATGTCAATGGGGAGCAGACCGACATTGTGCGGGTGGATGACGGTATGATGGCGGTGCTGTGCCCGGCGGGCACCAGCAGCATCGACTTTGTGTATCAGGCCGACGGCCTTGCCCTGAGCCGCACGGTGACGCTGGCCGCACTGCCGGTGTGGCTGGTGTACACGGCATACTTTGTGTGGCGCAAGCGTAAAAAGAGCAAAGTGTGACTTTGCCGGAAACCTGCAAAAAAATTTTTGCATTGCCTCTTGACTTTACGCAGATAAAGTGTATAATGCAATCAAACCGATGAGGCGGAAGAGAACCTGCACAGCGCATCTTCAGTGAGCCCGGACAGTGAAAACGGGCGAGAGCGGGGCAGAGCTTCGTGGGCCGCCGAGGGCCGGGCAAATGGGCAGCAAGCCTTAGTAGCTTTGGACGGAAGTCTCCGTTACAGGACAGGGGAGTGTTGGCTCTCCGTGAGAGGCTCTGCAGTTTGCAAAGCAGGGCAAGCAAGGTGGCACCGCAGAATCGAACTTTACCGATCCTGTCCTTGTGGATAACACACAGGGACAGGGTCGTTTTTATTTGTAAGACCCGTCCCGCAAGGGGAGCGGGTCTTTTACTTTTGCCGCCCGCTCCGGGAAAGGAGTTTACTGTTATGAAAAACGTTACCATGATCTCCCGCCGCAGCTTCCTCAAGGCCGCTATGGCTGCTTCCGCCGTTTCTGCACTGGCATTCACCGGCTGCGGCGGCTCCGCTTCCAGCACCGTGGCTGCATCTTCCACCGCTTCTTCCGCAGCAGCCGAGGGCGGCCAGACCTTCAAGGTGGGCATCGTCAACTATGTGGATCATGCTTCCCTCAACCAGATCGTGGCATCCGTGGAGAGCCGTCTGGACGAGCTGGGCAGGGAAAAGGGCGTCACCTTTGACTACGCTGATTACTACGCCAACGCGCAGGCCGACCAGAGCAACCTGAACCAGATCGGCGCCGACCTGGTGGCCGATGGCGTGGACGTAATCGTGGCTGTGGCCACCCCCACCGCCGCCACCATGCTGGCCGCTGTGGAAGATACCGAGATCCCGGTGGTGTACTCCGCCGTCACCGACCCCGCTGCTGCAGGCTTTGATGGCGGTGAGAACATGACCGGCACCTCCGACGCCCTGAACACCGCCGCCATCATGAATCTGATCCTTGCCGCAGACCCAGAGATCGACACCATCGGCCTGCTGTATGACCTGAGCGAGGATTCCTCCACGCAGGCCATTGCCGATGCCAAGGCTTTCTGCGACGAAAAGGGCATCCAGTACATTGAAAAGAACGGCACCACCACCGCCGAGGTGCAGATGGCTGCCGAAGCTCTGGTGGCTGCCGGGGTCAAGGCCGTGTTCACCCCCACCGACAACACCATCATGACTGCTGAGCTGTCCATCTACGAGACCTTCACCGAGGCCGGCGTGATGCACTTCACCGGTGCCGACAGCTTTGCCCTGAACGGTGCCTTTGTGGGTTACGGCGTGGATTACGTCCAGCTGGGCGAGGCCACCGCCGACATGGTGGCCGAGATCCTGTGCGATGGCAAGAGTGCCGCCGAGATGCCCTACCAGACCTTTGACAACGGCATTGTGACCATCAACACCGAGACCGCCGCCGCCCTGGGCTTTGAGGGTGACAAGCTGGACGCCCTGAAGGAAGCCTTCAAACCCTACTGCACTGAGATCGTGGAAGTGACCACGGCGGAGAACTTCTCTTAAAGATGCCTTGAACTGAAAAGCAACCTCGCCCTCTCAGCCATTGCTTCGCAATGTCAGCTCTCCCAAAGGGAGAGCCTTTGGCAGAACCGGGAACATGACCGCAATGCCAAGGCCTCTCACGCTGGGAGAGGTGGCACGGCGTGAGCCGTGACGGAGAGGGCGAGACCGTGTAAAAATAACCGTATTTTAAAGGAGTACACACCATGCTGGCGAGTATCTTTTCGCTCAACGTCATCCAGACCGCGCTGGAGCTTGGCTGTATTTACGCTCTGGTGGCACTGGCACTGTTTCTGAGCTATTCCATCCTGAACATCGCAGACCTGTCTACCGACGGCTGCTTTACCCTGGGCTGTGCGGTGGCCTGTCAGGTAGCACTGACCGGACACCCCATTCTGGCCCTTGCGGCGGCCATGGCGGCGGGCGTGTGCTCCGGCTTTGTCACTGCGTTTTTGCAGACCCGCCTTGGTGTGGAAAGCATCATGGCCGGTATCATCGTCAACACCGGTCTGTACACCATCAATCTGGCGGCCATGGGCTTTTCCTCCACCATGTCGCTGGTCAAGACCGAGACCATCTTCTCGCTGGCCAAAAAGTCGCTGGGCTTTCTGGGCAGCTGGTACAAGCTGGTGCTGGTGGGGGGGATCATCGCCCTGGCCTGCGCCGCCATGCTGGGCTTCCTGGGCACCCGGCTGGGCCTGTCCATCCGGGCCACCGGTGACAACACCGCCATGGTGCGGGCCTCCAGCATCAACCCTGCCTTTACCATTACGGTGGGCCTGTGCGTGTCCGGTGCGCTGTGTGCGCTGTCCGGCGGCTTGCTGGCCCAGTACCAGAAGAGCTGTGACATCAACGTGGGCACCGGCATGGTCACCATTGCGTTGGCGTCCCTGATCATCGGCGAGACCCTTGTGGGCAAGCGCACCATGCTGCGCCGCGTTCTGGGCGTGGTGTTCGGCAGCTGCCTGTACCGCTTTATCGTGGCTGTGGCCCTGCGCTTCAATGTGCCGGCCGCTGCCATGAAGCTGGTGTCGGCCATCATTGTGGCCGTGGCTATTTCGATGCCAGCCATCCGGGAGCATTTTGCCTTTGAAAAGCGCAAACATGCCGCCCGTGCCCGCCGCGCCGCGGCCGTGAAGGAGGGAAAGTAAGATGGAAATGCTGCAGCTGAACGACCTGCATAAGACCTTCAACCCCGGTACCGTGAACGAAAAGGTGGCTCTGAACGGAGTGAGCCTGCACATGGAAGCCGGGGACTTTGCCACCATCGTGGGTTCCAACGGCGCGGGAAAGTCCACCCTGTTCAATGCCATCACCGGCGGATTCATCGCCGACGAGGGCAGCATCGTGCTGGGCGGGCAGGACATCACCTTTGAGCCGGAGCACCAGCGCAGCAAGGTCATCGGCCACCTGTTCCAGGATCCCCTCAAAGGCACAGCCCCCAATATGACCATTGAGGAAAACCTTGCGCTGGCCTACCTGCGTGCAGGCACCGCGCCTCACGCCATCTTCTCCCGCATCTCCCGCAAGGATAAAGAACTGTTCCGCGAGAAGCTCTCTCTGCTGGACATGGGCCTGGAGGACCGCATGAAACAGCCGGTGGGCCTGCTGTCCGGCGGCCAGCGGCAGGCGCTGACGTTGCTCATGGCCACGCTGGTCACCCCCAAATTGCTGCTGCTGGACGAGCACACCGCCGCTCTGGACCCCGCCACGGCGGAAAAGGTGCTGGAGCTGACCCGGAACATCGTGGCCGAAAAGAAGATCACCTGCCTGATGGTCACTCACAACATGCATCAGGCGCTGGAACTGGGCAACCGCACCCTGATGATGGATGCGGGCCGCATCGTGTTCGACGTGCAGGGCGAAGAGCGCAGCCGGATGACCGTGGACGACCTGCTGGAAAAGTTCCGCGAGAACGCCGGCAAGACGCTGGACAACGACCGCATCCTGCTGAGCAAGGTGGAACAGTAAAAGACGGTCTTTCCAAAGCAACGCAAAAAAGCTCCCCTCCGTGCATGATTGCACAGAGGGGAGCTTTTTGATCAAAAATTACTGAACGTACTCGACGGTGTACTCGAAGCCGTACTCTTCCTGCAGCTTCTTGACCTCGGGCTCGCAGTCCTCGATGAAGGTGGGGGCGTAGACGGAAGCGCCGTTGTGGGCCTTCTTGTAGTCCTCCACGATCTGCTGCAGCTTTGCCCAGCCCTCGTTGGCCTTGGCGTTGTCGATGCTGTCGGGGAAGTTGATGATGAACTCGCGGTGTTTGGGAATGCGTGCTTTCATGATAGAAATCTCCTTATAACAGTTTGGAATATCATTCTTATTTTATCCAGAAACAGGGCACAGACCCTGTATCTTGCGGGGAAATATTACAGGTCGTACACCTGGCGGGCGTTCTCGGCCGTGGTGCGGAACACCTCTTCCGCAGAAATGCCCTTCAGCTGGGCGATGTACTCACCCACATAGCGGATGAGGCTGCTGTCGCAGCGGGTGCCGCGCACCGGCTCCGGGGCCATATAGGGGCAGTCCGTCTCCAGCACGATGGCTTCCAGCGGCAGGGCGGCAATGGCTTTTGCCGCTCGCTTGGCTCCCTGGAAGGTGCAGGCACCGCCAAAGCCAATGTACAGACCCTGCTGTGCCAGCCACACGGCGTCATCCGCACTGCCGGAATAGCAGTGCACGATGCCCTTGGGCCGGTACTTTTTCAGCAGGGCATAGACATCCGCGTGGGCCTGCCGGTCGTGCACGATAATGGGCTTGTCCAGTTCCAGCGCCAGACGGATCTCGGCTTCAAACAGGGCCAGCTGGGCGTCCTTGGGCACGGGCCAATGGTAGTCCAGCCCGCATTCGCCCACGGCCACCACCTTGGGGTCCTCGTAGCAGGGAGCCAGGGCCCGCATCTCGGCTGCCCAGTCGCCGCCGTATACCGACACCGTGGGGGCGGGGCCATCTTCGCCGCAGTCGGCGGCAGGCAGCAGGCTTTCCGGGTGGATGCCAATGGCCGCCACCACCCAGGGGTAGCGGTGGGCCAGCTCCAGCACCCGGGGGGCGTCCCCGGAGTGGGTGGCCTGCTCGCACACGCCTACCACGCCCTTTGCGGGCAGACTGTCCAGCAGGGCAAAGCGGTCGGCGTCAAAGGCGCGGGCGCTGTAATGAGCATGGGTGTCAAAAATCGGGCCGGTCATAGGGCCTCCTTTTTGGCAGGGGCCTTGTTTACCAGCCAGATGCCCACACACACGAACACCAGAGCTGCCAGATACTGCCAGCGGAACAGGGGCTCGCCGTTGAGCACAGCACTCAGCAGCACGTTGACTACAGGGTTCACGAATCCGAAGATGGCAATGCGGCTGACGGGGTTGTTTTTCATCAGCAGGGCCCACAGCACATAGCCGGCTCCGCAGATGAAGGCCAGATACAGCAGCACCAGGATGCCCAGCGGGTTCACACTGCCCAGATGTCCGCCCAGCGCAGTGCCCAGCACAAACAGGGCTGCGCCGCCCACAAACAGGTTGATAAAGCAGACCGCAAAGCTGTCGGCCTTTTTGGTCACGGCCTTGTTCCACGGGCCGGACAGGGTAAAGATGACCGTGGCCAGCAGCATGCAGAAGATGCCCCAGCTGCTGCCGCTGCCGTGGTTGCCCAGGGTGCCGATGAGCACCCCGGCAAAACCCAGCACACAGCCCAGCAGCTTGGCGGGGGTCATGCGGTCGGCATTGCCGTAGAGGAAGTGGGCAAAGATAACGCCCAGAAAGCTCTGGGTGCTGTTCAGGATGCCGCCGAAGGCACCGGTGAGCAGAGCCACTGCCATGTAGTAAAAGGCATACTGGAGGGTGGTCTGCCATAGGCCTAGGGCACAGCACTCTGCTGCCACCTTTCCCCGGGGGAACCGGGGCACCCGGTTCTGCAGCAGGACACTGCCCAGCAGCACCAAAAAGCTGCCCAGCATGAACCGTACTCCTGCAAAGCAGAAGATGGAGGCGGTGTTGCCGGAATCAATGGAAAACAGGCGGTAGCCCATCTTGATGAACGGGAACGCCGAACCCCACAGCACATTGCAGAAAATGGCCAGCAGCACCGCACACACCGGGGTGCTGAAGATCCGGTCCAGCTTTTCTACACGGGAAAGCGTCGTTTTCTCCATGGCTTAGTGGATGCGGCTGCCGACCGGGGTGTCGTCGCCGTAGAATGCAATGGAGCAGCCGCCGTCGGCGGTGTCGGCAGCAAAGATCATGCCCTCGCTGACGTATTTGCCCTTCATCATCGGGCGGGGTGCCAGGTTGCACACGATGCCGATCTTCTTGCCGATCAGGTCCTCCGGCTTGAACCACTTGGCGATGCCGGACAGGATGCAGCGCTCGCGCTCGCCGTCAAACACGGTCAGGTGCAGCAGCTTCTTGCTCTCCTTCAGGTTCTCGCAGGCGCGCACTTCGGCCACGCGCAGCTCCACTTTGCAGAAGGTGTCAAAGTCGATCTCTTCCTCGTGGGTGAAGTCCACACCGTTCTCCTCGGCGGGGGCAGCGGCCTTCTTCTCGGCCTCGGCCTTTGCCTTGTTGGCGGCCTCGGCAGCAGCCTTGCGCTTCTCGTCCTCTTCCTTCAGGTGGGCGATCTCCTTGGCCACGTCGATGCGGGGGAACAGGGCATCGCCCTTGTGCACGGTGTAGGTCTCCTGTGCGCCGTAAACGGTCTTGGCCAGATCCAGCGCGGAGGCGTCCAGACCCAGCTGATCCATCATCTTGGGTGCGGTGGAGGGCAGGTAAGCGTTCAGCAGGATGCCGCTCACGCGCAGAGCCTCGCACAGGTGGTACAGCACGCTCTCCAGACGGGGCTTGTTGGCTTCGTCCTTGGCCAGTGCCCAGGGAGCCGTTTCGTCGATGTACTTGTTGGCGCGCTGGATGACTGCAAAGATCTCCACCAGAGCCTGCGGGATGGTCAGCTTGTCCATGTCGGCGGTGACCTTGCCGGTCAGCTCGTTGATCATGGTTTCCAGCTCAGTGTCGATGGCCTCGGTGCCGGGCACATTGTGCACAGTGCCGCCAAAGTACTTCTCGCACATGGCCACAGTGCGGCTGAGCAGGTTGCCCAGGTCGTTGGCCAGGTCGCTGTTGATGCGGTTGATCAGGGCCTCGTTGGTGAACATGCCGTCGTTGCCGAAGGGGATCTCACGCAGCAGGAAGTAGCGGATGGCATCCACGCCGTAGCGGTCGCACAGGATGACGGGGTCCACGACGTTGCCCACGGACTTGGACATCTTGCCGCCGTTCATCAGCAGCCAGCCGTGGCCGAACACCCGCTTGG
>OGDP01001725.1_pt1 | contig 13116 bp, 14 predicted proteins | sample 1570441 | NCBI WGS metagenome assembly OGDP01 (sample SAMEA2581961, study PRJEB24529) | metagenome | biome: Human gut stool | place: China | collected 2011
ATTAATACGCTTTGTATCAAGCAGCAGCCTGCAGCTGATGGGCCGCCTGAACTCTGGCGTTCCGGGCGCAGGTCTTTCCTACGAAATGGACGCTATCACCGCTGTTATCGTCGGCGGCACCTCGATGTCCGGCGGCTCCGGCACCCTCGGCGGCACGCTGGTCGGCGCGGTCATCGTCGGCATCATCAACAACGTACAGACCCTGATGGGCGTTGACTCCAACATCCAGAAGATCGTCAAGGGCGTTATCATCGTCGGCGCGGTTATCATCGACGTTGTCACCAAGAACTCCGCAAAGAAGGCTCGCTGAGCCGCAGAAAAAGAATGCAATCCCGCGCGGCGGCAAGGCTGCACGGGGTGGTAAAAGAGTAAGAGAAAAAAAGGAACACAAACAGGAGGAAAACATTATGAAAATCTGGAAGAGAATCGGCGCAATGGCAATGGTAACGGCTTTCTCGGCACTGGCACTCACCGGCTGCGGCGCAGGCGGCAGCAGCTCCGGCGGCGGCGACTCCGCAGGCGGCGACGGCATGAAGATCGGCTATGTAAACCTTGCGGATACCGACGTATTCTGCATGGCACGCGAGAGCGCACTGACCGCCGAGCTCGAGGGCACCGGCTACTCGGTATCCTTCTCGGACGGCAACAACGACAACCAGAAGCAGATCGATCAGACTAACGCATTCCTCGCAAAGGGCGTTGACGCGCTCATCCTCGTACCGGCTGACTCGGACGCGATCGCTCCGGCTATCTCCGCGGCGAACAGCAACGGTACTCCGGTTATCTGCCTCGGCATCAAGGCAAACTCCGGCGACTTCACCTTCGTAGGCTCGGAGAACTATGACTCCGGTCATATGCAGGGCGAGTACATGGCGGAGAACCTGCCGCAGGGCGCGAAGGTCCTGTATCTGGCAGGCACCGCCGGCCTCCAGCATTCCGCTGACCGCCGTCAGGGCTTCAAGGACGCGCTCGAAGAGGCAGGCCGCTCCGACATCACCATTCTGGCCGATCAGGACGGCGATTACGTCAAGGACGAGGCAATGCGTATCTGCGACGCATGGATTCAGACCTACGCGCACGGCGGCAAGGCTGATTTCAACGCAGTTGTATGCGCAAACGACCAGATGGCGCTCGGCGCTGTCGAGTCTCTCAAGGGCGCGGGTCTGCTGACCAACGCAGGCGAGATCCTCATTACCGGTGTTGACGGCTCGGACGACGGCCTCAAGGCAGTAGACGACGGCTATATGTGCCAGACCGTTCTGCAGGACGCAGCAGGTCAGGCAAAGGCGACCCACGAAGTTCTCGAGAAGCTGAAGAACGGCGAAACCCCGGACAAGGAAGTTATCGTTCCGTTCCAGTCCATCACCAAGGACAATGTTGCTGACTACCTGAAGTAACACCCGCTATTCATTCGACCATATCTTAACTTTCTTCTCCCTGCGGGACGGCTCGCAGGGAGGGAAAACCCCGGCAGGAGGAGAAATATATTATGGAAACTTTAAGAATCGGACTCGTAGGCACCGGCGGCATCGGCCGCAGCCATATCGAACGCATCAACAACACGCTTCAGGGCGGCAAGGTCGTTGCCTGCGCCGACCCGGCGAGCGCATTCGGCCTTTCGGTTGCCGAGAAGTACGGCATCAAGGGCTTCGAAAACCCCATCGACATGATAAACTCCCCGGAAATCGATGCCGTTATGTGCACCACGTCCGACCCGTATCACGAGGAATACGTTCTCGCCTCCATCGCGGCAGGCAAGTACGTGTTCTGCGAGAAGCCGCTCGCGCCCAAGGCTGACGCCTGCAAGCGCATCGTGGAGGCCGAGAGAAAGGCCGGGAAGAAGCTGGTTCAGGTCGGCTTCATGCGCCGCTACGACGAGGGATACAAGCAGCTCAAGGCGGCGGTTGACAGCGGCAAGTACGGTGAAGCGCTGCTGCTGCACTGCGCACACCGCAACCCGTCCGTTCCGGACGACTGGGACAACTCCATGGCGGTCGAGAATTCCATGGTTCATGAGATCGACGTGCTGCGCTGGCTGCTCGGCGAGGACTACGCGACCGCTGAGGTCCGCTACGGCAAGTCCACGAACAACGGCCCGAAAGACTTACACGACCCGCAGATTATGATCCTGACCACCAAGTCCGGCGTGCGCATCGATGTTGAGTCCTTCGTCAACAACAAAAACGACTACGACATCAAGTGCGAGATCGTCTGTGACGGCGCGGTGCTCAATATGCCGAAGCCGAACTACATCTCGGTAAACGCGAACGCAACCACCGGTCAGGCGATGTACACCGACTGTTTCCAGCGCTTTGCAGATGCGTATAACGCGGAAATCCAGACCTGGATCAACGCCTCCAAGGCAGGCTACGTTGACGGCCCGACCGCATGGGACGGCTACTGCTGCCAGGTTGCAGCGGCGGCGGCCTCCAAGGCACGCGAGACCCAGACTATTCAGCCGATCGTCTACGACGAGATGCCGGACTTCTACAAGGCATAATTTCCCGCACTTTTCTTCAATTCATCTCAGAACCTATCTTCTCTCTTTTTTCTTCGGCGGGTGTGCGAGGTTCGTGCACCCGTCCGCACTGCAAGGAGGCAAATTTATATGAAACTCGCAATCTGCACCGATGTATTCGCTGACCTGTCCTACACGGATATGCTCGACAAGGTAAAGTCCCTCGGCATTGACGCGGTCGAGATGACCGCCGGCGGCTGGGGCGCACGCAAGCACTGCAACACCGCCGAGCTGCTCGCGGACGCAGGCAAGCGTGAAGCGTTCATGATGGAGCTTGAAAAGCGCGGCATGCGCATTTCTGCACTGAACACCTCGTGCAACCCGCTCTGGCCGTCCAAGACCGGCGAGGAATACAAGAAGTCCATGTATGACTGCGCAACGCTGGCAGGTCTGCTTGGCGTTAAGAAGATCGTAGCCATGGCAGGTCTGCCGGCAGGCAACGAGACCGACACCACCCCGAACTGGATCACCTCCACCGTTTCGTGGCCGGATTTCATGGCTCCGGCTTATGAGTACCAGTGGAAGGTAACCATCGAGTTCTGGAACGAATTTATCGCACACTGCAAGAAGTGCGGCATCGAGCATATTGCAATCGAGGAATTCCCGGGCACCATGGTTTGGTCTGCTTCGACCCTGCTCAAGCTGCGTGAGGCTACCGACCCGATGCTCGGCATCAACCTCGACCCGTCCCACATGATGGTTCTGGGCGCAGACCCGATCGCAGCGGCGCGTGCACTGAAGGGCTGCATCTTCCATGTGCACGGCAAGGATGCCCGCATCGAGCGCGGTCTGGCCGACACCGACGGCCTGCTTGAGCCGCGCCCCGTTACCGAGTCCGCTGACCGCGTATGGAACTACGTTGCGGTCGGCTGCGGCAAGGACCTCCAGTGGTGGAAGGAATTCTTCTCTGTCTGCCACATGATGGGCTACGACGGCGACGTTTCTCTCGAAATGGAGGACCTCACCATGTCGGTCGATGCCGGCGTTCATACCTCCATCGACGCGCTCCGCCAGACGATCAGCCGGTAAAACGTAAAATATAAACAGTATAAAACCCCTTCCCGTTATTCCTCTTGTGACGGGAAGGGGTTGGTTTTTTTGGGGGGGTAAAGTCCATCATGCAGCCGGTCTGCGCCTTTGGTTCTCTCGTGAAATTTCAGGAGGTGTATCGATGAATCAATTCTCTGAGGTCGTTTAGCGTGATATGCGCAATATCATTGGCGTTATCAGCAGGCGATGGGGCGTTTTCGGCAGGGTAAGGGACGTAATAAAGCGTATCATCGTCACCTACTAACATCTGACAGAATTTCCAACCCAGCTGTTCATATGCATCAGTCGGCATGTCGTCGGTCGGAGCACCGAGGAAAAAGATATACTGCTGACCGACTAAGGGGCTTTCCTGCATATCGGCTGCTTGGCGGATGATCGTATTTTCCAGCTCTTCATCCGTCATATCGGTATAGCTTTCTCGATTATGTTCCGCCGCGGCAACATCTTTCATAGAAATATACCCGCCATATGCGTAGATGGTAATGTTTGACCTGTCCGGCAGGTCGCCGGATAACACGTCTTGTACAGCGGCGTCAATAACGGTCCATGCATTGGCGCCGATGGAAGTATATTCTATGTTATCGACTGTCGCCTGAACGATGGCAGTTGCGTGCGGAATGACTTCTTCGAGAACCGGGCGATATGCTAAATCAAGGCGGGCATTGTCGTTTATAACGGTTTTATCCTGATAAATAGAGGGCGTTTCTTGCTCGAAGAGTATGATTTCAGAGTCGGGAATTGGGGTTTCTTGGGGCAGGGGAGTGTTGTCTGTTGCGGAAGTCTGATTGTCAGCGCTTCGGCACGCCGTCAGCGAAATAATTACAAGGACGCTCAGGAGTAAAATGGATATTGTGGCTCGGCAATGCTTCACGACAGGTCGCTCCTTTCCGTTTATGGATAGATTTATTATATCGCTGCATCAATAGTCTGTCTATTCATTTGAAGAGAAAACGGTATATTCCCAATTTGATAAATAAAAACAGCAGACATATTCGTGTCTGCCGTCTTGCTGCCCGTCACAGCTTTTGTGCTGTGGCGGGTATTTTTTGGCGTTGAAATGGCCTGCCCTTGCGGCTGCCGGAGATTGGCAGGTAAGGGTGTTGAAAAATGTACAGAATCTGACTATATACGTGATTATGAACAATATGTAAGTGAAGCAAGCCTATATTTTGGAGAGAAGTAAAATGAGAAAAATTCCTTTTTCATCGTTAGAGATTATTCATAGTGAGTGTATGCCTCAGTTGAGAGCAGCTTTTGAAAGAGTGTTAGATAGCAATTGGTTTATACAGGGGGAGGAATGCAGGTACTTTGAAAAACAGTTTGCGCAATTCTGTGGTACGAAAGAGTGTGTGGGTTGCGGAAATGGTTTGGATGCATTAGTGCTTTCGCTGAAAGCAATGAATATAGGACAGGGCGATGAAGTTATTGTTCCATCATTTACATTTATAGCAACTGCGTTAGCTGTTGAGTATGCTGGCGCAAAGCCTGTGTTTGTTGAGGTGGATTCGGAAACGGCATTGATTGACCCGTCTAAGATTGAAGATTCGATAACAAATCGCACGAAAGCTATTATAGCCGTTCATCTGTATGGCCAGATGGCACCAATGGATCAAATTTGTGAGATCGCGAAGAAATATAGCCTGCGTGTTCTCGAAGATGCGGCTCAAGCACATGGTGCTACATACAAGGGAAAACGTGCAGGTAATTGGGGAGATGTAGGTTGCTTCAGCTTTTATCCGGGTAAAAATCTGGGTGCACTGGGAGATGGCGGAGCTGTTGTGACAAGCAATGAAGAGATTGCAAGACGGGTTCGCGCCATTGGTAATTATGCTTCGGAGAAGAAATATGTACACGAATTTATGGGTGTCAATTCGCGTCTCGATGAAATGCAGGCTGCATTTCTTTCGGCGAAATTGCCTTATTTAGAACAGTGGAATCATAATCGCAGTAAAATTGCTGACCGGTATCTTTCGGAAATTCGGAACCCGTATATCCAGCTGCCAGTTGTTAAACACGGCACACCGGTATGGCATATTTTGCGGTGCAGTGCGACAGCAGAGACAATCTGAAAGAATATCTGGAAGCGCATGGCGTCGGCACAAATATTCACTATCCGATTGCAATGCATCGGCAGAAAGCGTTTGCAAAGTATGGCTTTGAACCGCACGCTTATCCGATAGCAGAAAAATTAGCAGGTACTGTGCTCAGCATTCCGATGTACAGTGGTATGACCGAAGAAGAAGTAACCTATGTAATTGATACAATCAATGCATATAAAGGATAACACCATGATGACAAAAAATAACAAGATAGCAGATACTGCTAAGATTTGCGACGGCGTATACATCGGAGTGAATGTAGTCATCGAAGATAATGTTTATATAGATATAGGCTGCATTATCCGGGACAATGTAACTATTAAAAGCGGAACAACAATTGGTGCAAGATGCATTCCAGGCGAATATCTTCAGGACTTTTATAAGGACAGGATTAATTCGAACCATACACTCACGATAGGGGCGGACTCAATTATTCGCAGCGAAACGATTATATACGGCGGCTGCGAAATCGGAGATCACTTTCAGACGGGACATAGAGTAACTATCCGTGAAAACAGTGTTATAGGAAACCATGTTAGAATAGGCACACTATCTGATATACAGGGCTTTTGTAAGATCGGAAACTATGTCAATATGCATAGTAACGTACATGTCTCTCAGGCAAGCATCGTCCACGATTCTGTATGGCTTTTTCCATATGTCGTATTAACAAATGATCCCCAACCGCCTTCAATGGTAACTTCGGGTGTAGAAATCGGTGAATATGCGGTAATTTCGACAAATTCGATTGTTTTGCCCGGCGTGCATATAGGTAAGGACGCGTTGGTAGGTGCAGGAGCTGTAGTGACTAAAGATGTTCCAGAGTTAGTGGTCGCATTTGGAAATCCCGCTCGTGTTCATGGAAGGGTTACTCAAATAAAAAATGAAAAAGGAGAGCCAGCATACCCTTGGCGATATTCTTTTGAACGTGGGATGCCGTGGGAAAATATCGGATATGATGCGTGGAGAGAGAATGATGATGCGTAAAAAGGACGAACATATGCCGCTGGTTTCAATTATTGTTCTAACGTATTTGCAGCGACATATTTTAAATGAATGCGTAGATTCAATCCTGGAACAGGATTATCCCAATATTGAAATTGTTGTATGTGATGACAGCAGTGCGGACTTTGACTGTGATGAAGTGCGCGACTATTTGGCACAGCATAAAAAGGATAATGTCAGTAATATTGTTGTGTATAAACATAAACACAATGTCGAAACGGTGATGAATGCACAGAAAGGTGTAGAGTTATCCTCTGGTTCCTTTTTTAAGCTGCATGCAGGCGATGACATGCTCTATCAGAAAGATTCAATTTCTCGTGCGATGAAATATTTTGATGATTCTCAAACAATGATTATTGCAGGGCTCGAACGAGCCTGCCAGCATGACGGCACATTGACGGATCACTATTACCCTTCATATGAAGCAAGACGGCTGATGAAAGCTGCTGATGCATATCATCAGTTTGAAATGATGGGAACGCAGTCGTGGGATGAATATATCAATGCTCCGTCGGTATATTGGCGTCGCGATTTTTTCAACCAGATGGGCGGATTTGATCCGAGATACAAGTATACAGAAGACTGGCCAATGTGGATAAAGATAACGGAATCGGGTACTAAAATTACTATCGTAGATGAGATATTTACCGTTTATCGTTATGGCGGCATATCCAATGATCAAAGTACATTAAATCTTGATATAGGTAAACAGCACTATGAAGAGTGTGTACGCATGTTGAAAGATGAAGTGCTGCCAGTATTCAAAACAAATACAATGCGAAAGAAGATATTTCGCTGTAAACACTGCATACGCATATTGGAAATCCGGCGAGAGACAGAGGGAATATGGGAGAATTGGAACACGCTCGAAAAAATATATTGGCGTTTAAAAAATATACCATTTCTGCTGACGGCATGGGCTTATAGAAAACGCAAACACGGATTAACCATCAATAAAAAGAAAATTGCGGCAGTCGCTGTGCTCTTTTTAATTCTATATGCATTTCATGTGCGAGCATATCCGCTGGGAGAGATAGATGCAGTATGGGCGAAAGCCTTCTTTGTCGTTGTGGCATGGCTCGTTTTCCAGGTCGGGCTAACCATATGCATGCGTATCATTAATAAAGTATTAGATTTACAGAAAAGGAATTAGAGATGACAGAACCGATGTTTTCGATAATCGTTTTGTGTTACAGACATTTCGAATATTTGTTCACCGCAATTGATTCTGTGCTGACGCAAGATTACCCTAATATAGAGCTTATTACTTCCGATGATGGTTCAGCTGATTTTCCATACAAAGAAATAGAAACATATATCAACGCGCGGAAACATAGCAATATCACCAGAACCATTATCCGCCAACAGAAAGAAAACTCAGGCACTGTTCGGCATCTTAATGCAGCAGTCAAGGAGTGCGCAGGAGAATATATCATCGCCTTAGCTGGAGATGATGCGTTAGCAGGTACCGATACATTGTCGCAGTATGTACAGGGATTTTGGGAAGCACCAGATAACTGTTATATCGAGATGGCACAAACCGCAATGTATGGCGAAAATCTTCGACATATTGAATACTATTATGCCAAACCAATGGTCCAAGAAGCGCTGAGAGCGACTTGCAAATCCACAGACCGTTTATATCAATTATTAGTGCAGCATAGTCCGTGTTTGCCTTCGACTAGTACTTGCTTTAGAAAAGATTTTTTCAGTAAATTCGGTGAGTTTAATGAAGAGTATTCCCTGGTCGAAGATTATCCGATGCATCTGCGTTTAGCACAGGAGCATTGGATTATTCATTATCGAGATTTCGTCGCAATCAAGCATCGCCATGGAGGCATCAGCCATGGCCAGAAAAACACGCTGAGTCGTTCCGCAGCGATGTATTTTACAGATGAAAAGAATATGATTGAAAAATTGATTTTGGCACAGATCAACGCATTGCCGCCGCATGAGAGGTCGCATACGCGCAACGCGTGGAAGAAGCAATTGCGGTGGATCGATTTTACACTTGCTCTCTCGCAGAAAAAATACCTGCGCGTTTGCTGCTTGGCGCTGCGCCACTTTGGATATATAGCGGGGCGCTTGTGCAACAAAGCAAATAATTGGGCAGAAAAATGGCATGTAAAAATGCTGATGATTTATTTGGCATTGAATTATTTTTCTCCTGTAATACAGGAAATGGCTGAAGAAACGTTTTGCGTAAAGCCAGGAGTTATTGCAATGGGAATCCATGCGGTATTATGGCTGACATTAATAACATGAATTCTTGCTTTCAGTATCTGGTGCATCAATCACATTATGCATAAGATCAATCGTTTCCCAAGAGAAACATTAGCGATCGGGTGAAGTATATGCGAGAAAAGCAACGATTTTATATACGTGAACAGATATACATGATAACGCTAATGGCCTTAGGAGTTTTAGGATTGCTGTTTGCGCATAACAATGGCAGGCTTGTAACTCCTTACTGGATCTTATATATAGGAGGATGCATTGCCGTTCTGCATTATCGCAGACAAGAAATTCGACGGGTGCTAAATATCATCGTGAAATACTGGCAGCAGAATAAAAATATTTTGATAATTGAAATATTGAGAATACAGAGCCGATTTGCACAAATTGTTGTCTGCGGCTTAATGTGCAGCAATATTACATTGTCGCTGACAGGAGCTACTTATGTTTATTGCTTAGATGAATATGCATTTGCACTATTTCTATGTTTGTTAGCATCGTGGTTGTTATGCCGGTGTCAACATGGAAAATTGATAGGATGTTTTTGTGTTATTGTTGCATTATCAATTTACCAAGCATATTTCATTGTCGCTATAGCGTGCTGTTATCTTGTGGCGATTGTAGATTTTTTACTGGGCAAGAAGACACAAGTAATCATAAAACAGGGAATTGAACGATTAGCACTGTTACTATGTAGTTTTATGGCCTATTTCGGCATATGGACAGTATGTTGTCAAGCCTTGCAAGTGGAGAAGAACCGATTGAATGAAACGGTACTTTCCCATGGATTAAAAGGAATAGCATTGCTCGTTCTACAATCAGGAAAAGAATATTTGAACTATTTGACTCAGGATTCAGGTTCTCTGTTTGGAGTCTTGCTGCCTGCAGTTCACATATGCTTGATTGTGCTATGCTTAATAAAAATGGTTGAATGGATGCGGGATAATCGAGCAACTTATACAGAGAAACTCATATTAGAACTGCTCGTATGCGTGGCTCCGTTTGTCTTCAATGCAGCTAGCATTTTATTTGTAGGAACTGCTAGCTATTTGACTCATTTTACACGGAGTTTCATCTATTTTTTTGTTTGAAATTATCATTTTCTCTGAAACAGTCACGACCCAAATATTATATAATCACAAAAAGTGTTATATAGTAAATATTTTGCTTTGCATCATTATATGGCAAAATACAGTATTTGCAAATCAGATTTATATGAAGAAGGATTTGGAAAAGACAGCAACCATATCACTGGTAACACGTGTGATTGACCATGTTGAAATGCTGCCGGATTATATGCCTGGAGAAACGCCAGTTGTGTTGGTTGGCAATTTAAGCGAAAATGAATATTTGAATCGAGGAAGAGATGGGTTCCGAGATTTACTTCTTCTTCCTGGCTTAGGTGCAGATTATTCAATTACCTATAATGGTACAGCTATAAGCTATATTTCTGCTTATTTAAATTATCCATTACTGTGGGGTGACGCATCATTGTATGAACATCAACCAGAAGTGCAAGATATGCCGATGTTCCCACATAACGGGAGTATAAAAATGATAGATGGAACAGCCGTTGTGAAACTGTCATAGTTTAAACTGCGGAGGCGAAATAAATGAATAAACTTTCCTGTATCATCCCCTGCTACAACGAAGAAGCGGCATTGCCGTATTTCCTGCAGGAGATACGGAAGGTGGCAGACAAGATGTCCACCACCTTCCAATTGGACTTTGAGATCCTTTTTATAAACGACGGTTCGCGTGACAAAACTCTACAAATTCTGCGGCAGGCCGCGAAAGAGGATAAGCGCATCCGCTACATATCATTCGCGCGCAATTTCGGTAAAGAAGCCGCGATGTACGCCGGTTTTCAGAACTGTACAGGCGATTATGCAGTTGTTATGGACGCAGATTTACAGCATCCACCGGCAATGCTGGAGGAAATGTATCGCGCGTTGACAGAAGAAAACTATGATATAGCTGCTGCACGTCGTGTAGACCGAAAGGGAGAGCCGGCAATCAGAAGTTTCTTTGCCAGATGCTTCTACAAAATCATAAATAAGATATCTAAAGCAGAATTTGTAGATGGTGCTTCGGACTTTAGAATGCTGAATCGGCAAGCGATCAATGCCTTGTTAAAGATGAAAGTGTATAATCGTTTTTCGAAAGGTATTTTCGGTTGGATTGGATTCAAAACAAAGTGGATTCCGTATGAAAACGTCGAAAGGGTTGCGGGAGAAACTACATGGTCTTTCTGGAACTTGCTCCTGTACTCTATTGAGGGGTTTGTTGCGTTTACCACTATCCCGCTATCAATTGCGTCAATTATGGGCGTTGCATTTTGTATAATTGCATTTTTGTGGATGATTTGTATTATCTTGAAAACAATCATTTGGGGAGAAGCGGTTGCGGGCTTTCTGACTTTAGCATGCTTGCTGCTGTTAATAGGTGGTTCCATTCAATTGTCGTTAGGCGTAATAGGGCAATATCTGGCGAAAACCTATTTGGAAACGAAAAAACGCCCGATTTATATCATACAGGAAACGGAAGATGCAAGCCGATGAAAAATTCTCGATGGAACACTTGTGCGTTTCGTGATGGTTGGAGTGATTAATACAGTGGTCGGAACGGCAATTATGTTCGGATTATACAATCTGGCGCATTGCTCATACTGGGTGTCCTCGGCATCGAACTACATTTTAACGAGCATTCTCAGTTTCTTTCTGAATAGGTTTTTCACTTTCCGGAACAAGGAGAAAAGCTAGAAGCAGGTTGTGCGCTTGGCCCTCAATATCGCGGTCTGCTATCTGCTGGCGTATGGTATCGCAAAACCGCTGTGTCTGCATCTGCTGAACGGTGCTGCCGCCGCTGTGCGAGATAATATTTCTATGCTGGTGGGCATGTGCCTGTTCACGGCGTTCAATTATTGCGGTCAACGCTTTTTCGCGTTTAAGATGCAAGAGGGAAAACGGTAAGGTAAACACGTTGCAGCAACGTGCTAAAACGTAAAAGTGTATATATACTCCCCCCGAGAGTCCCATACCGCAATCAGTGCGAGGCTCTCGGGGGTTCTGTTTTATCTTATCGAAAATCCCCGTCCCATTCCATCATCGCCGTCCGAAACCGCGTTTTCTCAAAAAAAAATTCACATTTCCGAAACAATGCGCCTGAGTTAGCTATATCTAACTATTCCACCCGAAAGATGTATTTTCTGCGTCAACTTTGTGAAAACACCGGAATTTGCTGCAAAAAACTGTATTTGACAAGGCTTGGTTCTTATGTTATTTTAATTGCTGCATATGAGTTAGCGTACGATAACTAAAACGTGATCGCAGTCCATTCCGGCGGGAACGGATTTTTTTCACCGGTGCAGTTAGCCGCAAGCAACCAACAGCGACAGAAACACAGGAGGATACACCTTGAACAAGAAACAGACATTAGCAATGCTTCTGGCGGGCGCGATGCTTCTGCCGGCGAACGCATTTGCCGCTTCGGCGGACGATTTTTCGGATTTCCCGAGCGACTGGTCGGCAGCCGGTCTGCGCCGCGCCGTGGACAACGGCCTGCTGAACGGCGCGAACGGCCGGATTGACGGCGCGGGCCTGCTGACCCGTGCGCAGATGGCCGCCATCATCAACCGCGCTTTTGCCGCTAAAAAGACCGCCGACCTCTCCGGCTACAACGATGTGAGCGCGGATGCGTGGTACAGAAGCGACCTTGCCGCAGCGGTTGCCATGGGCACCTTTCAGGGCGCGAACGGTCAGCTGAACCCGGAACGCCCCATCACCCGTGAGGAGGCGTTCGCCGTACTGGCACGCGCGTTTGCGCTCGAAAGCGGCGGCACCGCTTCGCTGAACGTTTTCTCGGACAGTGCAAGCGTTTCTTCGTGGGCGGCGGACAGCGCGGCCGCGCTCGTTGAAAACGGCTATGTAAACGGCGCGAATGGTGCGCTGAACCCGAAAAGCAACATTACCCGCGCGGAATTTGCCAAAATCATCAGCGATATGGCAAGCACCTATGCGGACGCAAGCGCATCGCTCCCCGAAACTATGGACGGCAGCCTCATCGTGCGCGACAACAGCGTATCACTCGCGGGAAAGACCATCAACGGCGATCTGATTATCGCGGACGGCGTATCGCAGATCGACCTCTCGAACGTCACCGATCACCTTGAATGGATGATTCGTAAAAGTTCTTAAACGTTCCATTTCA
>OGDP01001727.1_pt1 | contig 13091 bp, 7 predicted proteins | sample 1570441 | NCBI WGS metagenome assembly OGDP01 (sample SAMEA2581961, study PRJEB24529) | metagenome | biome: Human gut stool | place: China | collected 2011
TGTATCTTCTGTTTCAAGCTTTAATCCATTACTGAAATCCACAGTATACTTCAAATAAATGGCATCACGGTCTTTATTACCCCAACTATTCTTCTCACCGTCTTGAACAAACTTACCAGTACCAGTAGCCGTAACGCCGTCCAACCCGGAAACCACACATTCATCGCCATTAAAAACCAGCAGCAACTTATAACTGATATTACGCGGATTGTCTGTTGTCCCTAAATTGGTAGTAACTGTAAGAATGGTTTCAGTCAAAGATTTTGTTACAGTCTGACATATTTCATCATCTTCTACATACTCGTTATGGCGATCATTCTCGGTAGTTGTCCCGTTTTCTGTCACTTTGTCCACGCCATGACGCAGATACTTACCAGTCCATTTATTGATGTATTTCACACAATAAAGTACATAATCCTGTGGTTGCACCAACCACACTGACGAATTACATCTGACGGCTTCTGCCCCTTCGGACAAAGTACCATTCAAAATACGGTCAGCATTAGTCACGCCTGTCATTACCAAAGGTATAACATAGGTAGCGGTCAATGCTTCGGGATCAGCAAAAAAAGCATCAGTAAATGAGACTTCCACACCATCCATCAATACATTCTTCAGAGTGATCTTATCATCAGATAATGTATAGTAGTTGGAAGGCATAGCTTTTACTGGCACATTTTCAGATGCAGAAGTATACGAATAATAAAGGTTATCACACAATGTATTGTCTACTTCAATATCTATCGTGATATCCTTCTTATTAGCATAAACACCGCCCATAGTAGCATTAATCTTACATTTATGAGCATTGTCCAGCGCCGTATCATACTCATCTTCACCCATAACCAACGTTCTCACCGGATACTGGGTTGCAAAATAGACTGAAGTGCCGCCCTCATAATCAGGAAATTCATTATCTTGATTTTCACAGGATGTCATCGTCCATGAAACAAAGACTCCAACTGACATGGCAAATATTAATTTAATTAATTTCATATGCTTCATTATTTATTATTTTACAATTATTTCCAACCGACATTCTGTTCCAGATTGCTCCACTTCATTACTTCAGCAAAAGGTATTGGCCCGTAAATCATATACTCCTCATACTTTCTTTTCTCTACCGTAAGCGGAGAGTAGTTCATTACAGAACCATTCTTGCTTATTTCCACCCCAAGAGCAGTTTCATTCAGTTTGGTCAAATCAACATTCCAGCGACGTAAATCCCAAAAACGGAAATTCTCAAAACAAAGTTCGATACGGCGTTCATTACGGATTAGTTCACGCATCTTGTCTTTATTATCCTTTATGCTCTCCAAATAAGCATCTCCATTATCGAGACCTAAACCGGCACGCGTACGAATGGCTTTGATTACATCATAAGCACTAAAAAGATGTCCATGATTATTCTGTGGCCCCCAAGCCTCATTAGCCGCCTCCGCATAAATCAGAAACATCTCTGTATAACGGATACGTGCGGTATAATGCTTCTTCTTTGTATTATACTGTGAATTAGGGTTACACTCTTTACGCAATAGTTTCCGCAAGTAATAACCTGTACGAGTAGACCTTCCGCTTTCCTTATTCACAACGTCTGTATTCGTTCCGTAAGTTCCTGTAATAATTTCCGTATCACTAGGACCTTGCTTGCTACCATTGTAAACGATGTATTTTGCCAAACGCGGATCACGGTTATCATACGGGTTTTCTGCATCGTAATTGCCTGATGTTTCAGAAATAGGGTAACCGTTCGCCATAGGAAAGGCATCCACCAGATTCTGGGTAGGATTGACACGACCGTTTCCGTAAAGTGATGGAGGGAAGTTAGCTGTTTCCAATGTATTATTATCATCTGTACTACTACGCCAAATAACCTCAGCGGGACTGCCGCCCGTTCCATAATCTTTATCCGCAAGTGTATACCACTCCAATCCATCTGCATCCAGCCCGCAGCCGCCGCCACCGTTAGCTTTCTCTATAATTTCAGCAGCATAATCGGCAGCTTGTTCCCAAGTCATTCCCGACCCGCTTTGAAATGCCGGACTGGCAGCTAACAGAGCCGTTTGTGCACGGACTGCCAATGCAATCCGTCCGCTCATCAACCCTCTATATTCTTCACCACAAACACGCCGATAATCACTCGCATTCGTCACACCGATGTTTTTATATTTTTCCGGTATCTCACTATCTGCAAATTTCTTATAATCGAGCGGCAATAATTCGATAGCCTTATCAGCATCTTCCATTATTTGCTTCACGCAATCGGAATAAGTGGCACGAGCATGATTAAAATCCGCATCCGGTCCTTCCGATTTCAAAATAATAGGTACTCCCATCAATGTGCCGTCCGCAATCTTGCCACCATGTGCACGTAACAAATAATACATATGCAGTGCACGCAACCCATAAGCCTCTCCTTTCAAACGATCAAGAAACATGGTAGAGATACGTTCATCTTTTGCCCATTCTACCTTATCTACATTCTCCAAAAAAAGATTGATATACTGGATAGCATTGAAACGATTCTGCCACTGGGAAACCGGATTATTATTGGCAGTCCAGGAACCTGTAGCCATTCGCAGATAGTTACTGGAAATCTCATTAGTCACAGCATCATCCGTAGCCAAGTCACTTGTAGGTGAAGTTTCGTAAGGAAGTATAATATAAGCGTTCGCAAGTATACCCTGCGCATAGCTCGGTTCTTTATACATAGCCTCAAGATCTCTGTTGTTCTCCAGTGCCGGTTCAAACAAATCGTCACAAGCAGTCAGCAGAGGTAAGAAAGCCAATAATTTGAATATATTTTTCATAATTTCGTTCTTTAATTATTGAAATAATCTGTATTAGAAAGTTGCAGTCACACCTAAATTATAGAAGCGGCATTGCGGGCTGGAGCCAACATTCAATTCCAGCGCCTTGCGTTCCTTGGATATTGTGAGCAAATCAGAACCGCTGATATATGCGGATACTCCATGAACAAAACTATTCTTAAACCACTTGGAAGGCAGGTCATACGTGACCTGTACTTTTGCCAAACGGAAAGCATCCGTCTTATACATCCAGAAGTCGGAAGAATAAAAGTTATTAGTTCCACTTTCTGTAGTCAGACGCGGATAAGTAGCTGTTGCTGCCGTTTCCGGAGTCCAACGCCCCCGGACTACTGCCGAGTATTTATCTTCACCGGATATCCAATAATAAGACTCGTTGTTTTTCATGGCATGTCCGCCAAACTCACCTGTACCCAATACAAAGAAAGTTAATCCTTTCCATTTAGCAGTCAAGTTTATACCCAACGCCAAGGGAGCTCCATACCAACCTCCACGAGCCAGATAAACCTGATCTTTATCATCAATTATACCGTCATTATTCTGATCTACATACTTCAAATCACCCGGTCTTATTGTACCGCCAAGACGCTGTTCTGGAGAATCGATGATGTCCTGCTCATCCTTGAAGAATCCGATGCACTGTAATCCCCAAATACCGTCAACAGCATATCCTTTACGGTATTGGTATTTATCCTGATACAATTCATCCCGCTTGGTAGCTTTCGTTGTATAGTAAGTTCCGGTAACGCCCGCTGTAAAATCAACCTTGCCGAAACGTTTGTTGTAGTTTACGTTGAAATCAAATCCCATGCGACGGTCATTATCGTAGTTGATGTACGGACGAAACGAAGCAGTCGGATAATAAGTGAAGAAATACTCCGGATACTGAGTAGTAGAAGTCACGATTTTACCTTCGATTGAATTAACAAAGAAAGATGCATCCGCTGTTATCATCCGGTTCCATAAAGAAGTTTTCAGATTAACTGAAAGCTCTTTACGCTTGATAAAGCTCAAGTCTTCATTCGCCCCTTGTTTGGAGTTAGTAGAGTGTAGGGATACACTCTCGCGCCATCCCCACCATGCACCGTCCGACTGGTTGTAATAACCATCATACATATACTACCGGACACACTCAACATCAGTTCGTCCACTACCGGAGAATTTTCCAGAAAGCTCTCGTTTGATAATTTCCAGCCCAATGTCAAAGAAGGTGAGAAAGCATTACGATGTCCCGGAGCCAACTTTGCAGAATGTATAACAGCCCCACCAAAATCGGCATAATATTTATTGCGGAAGTTATATCCCAACTGCATGCCCAAATTTACATTGCTTGTCTTATGATACTCTCCTGAATAACTTTGTTGATAACCAGAGGCTATTAACATGGCAGCCAAATGATGATCATCATTAAAAGTGTTTTCGTAATCGAACTGGCCGGAGAATAAAACAGTCTGGTTATCCGAACTGCCGCTGATATTCTGCACACCGGACTTCTTGTCCTCATTGTATTTTGTCAAACCGACAATAATATCTTTCCCGCCATTATTAGACCAAGTAGGCGCATATGTGGCATAGCTGTTATTATAAGAAGTAATATAAGCAGTAGAGTAATCTACAGAAAACCGAGTATGAAAAGAGAGTCCTTTCAACACCTTGTCCAAACCAATGTTCACTCCCGCATCAAACTGGAACGAACGATCTGTTGCTTTGCTATAACCTGAAGCATAATAATCGCCAAATACATTTGTCATATCAGATTGTGTTCCTGCCAAAAAGTATTTTCCATCAACTATATTATTGCTATTCGCCACCAAATCCCATGCACTGGCTGCATTTGCATCAATATAGCTCAACGGAATCAACGGAGAAATACGATTGGGACGCAATGTAGATGCCGCACTCCAATAATAAGACCCATTGGCACTACGACGTGAATAGAAAGATACTTTAGCATTCACATAAGCTGTAATAAAGTCATTCAATGTCAAATCTACGTTACCGCGAATATTTAAACCATTGGTCCCATTATGCTTCGCTTCACCGATTTTGAAAACGTCATTGGAACGAAGATAATTTATATTCGTATAAAAATGGGCACGATGATTGCCACCCGAAATTTCGGCTGTAACATCCGAACGATTATATGCCTTCTTGATATAGTCCGACGAATACATATTCACATTAGCATAACGATAAGGATTCTCACCGGATCCATAATGGTAAATATCCTCCGCGCTATAGAGAGCACCGAGCCCGTCATTGGCACGTGCTTCATTATAAAGAGTCATGTATTCGGCCGAACCTAAATATTCGGGGTAACTCTTTGCGACATAAAACCCTGTATTGGCGCGTACATCTACTTGAAGATCCGTACTCTTACCTCTTTTAGTTGTAATCATAATTACTCCTTTAGCCGCACGACTTCCATAGAGCACCACAGCTTGCGCACCTTTCAAAAAGGTTATTTGGCTGATTTCCGTAGGAGAAATATAATCAATATTGCGAGGTACCCCGTCCACCAATATCAGCTTTTCATCCATTCCCCACAATGAGTTACCATTATAACCACCGACATATCCCTGCATATCGGTCAAGCTCCATGTATTGTAATTTTTCTTCGTCAATTCCTCTACATTTACTACTGAAGCACCTCCTAATAAATTGTTCTGAGAAACCTTTCGGAAAGCTACCTGCACCAACGAATCGTTTTGCAGCGAACTTGCATTATCCCCTGCCAACTCTTGTGCACCGGCAGAAATAACAACCGGAAAAACAAGCACTGCACTGAGAATGAATCTTCTATATATATGTTTCATTGTTTATTCATTTATAATTATACATTCAGTAACCATAAGGGATTACCATCCCGGATTCTGCGGGAATTCAGCATACAGATACACGTCATTATCCAATAAGGGGAACCAGTAATGCTTCGTTCCAAATACCCGTTTCAAAATAGTCTCCTCACGGAAGTTTCTCACTTCTGCCTCTGCCGGATCATTATTCTTATAAAAGTCTTCATTCTCTACACGTTCGAATTCTTGTGAAGTCTTAATAGTATAGGGCTCTTCGGTCAGCAGCAACCAACGCTGCAAATCGTTAAAGCGGAAACCTTCGAAAGACAACTCGACAGCACGTTCACGACGAACTTCATCCATAAATTTCTGGGAATTGGAAATATATTCCGGACAAAGAGTACCTTTTTCATCACCCGGTTCCCCTCCACCAACAGGGCCTACTCCTGCACGTTTACGCAAAGTATTGATCGCATCTTCAGCCGTTTTACCAAAATTCGTAGATTTACCTGCAGCACCGTCTACTGCCGCACAAGCCTCAGCATACATCAGATAAATATCCGCCAAACGCATGTAAGGTAAATATGTATGCAGGTTACCCGACCAATTATAGAGTCCGTCATATTTATTAGCCTGATGCGGTACTAATTTCTGGATGAAATAGCCGGTACGGCTAGCATTGGCCACGGCTCTCATAGCTCCGCCCGTATACAGAGTGCAATAGCGCAAGAATTCCTTGTCTGCTTCAGGAATAGCTGCATTGACATAATGGAATCCGTCAAAAACTATGTCATGATAAAAACGGGCATCACGATTTCTAAATGGAAAATTCTTTCTAAAACCGGATTTTGTTTCATCTTCACTCAATGGCAAACCGTTCTCCATACCATATAAATTCACATAGTTGGCAGTAGGTTGGTGGATGATATTATCATGTTCAACCAAACCATAAATTTTAGGTCCCCACAACTTGGTCATATTCCAGTTACTACCGTTGAAGTCTTCGGACGGACCACGGAAAATAGCTTCTGTAGTACCCGGCATTTTCCAGTTCTGACCAGTAGTATAGAATATTTCAGAATAACTATTAGAAGCAGATGCCGATTTGGTATGATTATAAATATCACTATAATCAAACTGCGCCAATGCATATTGCGTCTGCCCGCTTTCGACAAGTGTCAGTAACTCTCCAAATGCCTCTGCTGCTTTTTTTGCATATTCTGTATTGTAATTGTAAGTATTGCTTCCACCTAGCTGCGCACCATGTTCCATCAGAGGGCTGGCAGCCCAAAGATAATTCTTGCCCAGATAGCCTAATGCCATAATCTTGTTGATACGCAAATCATTCTTACCCGCGGTTTGTTTGCCAACAGTTGTGTTATCCCAATTAATAGGAAGCAAATCCGCTGCCATACGGAAATCGACTGCTGCTTTATCTGCACATTCCTGATAACTCAGACGTGGCAAAGACATTTTCTCTGTAGCAGATAAGACTGTATCAATATAAGGCAAGCCACCAAAATATTGCATCATTTCAAAGTGCCACCATGCGCGGAAAAAATAAAGCTGACCGGCAATCAGTTTTTTCTCCTCATCCGTAGCTTCCGTTAACCTTTCTAGATTAGCGATACCGATGTTAGCCTTACGTATACAATACCATGCATGTGGCCACAGTGAATGTTTAAACTTAGCATTGCCGTCACTGTTCGGATGATAAGTAGCCGTAGGATCACTGCCGGTACGATAGAGCCAGCATTGATTATTGGTAGACCATGCACGGAAGTTACCCAAATCGACCTGATGCGTCATGTGGCTGTCACCTTCCGGGTTGAATATTTCATCATCTCCCCAGTTCCAGGAAGTAGTATAATTGTTCTTCTCCTTATCAGGAATACAGTTGTATATTTCCTCGATAAACCCCTGAAAATTCCTAAAGTTCTTAAATGCTTCGTCTTCAGATACAGTAGAGTCAGCTTCCTTGTCTAGATAGGCCTCACAAGATGAAAATCCCAACGAGAAGAGCAATAAGCTACCGCATAAAAGAGTTCTATATATTTTTCTCATAGTACTTTGATTATAATGTAAATTTAACACCTAAGTTGAAACGTTTCACCGTAGGATACGCCCCTTGATTACCCGAACCTGCAAAATTCGATTCACGGTCGTCCGGCATCTTAGACCATACCCATAAGTTGTTTCCATTTAAGTAAATCTTCAAATTTTTCACCCCGAGTTTTCGCACCCATCCATCTGTAAAGGTATAGGCTATCTCCGCATTTTTCAGACGAATATAAGAACCGTCATAATAGTATTGCGTACCATTACTGTAACCGCTCACCTTTGACAACCAGCGCGGAGTTACAACATCGGCCGCATCGCCAGCCTCAGACCACCAGCTACCCTGGTCATACACCGTATTCATCTGACTGCCAAAACTGGTCAACTGAACGACACGAGTCACATTGTTTACACCATAGAACTGAACAAAAGCACTAAATCCCTTCCACTCAAAGCCAAGAGTAGCATTATATGTGTTCTGTGGAGTATCAGAGTAACCGTAAGGAGCTTGGTCCTTGCTGTCGACGACACCATCCCCATTGAAATCGACAATATAATAGTCTCCGGGAAGACGTTGTGAATTGTTTGTATCATGCTGCGGGCTACCAATCACATCGTCATAAGAATTCAAATATCCATTATCAATATATGCCTTATTCTGACCAATGGCATAACCAGCCACCTTTTGATACCCAGCCAACAATGGAGCATCGTCTTTTTCAAGTATCTTATTTTCCGCATGGGTCATGCTCATATTAGCCCAAACGCGCATCTTATTGGAAAATGTCTTGTTGATACGAAGTTCCAACTCATAACCTTTGGTTCTAACCTTACCTAAGTTAGCAGTAACTGCTGTAGTACCAAAATAAGAAGGAATAGCCCGATCGCTTCCACCCACCAGAATATCAGTACGTTTATCACGAAAGACTTCCACGCTACCTGCAAACAAACCATCCCAAAAAGAGTAATCAACACCAAAATTCAATTTCTTTACTTTCTCCCAATGCACATCAGAATTACCTACTGCTGATTCACGATACCAAGTATATGGACTTTCACCACGATCTACATCCAAAGACGAGGTTCCGCCGTAAGCCCATTGGTTCATATACAACCAACGTGTTTTTACATTATCATCACCGATTTCACCATAAGAAGCACGAATTTTCAACATATCCAAAATTCTGCGTTCTTTCAAGAATTTCATAAACGGTTCTTCACTAACCATCCATCCGATAGCACCGGAATTAAAGAATGCAAAACGATTTTCTTTGCTGAACTTCTCGGAACCATTATAAGCACCATTATATTCAATAAAATACCGATCCGCCCAATTATAAGTAGTACGGAATGCCCAGTCTTCACGATAGTGAGGAATTTCACTTCCTGTAGCCGTTTCTTGACGACTGAACAATCCCATAAGGGTAACATTATGCTTTCCAAAACTACGGGCCCAATTTAACTGTGCCTGATAATTAAGGTTACGCTGTGTCGCCCAATTCTTGACTTCACCACCTTCCGTATTCCACATTACACCCTGCATAAAATCAAAACCTGTATTGTTGTCATACGACTTTTTATAACTGACCTCCCCTGTATCCGGATTAATCCATTTATGTTGTGCGTCGTTATATAGGTCATTGATACCGCGCTTCCATTCTACAAAAGTATTATCCCAAGAAACCATAGCCCTTGCACTCAATCCTTTCGTTATAAAGCTCAAATCCTGTTCCAATGCAAAGTCAGTTGTTATCTGTGTAGTAGTGGTAGTCATCGTACCTCCCAATGAAACATTTTCTGCAGAATTGGTAACATTCGAAATATTCGGATAATATCCCCATGAACCATCCGAATATTTTGGAAGAAATACATCCGGAGCAATATTATACGCCCCCGCCCACTGCTGGGCAATCGACCAGTCGGCCGAGCTATCATAATTGGAATTATTATAAGGAGTTTTCTTGTATCCATTAGAGCCCGCTACATTAACCTTAAAAACAGTACTCTTGGTTATCTGAAAATCCAGATTACTACGTACATTAATTCTGTCATATCCATAACCGGAATTATAATCACGCCCATTATCAAATACATCGAACAAGTCCCCCTCATGCACATAATCGACAGAAGCGAAATATTTTACAAACCGAGTTCCACCGCTGACATTCACATTTGCATTGTAGGACATCGCATAGTCTTTGAACAATACATCCTGCCAGTCCACATTCGGATAGCGTTCCGCTTCTTCCAAATTTGCCGGATTACGATACTTATTAATTATTGACTGCGGCTTTATGTACGACCATGAATCCGGATACAAGCTCAACTCATGCTCAATAGCCATATTGCGCGCCATCAAAGCATCATAAGAATCCAACTTGTTAGGAAGCTTGGAAGGTATCTTCATCGTGGCATTGGCTGCTATGTTTATTTGGGCAGCTCCCTCAGTTCCGCGTTTAGTCGTTACCAAAATGACACCATTTGCACCTTTAGAACCATAAATAGCAGTAGCTGACGCATCTTTCAATACTGTGAATGATTCGATGTCTTCAATGTTAAGTTCATCCAAACTGCTACGTTCAAAGCCATCCACCAGAATATAAGCACTTGAACTAGCTCCAAAAGTAGAAATACCACGTATCCAAAACTCAGAAGTACTTTTTCCCGGTTGTCCGGAAGTTTGTCGGGCAATAATACCCGGAACATTACCGGCCAAAGCGTTAGACATATTGGAAGTAGGGAAACGTTTTAAATCTCCCACATTCACATTGGTTACAGCTCCCGTCACTGTCAGTTTTTTCTGTGCCCCCATACCAGTTACCACAACCTCATCCAGTACACTAGCCTCTGATTCTTTCATCTTTACATTAACAGTATGCTGTTCTTTTACAAGTACTTCCACATCATCATATCCGATGTATGAGAAGACTAGTCGATGATAAGGTTCCATCTTTATAGAAAAATTACCATTGATATCCGTAATGGTTCCCAAACCTGCTACATCCTTTACAGTGATATTAACACCAATCATCGGCTCATCTTGTGTGTCGGTAACCGTACCAGTCACGGTAATTGTTTGTTGTGCAGAAATCGTCAATGGGACAACCAGCATCAACAAAAAAATGGCTAAATATTTTTTCATAATCTGATAAATGTGTTTATTCGTTAGATTCCACTGTTGATTCATCTTCCGGTATATTCTCGTCACCGGCTACATTCTCTTCTTGCTCCATTGAAATAGTGCGAATAGTATGTCCCACCTGATCATGTACATAAAACATCTCTTTCGCATCATCATAAACAAGTCCACTTACATCACGGAAACGAGCCACTTCTCGTAGGTCACCATCATCAGTTCCCCATTGGTTTCCGTCAGCTAAGGAAGTTGACGCTCCTCGTCCCGCATAGGTCGATACGATACCTTCTGGAGTTACTTTACGTACACAGAAGTTTAATCGATCTACAAAATAGAAATCATACTCTTCTTCACCAGTATAATCCGGATTTTTCACAAATACTCCTTGACAAGGATTATTCATACGTGCCTCAGTTCCTACATCATCCCTATAACCTGACTGTTTATATCCCCCGACAAAATTATACGGGGTAATAAATTCCTTTTTTATCTCGTCATAGTCGGAACGCATGAAATAATGATTGTTAATCACACCAAAATAAGCATACTTTCCAGTAGGATGAATGAAAATCTGAAATTCCCAACTTGGGTCAGCAATAGTGAATAACTGCTTAAAAGTATTAGGATTGTTCTTTACTATAGGATCCCAACTTCCACCATTCTTAATAGTTTTAAAGTAATCAACCAAGTCTAAACGAAATACTTGTCCCTTTTCATAACTATTAAAATACAATTCTCCGTTGATTGGATGAATAGTAGCTCCATTACATTGTTTGTAAGCAGCTATCAATTGTATATCAGATCTATCATCGAATGTACCATCCGCATTACGTTTAATAATATATACACTAGGACTTTCATCTCCCTTACCATCATAATCAATAGCTACAATCATATATTCTGCCTCATCAGCATATCCTTCTATCTTCTTATTGAAAGCAATGCTTCGTATACGATTAGTAGGTATAGTATTGATATTCAAAGGAGAAGAAAGCATACGATTTTTTAAATCGATCAACTGTATAGCTTTATGTCCATCGTAACAAATATACAAATGATCCTTATTCAACGGATCAAAAGCTAATCGTCCGTTATCGCTAAAGCCACAGCATTTGACACCTTCCGGTCCATCAAATGGTCCGTCTCTCCAACCTTGATCATCACGATTATTGCGATAGCCACAAAGCGTACCTACTACCATCTTTTTCTCATAGCTAAAAGTAGTACTCGCAGTCGTTGTTACTGCATTCTCTCCTTCTCCTACAGTGATTTCAATTTCACCACTAAAAGCTCCTGAAGGAACAAAACAGTAAACATAAGTACTTTTTACATTAATAACAATAGCATCTTTGCCACCAATCTTCACTTTTACCTTCGAAACATCTGTTCCGAAATTTTCACCATAAATCAATAGTTTCTGATAGGCTCCTCCTTCTTTCGGAGTAAAATCAGAAATTGCTACAGGTTTTGATGGAGCAAAGGCGCCAGTCTCTACATTGTCATCGTCCTTACAACTACAAATGCAAATCGTGAATAATGCCAGCAATATCCACCGCCATTCCTTCAATACTTTTTTCATTTTACATTTCATGTTTTTCATTCTAGTTAATAATAAATGTATAGTTAATTAAACATTTCATCGAGTTTTGTCCATTAACACTTGCATCCAGTATCCTCCAATAACCGAACGCGCTTTAAACCCAACCCATTCACCACTGTCTGTGTGATGCCAATCACTGATAGGTACCCGCGAAGTAGTTTCATTGATATATTTATAGAGTGGATCTATGAATTTCTTGAAAGTTTCTAAATCTGAAGACATAGCAGCTGTCCACATAATCCAGTCAGACTTTGTATACTCTTTGCGGGAGTCCAATGGCAATCCGTAAGGATTCTGTTTCGTCAAATAATAGTTAATTTCTTTGTCGATTACATTATTTGGGAATAAATTCAAATTCCACATTTTGTCCCAAATCATATTATATTTCTGACTCCAGGTATTCTCACGGTCGAAAGCAAGGCGGTAATGATCACCTTCATTTGCCATTTCTTCCCATTTCACCGCCATTTTCTTGGCTATACCTGCATATTTCTCTGCAACATCATATAAACCAAGCATATGCGCCATTTCGCTATATCCGGCTACACCCATGATCGCTTTTACTGAAAGATTGGCATTATGAGCCCAATGACCGGCGAAGTCATCCGTGCATAATTGGTTCTCCGGGTCCTGTCCAAACCGTATAGCAAGGTTGTAAACGGCATATTATCAAC
>OGDP01001733.1_pt1 | contig 13043 bp, 3 predicted proteins | sample 1570441 | NCBI WGS metagenome assembly OGDP01 (sample SAMEA2581961, study PRJEB24529) | metagenome | biome: Human gut stool | place: China | collected 2011
CAGTTCTTCTTCATAAAGGAATGGCTTTCCGACTTCCTCCTTTGCGGCAGCCTGCTGCTGATAGAGGTTATCCAGCTGGGCCTTTGCCGCCTCCAGACGCTGGGGCATCTGGGCGAGGGCATTGTCGATACGGGTAAGATTTCCGCGAGGGTCTGTACCAAGGGTTGCCCGGTGGGTCATCTGTCCTTTCAGCAGGAGCGTATACTCCTGTTTCCAAGCGGAAAATTCCACGGATATGGCATAGCCCCGGTAGCTGCCGATCTGCACCGGATCGGAGGTTTTGACCTCCTTGCAGGCATCCAAAAGGGCTGCGCCGGCGTTCTCCTTATCGGTCAGCAGATCGCCGCGGATTTCCATACCAGCAAAACCGTCCTCCGGGTGCGGGTGCGCTGCCAAAACCTCCAGATCGGATTCAAAGCCCTTGATAAAGCCTTTGTGCTTTTCAATCTCCTCCGGGAAGTATTTGAGCAGCTGGTCCTCCAGACGATATTGCTTGCTCTGGTGGTCGGCTTTCATCAGCTTCAGGCGGGATACCTCCACATCCAAATCCATACGCTCCTTGATGCGGGGATCTCCGGCGCACAGGGCCTTGATCTCGGCAAAGGAAAGCGCCGTTTCATCCACATCATCGCAGGAGCGCACCGGCGATTTAGAAGTCATGATCTGACTGATGAATTTTTGCTTATTCTCCACCGTCTGCCAGAGGTATGCGTCAAAGGTTCCTTCGGTCACATAGCGGTACACATGGACAAGAGGATTCTGGTTACCCTGGCGCTCGATACGGCCCTTGCGCTGGGCAAGGTCTCCCGGTCTCCACGGACAGTCCAGGTCATGAAGTGCCACCAGACGGTCCTGCACATTGGTGCCTGCGCCCATCTTGGCGGTGCTGCCCAAAAGGACACGCACCTGACCGGTACGGACTTTAGAGAACAACTCCTTTTTCCGCACTTCGGTGTTGGCTTCATGGATAAAAGCGATCTGGTCGGCAGGCATTCCCTGAGCAATGAGTTTCTGACGAATATCGTCATATACCGTAAAGACCGGTTCCTGCTCCGGCAGAGGCACAGCGCCTTCCAATGCGTGAAGCAATGGATTATCCAGCGTTTTCGCCGCCTTGCTTGCAGGAGCTTTTGCCTGCGGTGTAGAAATGTCGCAGAACACCAGCTGGGTCAGCTTGTCAGCTTTGCCATCCCGCCAGATCTGCATGATGTTGTCCACGCATTGATTGACCTTTGTGCCAGGTTCATCCGGCAGCATCTGGTTGACGATTCTCTGGTCCAGGCCCAGCTTACGGCCATCCGAGGTAATCTTGAGCATATTGTCCTGGGACGGGTCAACGGTTCCGCTGTGTACCAGCGATGCGCGCTCCGAAAGAGCCTTGACCATTTCCTGCTGATGTTCGGTAGGCTGCGCCACGATGTTGTGGTATTCCACCTCCGGGGTGGGCAGGTTCAGTTGGTCGGCGGTCTTGATGTCCGCCACTTCTTTGAACAGGTTCATCAGCTCCGGCAGATTAAAGAACTTGCTGAATCTCGTTCTTGCCCGGTAGCCGGTGCCTTCCGGTGCCAGCTCCAATGCTGTGACGGTCTCCCCAAATCGGGAAGCCCAGCAGTCGAAGTGGGTCATGTTCAGCTCTTGCAGGCGTTCATATTGAAGATAACGCTGCATGGTGTAAAGCTCGGTCATGGAGTTGCTGACCGGGGTGCCGGTGGCAAAAATCACGCCACGGTTTCCGGTGATCTCATCCATATAGCGGCACTTGGCAAACATATCGGAGGATTTCTGCGCGTCCGATGTGGAAAGACCAGCCACATTCCGCATTTTTGTGTATAGAAACAGGTTTTTATAGTTGTGGGCCTCGTCCACAAACAAACGGTCCACACCCAGCTGCTCGAAGGTTACCACATCGTCTTTTCGCCCTTCGGCTTGCAGCTTTTCCAGTCTGGCTTCCAGAGACTTTCTGGTACGCTCCAGCTGCTTGACGGTAAAACGCTCGCCGCCGCTGGCCTGTACCTCTGCAATCCCCTCGGTGATCTCGTCGATCTGCTCATAGAGAAGCCGTTCCTGACGCTCCCGGCTGATGGGGATACGCTCAAACTGGCTGTGTCCCATGATGATGGCGTCGTAGTCACCGGTCGCAATACGGGCGCAGAACTTTTTGCGGTTATGGGTCTCAAAGTCCTTTTTGGTGGTGACTAAGATATTGGCGGAAGGATAGAGACGCAGAAACTCCGACGCCCACTGCTCGGTCAGGTGGTTTGGAACCACAAAAAGAGATTTCTGGCACAAGCCCAGACGTTTGGCTTCCATCGAAGCAGCTACCATTTCAAAAGATAGCGATAGGTAATCCTTTGGTCGGGATATGCAGCCGCAGGCTGCATATCCGTTCCTCCAGATTTTCCCCCGCTCCAAACCGTGCGTGACAGTTTCCCATCACACGGCTTTCCATCGTCAGCATTTTTTTTATGATAATCTATACATCAAACAGATTTGCCCTTTAGAAAACGAGTTCCGGCATTTCTGCCATCACACGAAGTTTATTGAGCTTTGCCAACTGCTTTTTATCTGGGTTCAGCACTTTCAGGTATTTTCGGATGGTGCGCTCATTACTGGAATGAATGAGAATGTGAACCACATCGGAGACAATAATCAGGTTTTGGTAACTGTCATTGCCCCCAAGCACCAACGGCTTTTTGTGGTGACAGTCCACTTGATTTGCTCCCAGTTCAGCACCAGAGACAGCACATTTTCCTTTCTGCGCAACATAGAGCGCAATGCGGTTGTCGTTGTACTCTACGCTCTGCTTACCGCATGGATTGTTCATCAGATGATAGAGTACTGCCATATTGATACCAGCAAGATTCTTATGAATCTCAACCCGTCCTTCTGGCGTGTACTTGTTTACCCGACTTTTCTTATCCATAGGTACTCTATGCTGAACATAGGCAATCGGGACGATGGCATGACCATTCAGATAACGCACCTCCCGGCTTGTGCCGTATTTCTCCTTGATATACCTGTTTGTGATTTGACCTTTCTTTTGCAGTCTGTGCTTCAATCTGTTGTAAAGGCTCTTTTTGACATCGAAAGCGATTTTGTGAAAGTCAATATTCACATGGGTTGCAATGCTGTAATAGTTATGAACGCCCATGACATAGGAGTTGTATTTCTGTATCAGACGATATTCCATTCCTGGGTCATAGGTCTGCCGTATCTGCCCAATAATTTCCTTGCTTTTCTCCCGGATTTTCTGCAATGCTTTATCCTTGATATGCGCTTCTACTACATACCTTGGTTGTCCATCTGGCTTCTTTCCTTTTGTTCGAACTTTCAGCTTAAAGCCAAGAAATTCAGAGTAATGGCGTTTCAGATTTACGATCTTTGATTTCTCCGGGCTGATTTCCAGTCCCAGACGATCTAAAAGCCATTGTTTCGTAGCCTCGAACAGCTTGATTGCATCCGACCGCTTTTTGCAAAAGATTTTGAAATCATCTGCATAACGGACAACATAGCACTCTTTTAGATTCGTGTAGTTACGCAGAGTACGGATGGTACTGCTTTTGTCGGGAGTTCCATTCGCATAGATTCTGTGTACATAGTTCCTTTGGGTGGGCATTTCTTCCCACTGGCTGACAATCCACCAATCCAGTTCATTCAGGACGATGTTTGACAACAGTGGGGAAATGATACCGCCCTGTGGCGTACCCTTTTCGGGAAAACCGATTCCAGCCACTTCTGCCTTTAGCATGGCAGAAATGATAGACAGCAGCTTTTTATCCCTAATTCCGAGTGTCCACATCTGCTTCAGCAGTTTTCCGTGGTTCACATTGTCAAAGAAAGACTTAATGTCTATATCAATGACATAGTGGCAACCGACGTTCTGTATCATTCTCTCCGCTTGGGCAATGGCATTTTCTGCACTGTGGTTTGGTCTGAAACCATTGCTTCGCTTGAAGAATTTTGCTTCACAGATAGGTTCTAATACTTGCAGAATACATTGCTGAATGAGCCTGTCCATAATCGTGGGTATTCCGAGGGGACGGGTTTTCCCGTTATCCTTTGGTATTTCCACTCTGCGGACAGCATTAGGAATATACCAGTCCAGCTTGCGCTGAACATGGGCAACTAAGGCATTTTCGTTCCACTTGTTCAAATCGCTTATTGTTTTATTATCCACACCCGCCGTCCGACTGCCGCTGTTCTTTCGGATATTTCTATATGCCAACTTGATGTTTTCAGGGCGTTTTATCAGTTCCACAAGATTGCAGAACCGCTGCCCCTTGACACTTGCGGCATACAGTTCGTCAAGAACGAGCTGCATATCGTAGTATTCGGAGTTGCGGATTTTCTGTTTCTTTAAGGGTTTCTTCTTGTTTGCCAAAGTCAGGTACTTTCCTTTCTTTCGAGAGGATTTCGCTTTTCTTAGTCATACTCGAACCTTTGTGTCTGTATAGTTTTCAATTTATTGATTGCTGACGACTAATGGCCATCCCTCCACCGTATTTCTACGGCTTCAACGGTACTGTGCCATCTCTCTCAACTGGATAAAGGATTGTTATACGCAATACGCTTTCCAATCCAACACCTCATAGCCTGTAACCGGCTCCGTGTTCCAGCCTTTCCACGTTCCAATATTCCTATCTGTACATATCTGCCCTTAGGTGTCCCTCTGAGCCTGTATGCTGGGCGGTGCCTATAACACCGCAAGGACTTTCATAGTAAAAATTCTTACTCATCCTCACATACTTCCGTAATCGGAAAGGAGCATTTCTGCTCCTGCGCCTTTTAGACCCGTACATTCGGGATTTCGTCAGTCATCCATGACATTCTGACCATAGGCAGTTTATAGACCTCCGGCGTATCATGCACATATCCCACCTCTGGGACACTTTCCACGGCATAATCCGTTTGGGTGCATTTCCGCCGACTTTAGCGAGCGTTATACCGTAGCCCTTGTTACAGAGGACTGCCGCATATCGCAGTTTATAAGGTAGGCGTTTCAGGGCGTTACCCCTTCATTCCACCTATCGGAATATTAGTTCTCCAAGTCTTTTCAGGGACTCCTTTCAAATCCCGATTCTATTGTTAGCTGACTTGTGCGTAACCTTTTCAGTTACGAACGTGTCGCACTTTTGCCTGCGCCTACTTCATGTGCCAACAGGGTATTTCCTCCATACAGCACATGGGCAATGGCGCTTTTCTGGTGTTCCCGCAGGGTAATGGCCGGGTTCATCCCTCCAAAAGTGATGTGGCTGCCATCATATTCACGGGGACGGGTAGAGTTCATTTCCTCGTTGTACTGGCGCACCAAAGTCTGGCGGCGTTCAGGGTCTCTCCAGATCCAGTCCCTAAAGGCTTCCCGGATCGCCTGCTGTTTTTGAGCCGCCAGGGTGGTCTCCTTGGCGTTCAGCACGCGGCGCTCTTTTCCGTCTGCGTCCTCTATGGTGTCATAGATACGGACATCCCGCAGGTTTAAGGAATCCTCCAGAATCTTGTAGGCGTTGGCGCGGCTGGTTCCGTAGGTGGTATAAGCTGCCACATCGTTGTAGGATACAGAAGATTTCCCCTTGATCTGCCATTCAGCGGTAAAGGACGAATAGTTGACCTCGATACTACGCTGGAGATAAAACGGAGTGTTGAAGGTCTCATACATAAACTGCTGGATATATTTCTTGTCGATCCAGGTAGCACCCAGACGCACCTCGATCTCCGACGCATCCAGGTCTTTGGGCTGGGCGGCGGTAAGAGCTTCCACATTGACTGCATAAACCGGGTCCTGCTGTGCCGCTCGCTGCGCCTGACGCAGTTTGCGGCGTACATTGCCGGAAAGGTATTCATCAGCAGTCACATAATGGGGTGTGCTGTCTTTCTCCAACTGTCCCGGTACACGGAAGATCACGCCTTGCAGTTCTCCGGCCAGTTCTTCTTTTGTTTTTCCGGTAAGCTGGCTCATATAGCCCATATCCACGCAGGCTTTTTCCGAGATGGACACCGCCAGTGCTTCACTTGCCGTATCCACCACAGCCACCGCCTGATGGGGCTTGATGGTCCGCTTGGTGAACATATCTGCCTTACGTTCCAGTTTCCCGTCCTCGTCGATGACTTCCAGCGCACAGAGCAGGTAATAGGAAGAATCATCTGCATAGGCCAGTCGGTTTGCACGGTCATTGATAAGGCCATATTTTGCAGAAAAGCTGTCATAGAGGCTGTTCAGTTCCGCCTGCTTCTCCCGAATGGTGCTGTCTGGAACCGCTGCATCCATCTGAAGGTCGATCAGTTCCTGCACACAATCACGCAGTCCCACAAGACCTTTCACACGGGCTTCGGCGGTGGCGTTGAGGTCAGGGCGCACCATGCGGCTGTTTTCCCGATAGTACACCTGCCCGTCTACAATGGCATAGGAATAGTTCTTCACATTTGGGTCGGCAGGAATGGAGGTGTCAATGGCTTCGCCTTCGCCCAGCTCCGGCAGCTCTGCCTCCTGATAAGTGCCATGAATGTACTTCACAGCATCATGCAGCTGGTCGGAAAGCTCCAGTCCCTCGATAGGGTTCACGGTGTAATCCATACCATGAGCAGTGCTTACCGGCTCCTGTCTGCCCAGCACCATTTCCGGGTGGTCGATAAAATACCGGTTGATGGCAAATCCGTCCTCCGTCTGTCCGGTCTGGGTCCATTCCGGCACGATGTCCAACGGGCGGTCACGCTTTTGCAGGAAAATGATGTCCGAAACGACCTCTGCACCAGCGTTTTTCTTGAAAGCGTCATTGGGCAGACGGATGGCTCCCAGCAGCTCGGCACGTTGAGCAAGATACCGGCGCACGGTGGAATCCTTGGCGTCCATCGTATAGCGGCTGGTGACAAAGGCCACCACGCCGCCGGGACGCACCTGGTCGAGTGCTTTGGCAAAAAAGTAGTTGTGGATGCTGAAATTCAGCTTGTCATAGGCTTTATCTCGAACCTGATACTGGCCGAAAGGCACATTACCAATGGCAAGGTCAAAGAAATCACGCCTGTCTGTGGTCTCAAAGCCGCCTACTGTGATGTCCGCCTTGGGATAGAGCTGCTTTGCGATGCGCCCGGAAACAGGGTCCAGCTCCACGCCGTACAGACGGCTGTTTCGCATTTTCTCCGGCAGCATACCAAAGAAATTGCCCACACCCATAGACGGCTCCAGAATATTTCCGGTCTCAAATCCCATACGGTCCACCGCTTCATAGATGGCCTGAATGACCGTAGGGCTGGTGTAATGGGCGTTGAGGGTAGAGCTTCTGGCGGCGGCATATTCCTCCGGGGTCAGCAGTTCTTTTAGCTGGGCATACTCTAAAGCCCATACCGGTTTCTCCGGGTCAAACGCATCAGAGAGACCGCCCCAGCCCACATATCGAGAAAGAACCTCCTGCTGTTCGGGGCTTGCCTGCTGTCCGGCAGCTTCCAGCTCTTTCAGCAAACGAATCGCATTGACATTTGCCTGGAACTTGGCTTTCGGACCGCCTTCGCCCAAATGCTCATCGGTAATGCGGAAGTTTTTTGCATTGCGGCGCAGGTTAGCCTTGTATTCCTCATAGGAGGCTTCCTCGGCAGCTTTGGCATTGGGGAAGGTCTGCCACTGGCCGTTGACCTGAATGGAAACCGGGTGTTCATCCAACACTTCCTCAAAGGTTTTCTCCGGCTCAGTCACAGGCGCTGGCGGCTCCGGCTCCTCGATATGCAGTCGTTCCACCACCACATCATAAGGCAGATTGTTCTTATCGCCCGGATAGACGGCCATGGTCTCGGAATGGAAGGTCGGGAATTCGGTAGCCGGTTGGGGCTGTTCCTGTCCAAAACCGTCCTGCTGACGGGCATACATCCCGCGCAGCAAAGGCGCAACCTCATCCCAGCGGAAATACAGCATAGCCAGACGCTTTTCCTCTGCATCCATGACTTCCAGTTCTATGCCCTGTGCCGTGGTACGGTAATCGGCAATATCGCCGGTCTCCAGATTCAGTGTCTCGATCTCACCGGAATAGGCTCTGCTCAGCCAGTAGGCGATCTCGCTGTTGCTCCTGCCGGATTGCAGCAGCGTGGAAATCTGCTTTTTATCCGCTTCATCCATCAGTCCATGAGCCAATACATCCCGCAAGTCCTGATCTGCCTTGTCCGGGTCAGTAGGAAGAAACTCGGTATAGTAAGCATTGCGGCGGTCTGCCCGAAGCAGCTGCTCGAACTGTTCTTTGCGCTCTGCCCGGTAGATGGGATATACCATCCCGGTGGGCAGAAGCTGTACGGTGTCCTCCCGCAGCTCGGTGATCTGATAGGCGTCATCCTCGATATACACGGTATCGCCCACGGCATAGACCGGGGCGGCTGGGTCATAGGAGGTTCTTTGCGGAATTGGGCGGCGAACTGCGTCATATTCCTCATCGGAAATGGAAACTTCGGAAGTCTGCTCTGTCTCGGCATCTGACATCACCTGTTGGATAAACGGAGCATTGTCCAGTTTTTCCGGGTCTGTCACCTGTCCGTTGACGATCCCTCTTTCTTCCAGAGCTTCCCGGATGGCGATTGGGTCGATGTCGTCAAAACGGTTCTGTTCTTCTTCGGTATAGAACCGGTCCTCCTGAATGAGCTGGGCAATCCGGCGCTGTACCTTCGGCCAGGGCAGCTGCGTTTCCTCCGGGCTGCCGGCACGGACAACGAACAGGCTGTTGCTGTTACTGCCGCCGTATTCCTGAGCCAGCCATGCGGCGGTATCTTTTTCTCTTGCATGGTCTTTCATATAGCGGACAACAGCGTGTTTACTCTCGATATTGCCGTTCCATGCACAAAGGGCAGTATCAATATCTTCCTGAGAAAGAGGGCGCAGAAGCTCATGGAGCTTTGGATAGGTTTCGTCGATCACTTCCCGGTGTAAACGCTGACGGAACTCCGGCACATCCGAATAGAGTCGGATCAGCTCCATATCCTTAGAACCAAGAACCGCACGGCGCACAGCGGCATTGCCCTCGATGACAGCATTTTCACGGTCGGAATGACCGCAGGCATTTCGATATGCCACATCCTCAGATATGGCGGCAGTCACCACAGGCTTATACTGCTCAAACTGCTCCCGAAGGGTAGGCTTTGGCGTTTCTTCCTCTATCTCCGGCTGCTGGGCTTGAATGGCATCTTCTTCGGCCAGTTCCTTTTCAGACTGGATTTTGTCATACTGCGCCTGTTCCTGTTCGGTAAGATAGCGGTCTTTCTGGACAAGTGAGGTAATGCGCTTGGCAACCTTTTCCCAGTTCAAGTGAACATCCGGGCAGTCCTGCTTTTTATAGTGCAGTCCTTTCCCATCGTGATCTTCGCCGCTGTGTGTTGCACCGGACAAGGCATGAGAGCGTCCGCCAATGCCATACTCGTCTTTGAGGAATCTCACTTTCTCCTTATCCGTATGGTTTGCCATGAAGAACGCATAGATACGGCCTTTTCCTCCGGCGAAACTGCTGCCGCTGGTCATAGCGGCGTCGATCTCATCCTCTGTAATGAAATGCTGGACGGTTGGCACTTGGGAAAGGTCCGAAGAAAAAGTCCTGCGGGGCAGGTCAAGGTCTTTCAGGTTCTCCCAGATTTCCCTTGGCCTATGGTAATGAAAGCGCAACAGGTCACGGTCCTGCTGATAGGCAGTCCAGAAGGCAGCGTATTCTTCCTTTAGGGTTTGGCGGAAAGCCGGGTCACTCAGCTGCTCGGCAAGCCATGCAGTTTCTTCCGGGAACCCGGTTCTCTGAATACCGGACAGACAGGACAGATACCCGGAATCTCTGGCTTTATCGCTGAAATCGTGGTACAGATGCCAAAGTTTTTCTGCAAGGAGGGAGCGTTCATAGCCTGCCGCTTCTGCAAGCTCCACATTGGAGGCAAACTGGCCACTTTCCAAAAGTTCCCCGATGCGCTCTGCGGCGCTCTCCCAGGAAATGACCTGGGCAGACCTGTCATAACGGACAGACTTCCCGTGGGAAAGATGGATACCATCCTCGGCATACCATGCGCTCACGCTGCCAAGGCCATTGCCGCCGTGGTACAGCGTTTTCAGTATCTCGGCAATCTCAGCGGTGGTTTTCTGCTTTTCAAAGGCTGCAACCACACGCTCCCTTTGACGGTCTGTATTGCCGCCCAAACGCAGCACATGGTCGATGTCATTTTGGGCAAAAGAAAAAGCAGAGGATGTATGCGCTACATTCTCTGCTTCATCTATGGATTGGATCTGTTCCGCTTCGGAGAGGAACAGGTTTAGGGTCAGCTGTTGATAAGCTCCGCCATCAGGATTTCCTCGGCCTGAGCTTTGCAGGTGTTCATCAGCCCCACCCACTTCATGGGATCGCTGGCTTTCAGTTCCTCGGTGGCTCCCGCTTCCTTCGCCAGCTGGGGCATCATCTGCTCCAGTCTGCTCTGGGCGGTCTCGTCGATCTCCAGAAGGTGCGGGTACAGCTTCTCGCTCAGCAGCATCTGGTTGTAGAGGATGGGACGGTGTTCCTTCAGGTAGGTTTTCCTCATCCTGCCGTACTTGCCCAGGGGTTTCTCCGGCTGCTGGCTCAGCTTCAGGTCGGGAATCAGATAGTCTCCGTTCTGGATATAGGTCATGGGATTGTTCATCTTGTTTGCTCCTTTCTTGGTTGGCTTCGCGCTCTGCATTTCGGACGGTAACGCCGATCTGCCGCAGCACCTGCTGGTTGATCTGGCTGACCGCTGTTCCCAGCGCCCCGATGGTGGACGGGGTGTTGAAATCAAAGATCGCCATGAAATCTTCGTGGTCGAAGTAGCGTTCCGGCTCCAGTCCACAGCGGGACATCAAAGCGTAAGTGATACTGACGGTGGCTGCTGCCTTGAACTGTACTCCGATGTTAAACTCATCATATTCCTCCAAAAAGGAACCGTCAACGATATAGAAGAAGTCCTGCTGATGCTCCGTCCAGTATTCCTCAGCCAGTTTTCCGGCTACCTCGGTGAGCTGTCCGGCAAGGTCATCACCGGAAACATCATAGGTGCGCTCCAGCATGGCCTGCACCGAATCCAGATGGCGCTCCTCCAGCTGCCACAGCCAGGGAGTGCGGGAATGTTCACGGGTTCCGGTGTCGGAAATATCAAAAACATAGCGCAGGCGGGGTCTGTCCCCGGAATCGTCCACCAGAGCGATTCCCTTGGAACCGCGCCTTACATACCGGCCCATCTTTTCATTCCACAAATCGTACTCTGCACAGGCGGTGGCGTCCGGACGCTGGGCGTAGATCATCAACTGCTCATGGAACGGGTACTTGTAAAGGCGGGAAGCAGTGGTGAGAAACCCTGCCCATTCCTGCCAGCTCCCCGTGAGCTGTGTTGCCACCTTGTCCGCCATCTGTGCATATAGTTCAGCTTTGGTTGGCATAGTGTTCTGTCCTCCTTTCAGTTTTGGGGTAAAAAGGTGGGGTGGCATATTGCCACCCCATCCCTGCGACTATGGTGTTTACTGGTCAAAATCCGGGTACAACTCCAGCTCGGCAAACTCGGCATCACTCATGGCCTGGAGCTTGCCCAGTGCGCTGTCTGTCAACTCCCGCAGCTCGGTTTCCTCCGGGGCCAGTTCACCGCACATCTCAGTCAGAGCTTCGATCAGTCCGGTGCGGCTGCCGGTATTGTAAATGCACATCAGGTTCATTTCCTCAAAAGTAAAGTTTCCCATATCAAATCTCCCTTTCCGCACTCTTTTTGGGTGCTGTCTTTTTGTGTTCTGTCTTGGGCTGGCCTTTCAGCTGCTCCATGACGGACTTTTTCTTTTCCCGTTCCTCCCGATGGGTGGCGGCTGCCAACTCCATCAGGGAAATGGGCTGACCACTTCGGGCCTGCTGTTCCAGCTCTGCCACCGTGGGTTCTTTTGCGCCATTGTTGATGATACCGTCGATCATGCCGTAATCGTCCTCCAGCATCATTTCCGCATTTTTCAGCGGGTTTTCTGGCAGGAATCCGGGGATCTGGGTAAAACCAACACTGTCACAGTAATGACAGGATACCTTACCGTCCTGTCTGATCGCAACGATGTCGCTGACGCTCATGGAGGGACTGTGAAAGTCCACGGGCTTTTCCAGATTGAATTGCTGATAGAGTTTTTCCAGCTGCTCCGGCACAGTGCCAGACTCCCTCAGAGGAGCTGTGTAAATGAGGTCATAATTGCTGCGGTCTATGGAAATGTTATGGGACTTTAACCAGTCCAGATTCATAAAGCGCACATTCTGCGGATCGTCACGACTTACCTGATAGATGGCAAAGCAATCTCTGTTCTGGGAGAGAAATGCCTGTTCGCGTTCCTGCTGATGTTCCTGACGCTCCATGACCTTTTCGTGGAACTGAGGGCTTTTCTCCCATTCCTCACGGTCCACACCGAAAAGACCGCCATGATCCATGATTTCCTGCGGGTCAAACACCATGCTCTCCGTATTGTCCTCATGCAGCACATAGACAGTCAAACCGGCGGCATCCAGTTCCAGCGCCCGTTCTCTGGTAACAGGGAGCATCCCATCATAGGAGTAGCCATATTCCTGCATATCCGGTGTGGATACCTGCTCATCCGGCATGGGGTATTCATCCAGTGCCTGCTCCTGTGCCTCCGGCAGCTGGGAAGAGGCAGTCATCTGACTGGTCTCTGCCTGCATCTGCTGATAGGCCGCTTCCTGCAAGGTCTCAATCATGGACATAGGAGCGTGTCTGAGCGAAGTGCTGTCCAGATCGTTATCATCACAAATCTGGAGAACTGCCTTCATGCAGGAAAGCTCCGGCATATCCAGCTGACCTCCATCCAGCTCTTTCATGGACGCAGCATCGTAAAGAGTGTAGTCCCATCCGCTGTCACAAGGTTGGATATGAAGATAGGTAGTATCGTTGATCAGAAACAAAGCCTCCTGCTGATTGGCGTCCACCCCCAGCACTTCCATTTCCGGCATGGCCGCAGCCAGTTCCTTTACCGCTTTCTGTACCAGCGGATTGTCACGGTAATAGTCGATTGCCTGAATGGTGTCCAGGTCAATGGTCTGCCCGGTCAAAATCGGAAA
>OGDP01001738.1_pt1 | contig 13024 bp, 7 predicted proteins | sample 1570441 | NCBI WGS metagenome assembly OGDP01 (sample SAMEA2581961, study PRJEB24529) | metagenome | biome: Human gut stool | place: China | collected 2011
ACCGGAATATAGGGGCAGGTCCAGCGGTGGTCGCCCTTCTCCTTGCGGTAGGCCATGCCCTTTGCAATGGCATCCTGATGGCTGCCCGAGAAGGCGGCGAACACCAGCTGGCCGGCGTAGGGGGTGCGCTCGTAGATGTGCATCCGGGTGACTCGCTCATAGGTGGCGCAGATGGCGGGCATATCGGAGAAGTCCAGCTTCGGGTCTACGCCGTGGCTGTACATATTCATGGCGAGGGTCACAGCGTCCACGTTTCCGGTGCGCTCGCCGTTGCCGAAGAGGCAGCACTCCACCCGCTGAGCGCCTGCCAGAACAGCCAGCTCTGCACAGGCGACGCCGGTGCCGCGGTCGTTGTGCGGGTGGGTGGAGATGATGACGCTGTCGCGGTACTTGAGGTGCTTGTCGCAATACTCGATTTGGTTTGCATAGACATGGGGCATACTCATCTCGACCGTGACCGGCAGGTTGATGATCATGGGGCGGTCGGGGGTGGGCTGCATGATGTCCAGAACCGCGTTGCAGACCTCAACGGCGTAGTCCACCTCGGTTCCGGTGAAGCTCTCGGGGCTGTACTCGAAGAGGAAGTTGCCCTCATACTCCTCGCTCAGCTGCTTGACCAGCTTTGCGCCGTCCACGGCGATCTGCTTGATCTCCTCCTTAGACTTGTGGAACACCTGCTCGCGCTGGGCGACGGATGTGGAATTATAGAAGTGGACGACCGCACGGGGTGCGCCCTTGACAGCCTCGAAGGTGCGGCGGATGATGTGGTCGCGGCACTGGGTCAGCACCTGCACGGTGACATCGTCGGGGATCATGTTCTTCTCGATGAGGGTGCGGAGGAACTCGTACTCCGTCTCGCTGGCGGCCGGGAAGCCGACTTCGATCTCCTTGAAGCCAATTTTGACCAGCATCTGGAAGAATTCCAGCTTTTCCTCGAGGCTCATGGGGACGATAAGGGCCTGATTGCCGTCGCGCAGGTCCACGCTGCACCAGGTGGGAGCTTTCTCGATGTGGTCCTTCTTGACCCAGCTGTCATAACCGGCGGGGACCGGGTAATATCCCGGTGCGTACTTGGTAGCGTCCATCATTTTGTTTTCCTCCAGCTTCCTATTGACTTACGTTTTGCACTTCTGGGGAACAGCCTTGCCCTCTCAGGCGCTTCGCGCCAGCTCCCCCAAAGGGGGAGCCAAAAGCCTCTCCCTTTGGGAGAGGTGGCATTGCGAAGCAATGACGGAGAGGGCGAGGCCGTTTCCCACAAACGAAAAGGCTCCCGTCTCTCAAGGGACGAAATCCCCTGAGAGACGAGAGCCTGTAATTTCTGTTACAGGGCACCCGTGGTACCACTCTCTTTGCTGTGCCAAAAGCACAGCCGCTCTGCACGATCGGCTTTTTGAGGCGAATCGCTGCCCTTATAACGGTGGGCTTCCGTCAGGGCCTACTGTCTGCTTCAGTCCTGCCGCTCAGGGGCCAGTAACCGAGACCCTCTGCACCGCCTTGCACCATCCGGCGGCTCTCTGTACGCAGAAGAAAATCGTTTTTTCCCCGTCAACGCATTTGCGCTTTGTTCAAAGTGGTTTCATTTTAGCAAAACCCGCCGCCCCTGTCAAGCAGTTTTGCTCACAATGAAAATGAAACGATTTCATGTAAATAGCAGCATAAATTTTCAAAATTTGCGGGTGGATCCTTTGCTTTGTTAAGAATCTGCGAAGTTTTTGCAAAGTTCGCCTCGAAACGCTGGTTTCTGAAATAGCGTCGTGGTATGCTGTTTGCAACGTAAGGAGGGACCCCCATGAAAGAAGTCAAGACCCCCAAAAAGCCATTGGCTATTTACTACGCCATTGTATTACTGGTGCTGATGCTGCTCAACTTCGTGCTCGTGCCGTGGATGAGCGAACGGCAGGTAAAAGAAGTGGACTACGGCACCTTCATGTCCATGACCGAGGACAAAGACATCGGCCGGGTGGATGTGGAATCGAACCAGATCATCTTTACTGATAAAGACGAAAAGCAAATTTACAAGACCGGCCTGATGAACGACCCCGACCTGACCCAGCGCCTCTACGACGCAGGCGCACAGTTTTCCAGCGAGATCGTCGAGCAGGCTTCGCCGCTGATGAGCTTTCTGCTGAGCTTTGTACTGCCCATCGTCCTCTTTGTCTGGCTGGGCAATTTCATGAACAAAAAGCTCATGGAAAAGGCCGGCGGCGCGAACTCAATGATGTTCGGCGGCGTGGGCAAGTCCAACGCCAAGGTCTACGTCCAGTCCACCCACGGCATCCGCTTTGCGGATGTGGCCGGCGAGGACGAGGCCAAAGAGAACTTACAGGAGATCGTCGATTATCTGCACGACCCCAAGAAATACGAAGAGATCGGTGCCTCGATGCCCAAGGGCATCCTGCTCGTCGGCCCTCCGGGTACCGGCAAGACCATGCTGGCAAAGGCCGTGGCGGGCGAATCCAATGTGCCGTTCTTCTCCATCTCCGGCTCGGAGTTCGTGGAGATGTTCGTGGGCATGGGCGCGTCCAAAGTCCGCGATTTGTTCAAGCAGGCCAAGGAAAAAGCCCCCTGCATCGTGTTCATCGACGAGATAGACGCCATTGGCCAGAAGCGCAACAGCGGCCAGCTGGGCGGCAACGACGAGCGCGAGCAGACCCTGAACCAGCTGCTTACCGAGATGGACGGCTTCGAGGGCAACAGCGGCGTCATCATCCTCGCGGCCACCAACCGTCCGGATTCCCTTGACCCGGCTCTGACCCGCCCCGGCCGCTTTGACCGCCGTGTTCCTGTGGAGCTGCCCGACCTCAAGGGCCGCGAAGAGATTTTGAAAGTGCACGCCAAAAAGGTGGCGCTGGCCCAGGGCATCGACTTCAACACTGTGGCCCGCATGGCTTCCGGTGCCTCCGGTGCGGAACTTGCCAACATCGTCAACGAAGCAGCCCTGCGCGCTGTGCGTGCAGGCCGCAAGAGCGTGACCCAGGCCGATCTGGAGGAGAGCATCGAGGTGGTCATTGCAGGCTACCAGAAGAAGAACTCCATCCTCACCGACAAGGAAAAGTGCATCGTAGCCTACCATGAGATCGGCCACGCACTGGTGGCGGCGCTTCAGAATCACTCCGCACCCGTGCAGAAGATCACCATCATCCCCCGCACCTCGGGCGCACTGGGCTACACCATGCAGGTCGAAGAGGGCAACCACTACCTGATGACCAAGGAAGAGCTGGAAAATAAGATCGCCACCCTCACCGGCGGACGTGCTGCCGAGGAAGTGGTGTTCGGCTCCATCACCACCGGCGCATCCAACGACATCGAGCAGGCCACCAAGCTTGCCCGCGCCATGCTCACCCGTTACGGCATGAGCAAAGAGTTCGACATGGTGGCCCTGGAGACGGTGAACAACCAGTATCTGGGCGGCGACACCTCGCTGGCCTGCTCTGCCCAGACCCAGCGCGAGATCGACCAGCGGGTCGTGGAGCTGGTAAAGGCCCAGCACGAAAAGGCCGTCAAGATCCTCACCGACAACCGCGCAAAGCTCGACGAGCTGGCGAAGTACCTTTATGAAAAGGAGACCATCACCGGCGACGAGTTCATGGCGATCCTTGAGGAAAAAGATCCCAGCGAAAATTAAAATAGGATCTCTGCAATAATCCAGCCGCCGTATCCGTATTCATTACAGATACGGCGGTTTTCTGATACGCCGTACCGCTGATAAAAGCATTTGGGATAAACCTCTCCGTCAGCGCACCAGCGCTGACGGAGAGGTTGACTCCCTACAACTACAGGAGGATACTACTATGAGACTGCTGAACAAGAACACTGCCCGCCGCGCCGCCGCTGCTGCCGCGCTGCTGACCATGACCGCCGCCATGAGCGTGGGTGCCTTTGCCGCCGACGCCGAGGACGCGACTGTTGCCGGTTATCTGCCCCCTCAGTCGTCCGAGGTCATGGTTCAGGGTGACATCGCTCTCCACTCTGACGTTCCGGTGGGGGAGGTAGACCCCAACTACGGCGGCTACGCTTCCCCGGTGGAGAACCCCATTCAGGGCAACGTGATGATGATCTCCGACGAAACTCCCCTGCCCTCTGACACGCCGGTGGAGAAGAGCGAAGCCCGCTACACCGTCAAGGGCCTGCTGGGCAAGCAGGTGCTCTACACTGCCCGTCAGGAAGGCCGCGTGCTGACGCTGGACGCCCCCGATGACAATGCCACCTTCCGCACCACCATCCTCGACATGCAGACCCTGATGAATCAGGGCGTAAGCACGCTGGTGCTCAAGACCGACAAGACTTCCACCACCCTGAACCTGACTCTGCTGTGCCAGGACCAGAAGCCCGGCACCCGGGTCACTCTGCGTCACCTCGGCAGCAGCGCTCACCTCACCGTGGGCTTCCGCGGCCGCCGCGACCTCATCGTTGGCCGATAAGCTTTTCCCTCTCTCCTCTTTGTTTTCCATCGATACTTTTCCCTCAGACGCAAAAGACCCCCGCTGCAAACACAGCGGGGGTCTTCCTGTTTATCAAATGGTCCCGTCCGAGTCGTTCTCGCTCTGCTCCGATGCATAGAGCACCATCAGGTGGTTTGCGGATGCTTCGAGCTGGCTCTTGGCCTGACGGAGGTCTGCTTCCTCCGTCTCGTTCATCTTCTCGGGTTTATCCTTCCGCAGGCAGCGGCGGAGGTTGGCCACATCGGCCTTGATGCGGTTCTTCTCCTCTTTGTCCAGCTCCTTCTTGCACTTGGAGAGGGCCTCGTCCACCTTGTAGGCCAGCACCTCGGCCTGATTGTGGAGGTCAAGCCGCTCTTTGCGGCGGCTGTCCTCGGCCTCGTAGGCGGCCGCGTCGGCCATGGCGCGCTGGATCTCATTCTCCGAGAGGTTGGTGCTTCCGGTGATGGTGATGTTCTGCTCCCGGCCGGTGCCGAGGTCTTTAGCCGAGACCTTGACGACGCCGTTGACGTCGATGTCAAAGGTGACTTCGATTTGGGGCTTGGACGAGAAGCTGGCCCGGATGCCGTTCAGCTTGAACTTGCCGAGGCTCTTATTGTCGCGGGCGAAATGCCGCTCCCCCTGCAGGACGTTGATCTCCACACTGGTCTGCATGGGGCGGGCCGTGGTGAATATCTGGCTCTTGCGGGTGGGTATCATGCTGTTGCGGGTGATGAGGGGGGTCGCCACGCCGCCCAGTGTCTCGATGGAGAGGGTCAGCGGGGTGACGTCCATCAGCACAAGGCCCTGCGCCGCTGCACCAGAAGCGCCAGCCAGCTTGCCGCCGCCCTGTAACAGACCGCCCTGCACAGCGGCACCCATGGCCACGCATTCGTCGGGGTTGAGGCTGTGGCTCGGCTCACAGCCCAGCAGTTCCTTCACCTGACGCTCGACGGCAGGCATCCGGGTGCTGCCGCCCACGAGAAGGACTTTGCCCAGCTGCGAAGCCGAGATGCCGGCATCCCGCAGTGCGTTCTGCACCGGGGCCACCGTCCGTGCCAGCAGGTCGCCGGTCATCATCTCGAACTGGGGGCGGGAGATGGTCAGATCGAGGTGGTGGGGGCCGTCCTTGCCCACAGCGATGAAGGGCAGATTGAGCTGGGCCGAGAGGGCGCTGGACAGCTCTTTCTTGGCCTTTTCGGCCTCTTCTTTCAGGCGTCCCATGGCGGCGGGGTCGCGGGAGAGGTCGATGCGGTCCGATTTCTTGAACTCTGCCACGGCGTATTCCACGATGCGCTGGTCGAAGTCGTCTCCACCGAGGCGGGTATCGCCGCCGGTGGCCAGCACCGTAAAGGTGCCGTCTTCGATCTCGATGATGGAGACGTCGAAGGTGCCGCCGCCGAGGTCGTAGACCAGGATCTTCTGGGGCGCTTCGTTGTCAAGGCCGTAGGCCACAGCGGCGGCGGTAGGCTCATTGATGATGCGCAGGACATTCAGGCCCGCGATGCGGCCCGCATCCTGGGTGGCCTTGCGCTGGCTGTCGTCAAAGTAAGCGGGGACGGTGATGACGGCCTCTGTCACCGGCTCGCCCAGATAGCTCTCGGCGTCGCGGCGTATCTTGGTCAGGATCATGGCGCTGATCTCCTGCGGAGTCAGGTCTTTGCCGTCGATGTGGACGCGGTAGTCGCTGCCCATATGCCGCTTGATGCTGGACACCGTCCGGCCGGAGTTTGTGGCAAGCTGGCGCTTTGCCGCGCCGCCCACCAGACGCTCGCCGTCTTTGGTGAACGCCACCACGCTGGGGGTGGTGCGCTCTCCCTCTGCGTTGGTGATGACGACGGGCTTGCCGCCCTCCACCACTGCCACGCAGCTGTTCGTGGTGCCAAGGTCAATACCGATCACTTTGCTCATTCTGGTCGTCCTCTCTGTTTTTGCGACGCGCATATTTTTCCTTCAATATCATATCGGTTCCGTATGACGATTTCTTAGAGCATTTGTAAAGATTTTGTGTTTCCGCTCATTCTCTCTCGAGCAGCTGGCGGATGACGGCCTCCGTCTCGTCCAGCCAGCTCTGGGCCGTCTCGTCCCCCTCTTTTTTGCGGACGAGGAAGCCCTGCTTCGCCTCAGCCAGCTGAGCCAGCGCCTTTTTGCGGGAGATGTACTGGGTCTCATACTGGGCCACCCGCAGGCAGACCTGCGGCATATAGGCGATGTCGGGGGTGGAGGCGCAGAGCTTCTGGGCCTTGCGATAGGCCCGCAGGGCCGCACCGGCCCCTTTTCCCTGCACCATGGCATCGTCGCCCAGCGCCACCCATGCGGCCACATCGCCGGCGTCGGCAGCTTTTTTCCAGAACTTGCGGGCCTGTGCAGGGCTCTTGCGGCAGCCCCGGCCCTCGTAGAGCATCTCGCCCATCATGGCAAGGCCCTCGGCGCAGCCCTCTTCGGCAGAGAGCTGATAATAGTGCATCGCATCGTCCCAGCGTTCCTCGGCCATGGCATGGTTGCCGGCCCGCAGCTCCGCTTCGCCCGGCTCATCGGTGTCGTGGCTGGCGTGGAGCAGACCGTTCAAAAGCGAGCAGTCCAGCGTGGCAGAGCTGGTCCACGGGTCGATGACCACGCCGTCGATGTTGTCGGAGTCCAGCGCCATCTGCATGGCGGAAGCCAGAAGCCGTTCCGCCATGGGGCGGCTGGCTGTGCCTTTATCGGCCTCTGCCATCTTCACGGAGGTGAACACCGGCAGGTAGCACCGGCCCTTCTGGGTGCGCAGGGTCCAGGGCTGCAGGTCTTTCGCTTTCTCCGCCGGGACAGGATGCTCCGCCCACGGGGCGGCCCCGTCCGGCTGGTCGGACGCAGCTTCCAGCGGCACCAGGACCCTGGTGTCCAGCTCGAGGGCATAGTTGATGGCGTTCATCAGCGCCCAGAAGCTCTCCTCGTTCTGGCCCTTATAGAGCGCTGCCACAGCCCGCTCTATCGCCGGGCAGCCCGTACCCAGCGGCCCGTATTCCGGCAGCTTTTTGCGGTCTGCCGCGCCCACCGGGCGCAGCCGCAGCCGTGCCGCACCATCTTTTGCCATTGCATCCACCATTCTTTCCGTTGAGATTCCCTTCCAGTATAGCAGGATTTTCCGGTTTTCTCAATCTCCGGAGCTGAAATCTGCATCCAGAGCCGGTTTTCTTCGGCAAAAACATAGCATTCCTGCTGGGAGTGCGTTATAATAAGGAGCGTCTCGACTAAATGTATTAAAGAAATTAAAGAAAGGGAGTATCGAGCCTTGAACAAAATGCTTCGCTATCTCAGCGACTACAAGCGCGAGAGCGTGCTTGCACCGCTTTTCAAGATGCTGGAAGCTACGTTTGACCTGTTCGTGCCGCTTGTGATGGCCGACATCGTCAACGTGGGTATCGCGGCCCACGATTTCCACTACATCCTTGTGCGGTGCGGCATCCTGCTGCTTCTGGCCATCGTCGGCCTCACGTGCAGCCTGACGGCCCAATACTTCTCGGCCAAAGCCGCCGTGGGTTATTCCACCGGTCTGCGTCATGCGCTGTTTGAGCACATCCAGACTCTGAGCTTTTCCGAGATGGACACCATGGGCACCAGCACCCTCATCACCCGGATGACCAGCGACGTCAATCAGGTGCAGAGCGGATTGAACCTCTTCCTCCGCCTGTTCCTGCGCAGCCCCTTCGTGGTGCTCGGCGCCATGATCATGGCCTTTACGGTCAACTTCCGCGCCGCCCTCATCTTCGTGGTGGCGATCCCGCTGCTGAGCATCGTGGTCTTCGGCGTCATGGTCATCACCCGGCCGCTTTATAAGTCGGTGCAGACCCGCCTCGACCGGGTCCTTGGCCTCACCCGCGAAAACCTGACCGGCGTGCGCGTCGTCCGCGCCTTCGACAAGGAAAAGAGCGAGGTGGACCGCTTCGAGGACGCCAATGAGCTGCTGACCAAAATGCAGCTCCATGTGGGCCACATCTCCGCCCTGATGAACCCGCTGACCTACGTTATCATCAACCTCGCCATCGTGGCGCTGCTGTATGTAGGCAGCATCGAGATCAACATCGGCGGCATGGCCTCCGGCGACGTCATCGCGCTGGTCAACTATATGAACCAGATCCTGGTCGAGCTGGTCAAGCTGGCAAACCTCATCGTTCAGGTGAGCAAGGCTCTGGCCTGTGCAGGCCGTGTGCAGGCGGTTCTGGACACAAAGCCCGGCATGGAGTTCCCGGCCCAGCTCACCGGCAATGTTCCGGCGGAAAAGGCCGGCGACGCCGTCCGTTTCGACCATGTGAGCCTGACCTACAAGGGCGCAGGCGCACCCAGCCTCTCCGACATCAGCTTCACCGCCAGGCGCGGCCAGACCATCGGCGTCATCGGCGGCACCGGCAGCGGCAAATCCAGCCTCATCAGCCTCATCCCCCGCTTCTACGACGCCACTGAGGGCAGTGTGGAGATCATGGGCCGACCGGTCCGGCAGTACCCACGCGCCGACCTGCGCGGCAAGGTGGCCGTGGTCATGCAGAAGGCCCAGCTCTTCGGCGGCACCATCCGCTCCAACCTGCTCTGGGGCAGCCAGAATGCCTCCGACGCCGACCTCTGGGCTGCGCTGGAAACGGCACAGGCTGCGGAGTTCGTGAAAGCCAAGCCCCTCGGCCTCGACGAGCCGGTGGAGCAGGGCGGACGCAACCTCTCCGGCGGTCAGAAACAGCGTCTGACCATCGCCCGCGCCCTCGTAGGCAAGCCGGACATCCTCATCCTCGACGACAGTGCCAGCGCACTGGACTACGCCACCGACGCGGCCCTGCGCAAGGCTCTGGCCGCTCTTCCGGGCGATCTGACCGTCTTCATCGTCAGCCAGCGCGCCGCCAGCCTGCAGCACGCCGACCAGATCATCGTGCTGGACGATGGCCGCATGGTGGGCCTTGGCCGTCACACCGAGCTGCTGGAAAGCTGCCCGGTCTACAAGGAGATTTACGAGAGCCAGTTCAAGAAAGGGGATGCGCAGAAATGAGTGCAAAAGCCAAAAGCAAGCTGACCCCTGAACAGCAGAAGGCCACCATGACCCGGGTGCTGCAGAAGATCAAGCCCTACGGCTTCTTCGTGGTGTGCAGCCTCATCGTGGCCGCTGTGAGCGTGGCGGCCCAGCTGTATATCCCCATCCTCTGCGGCAGCGCCATCGACATGATGCTGGGCAAAGGTGCCGTGGACTTCGCGGGCGTGCTGCGCATCATCTACGAGATCATCGTGGTGGCGGTTGTCGCCGCCTTTGCGCAGTGGCTGCTGAGCGTCTGCAACAACCGCATCACCTTCGCAGTCAGCCGTGACCTGCGCAACGCCGCCATGCGGAAGATCCAGACCCTTCCCCTCTCTTACCTCGACAGCCATCCTTCCGGCGACATCGTGAGCCGGATGGTGGCCGACGTGGATACCTTCGCGGACGGCCTGCTGATGGGCTTCACCCAGCTGTTCTCGGGTGTGCTGACCATCCTCGGCACCCTGCTCTTCATGCTGCAGCAGAATGTCCCTATCACGCTGGTGGTGGTCTGCATCACCCCGCTGAGCCTCGTTGTCGCCAGCTTCCTCGCAAAGCGCAGCTACAAGTATTTCCAGGGCCAGAGCACCGTGCGCGGCGAGCAGACTGCCCTTGTCAACGAGATGATAGAGGGTCAGAAGGTCGTGCAGGCCTTCGGCCACGAGGCCCAGAGCCTCGAGGCTTTTGACGAGGTGAATGGCCGACTGCAGAACGTGAGCCTGAAGGCCATCTTCTTCTCCAGCATGACCAACCCCGCCACCCGCTTCGTCAACAACATCGTCTATGCAGGCGTCGGCCTCGTGGGCGCCATCTATGCCGTAGCCGGAGGCATCACCATCGGCCAGCTGAGCATCTTCCTGAACTACGCCAACCAGTACACCAAGCCCTTCAACGAAATTTCCGGCGTCGTGACCGAGCTGCAGAACGCTCTGGCCTGCGCAGCCCGCGTGTTCGAGCTGCTGGACGCCGAAGACCAGACCCCCGAAGCGGAGAACGCCGCAAAGCTCGTGCCGGACGGCCACGTCCAGATCGAGGACGTCTCCTTCCGCTATCTGCCCGACCGCCCGCTCATCGAGGGCCTGTCTCTGGACGTCAAGCCCGGCCAGCGCATCGCCATCGTCGGCCCCACCGGCTGCGGCAAGACCACCCTCATCAACCTGCTCATGCGGTTCTATGATGTCAACGGCGGCTCCATCAAAGTCTCCGGCACCGACATCCGGGACGTGACCCGCGCCTCGCTGCGCGGTAGCTACGGCATGGTGCTGCAGGACACCTGGCTCCGGGCCGGCACCGTGCGGGAGAACATCGCCTACGGCAAGCCGGACGCCTCCCTCGACGAGGTGGTGGCAGCGGCCAAGGCAGCCCACGCCGACAGCTTCATCCGCCGCCTGCCCGAGGGCTACGACACCGTCATCGCCGAGGACGGCGGCAACATCAGCCAGGGCCAGAAGCAGCTGCTCTGCATCGCCCGCGTGATGCTCTGTCTGCCCCCGATGCTGATCCTGGACGAGGCCACCTCCTCCATCGACACCCGCACCGAGGTGCGTATCCAGGCAGCCTTTGCCCGGATGATGCAGGGCCGCACCAGCTTCATCGTGGCACACCGCCTTTCCACCATCCGGGAGGCCGACGTCATCCTCGTGATGAAGGACGGCCACATCGTGGAGCAGGGCGACCACGATACCCTGCTGGCGCAGGGCGGCTTCTACGCCAAGCTCTACAACAGCCAATTCGAGGGCGTGGAGACTTAACGCTTCAACTGATAGCAATTCAACTTTTTAATGCAGCAGCGGTGAATTGCCTATCGCAAAGATGCCGTTTGAATGCTGCACGAATTTCTTGACTTGCGATAAAATTTGCGATAAACGATTTTGGGAAGGAATATAATCGTGTCGAAAGATGAATATTTGATTACAGATCCACCCCTTAAAGCGCTGACTGTTTTTGCGATGCCGATGATCCTTGGCAGCTTTTTTCAACAAGTATACAATATGGCCGATTCCATAATCGTTGGTCAATTTGTTGGCTCCTCGGCACTTGCGGCTGTTGGTGCTTGTGCTGCACTGACCAATGTTTTTATTTGTGTGGCGCTTGGTGCCGGTGTGGGCGCAGGTGTGCTTGTAAGCCGCTGTTTTGGTGCAAAAAATTATGGCAGAATGAAAACCATTGTGTCAACGTCCCTGATCAGCTTTTTGATCTTAAGCGTTGTCCTTGGTGTCTTTGGCTTTGGCTTTTCCCATTTCATGATGAGCGGATTACAGACCCCTGCCGATATATTGGAAGAAGCAGTATTGTATCTGCGGGTCTACTTTGTGGGTTTCCCGTTTCTATTCATGTACAACATTCTTTCCACCATGTTCACTTCCATCGGTGAATCCAAAATTCCGTTGGGACTGCTGATATTCTCATCTATCCTGAATATTTTTATGGATCTCTGGATGGTGGCCGGTCTTGGTCTGGGGGTGTTTGGTGCAGCCCTTGCGACCTTGATCGCACAAGGAATTTCTGCCGTGTTTTCGTTTTTGATCTTTCTGTCTCGGACGCGGCAATACAAGAGCTCCTTTAGCAGGTTCGACCGGCAGGAGCTGTATTCCATGCTTCGCATTGCGGTGCCATCGGTTTTGCAGCAGTCCACAGTGTCTATCGGTATGATGATCGTGCAGGCAGTGGTAAATCCCTTCGGCACACAGGCACTTGCCGGGTATGCGGCAACGATGCGGGTAGAAAATGTTTTTTCGCTGATCTTCGTATCCATCGGCAATGCAGTTTCGCCGTTTGTATCCCAGAATCTTGGCGCAAAGAAAATCGAGCGTATCAAAAAAGGTTATCATGCTGCACTGGTGTTGGATCTATGCTTTGCAGTTCTTGCTTTCGTGGTCATTGAAACACTGCACACACAGATCTCCTCGTTGTTCCTGGGAAAAGACGGAACCGCGTTGGCCTATCAGGTGTCCGGTGATTATATGAGATGGCTTGGTTACTTTTTCATCTTCATGGGCATCAAGATGGCAACGGATGGCGTTCTTCGCGGACTTGGAATCATGCGACCGTTTCTTATTGCAAATATGGTAAACCTTGCGATCCGCTTGTCTGTTGCTTTGATTTGTGCACCGCGTTTTGGCATTGCTTTTGTTTGGCTTGCAGTCCCGGCAGGTTGGCTTGCAAACTTCCTTATTTCCTATGCGGCGCTCAGAAGATCACCGTTTCTGTTGTAGTTGGTTCATTGCAGTTTCAGCTTACAACAAAAAATGAGATAGGCAACCCCTTTGGGGGAAGTCTATCTCATTTTTTCGTTGGGGCTATTTGCAACAGCCCCCCTCTTATAACAACCCTGCCTTACAGTTTGGGAGAAACGCTTAATGCTTCAGTTCCAGCAGCGCATCGCCCTGCTTTACGGTACCACTGGCTTTAGCCGCGACAGCGGCATAGTCATCCGTATTGCAGACAATGAGCGGCGTGGTCACGGGATAGCCTTCGGCCTTAATGGCCTCCAGTTCAAAGCGGATCAACGGCTGGCCTTTCTTCACCTTGTCACCCTCGTTGACGAGGTAGGTAAAGTGCTTGCCACCCAGCT
>OGDP01001750.1_pt1 | contig 12940 bp, 9 predicted proteins | sample 1570441 | NCBI WGS metagenome assembly OGDP01 (sample SAMEA2581961, study PRJEB24529) | metagenome | biome: Human gut stool | place: China | collected 2011
ATATTCTGTACTTGCTGCGAATAGGTCATAATCATACTCTCCTTTTGACAAATGTCGCTTGGCGGGAACACGGCTGCGCCCTGCCGGCACAGCTCGTCCTCCCGTTTTGCATCGGCTGCGCGGGCCGCTCTCTTTCGGCCGCACAGCACTACCACGCATGATTTTATTATAGAGAATGCGCGCGCATTTTGCAAGACATTTCCGCCAAAAATCCGCAATTCTCTTTTGGTTATTTTCATCTAACCGTCAATTCGTCCGCTTTCCGCCGGGCATTTGTCATTTTTCTGTCAATTCTGTCAGCAGCTCCTGTCCACGCCCCGCTGTCCGCGCCCAGCAGACGGTTCCACCGGCCGCAAGGCCCGGATGCAGGCAAAGCCGGCCCCGGCGGCTGCCACAGCCATCCAGTGCCGACCGACCTCCAGCCCGAAGAAATTGGCTGCAAACGGAAAGGCAAGGCTGCCCACGCTCTGCCCCAGCGCCAGAAAGCCATAGTTGACCCCCGCATGGGGGAAGCCGAACAGGTCGGTGGAAAGGGCCGGCAGAACCGCCGCCAGCGCCGAGTAGCAGAAGGTGAGGCCCGCATAGCAGGCCACCACGCCCCAGCCCTGTGCAAAGGCAAACCCCGCCGACAGCCCGGCAGACACCGCAAACAGCAGCATGTCGGTGGGGCGGCGGCCGATTCGGTCACTGAGCAGGGGCATCAGCAGGCGGCCTGCCGCACTGCCCACGCTGCCCAGTACCACGCTCCATAGCGCCGCCTGCTCCTCCAACCCGCGCTCCATGCCCAGCTTTAAAATAATGGGGCTGAACAGCAGCACTGCGGGGGTAGAAAAGCACACCGCTCCGGCGCACAGCCAGTACTGCTTTGTGCGCAGCATCTGCTGCGGGGCAAGGTCAATGGTGTTTTTGCCGTTCTCCTGCGGTTTTTGGGGCTGCCCGGTCTGCGGCGGGTCCTGCAAAAGCAGACTGCCCACAAGGCATACCGGCAGGGTGACCGCCCCCAGTGCCCAGAAGGCCCCCCGGATGCCCTGCACGACCCAAAATCCCCGCACTGCCGTGCGCACGAATACGGTGAGGAAGGCACCGCTCAGGCCCACCGCCCCGCCGATGACGCCGGTGGCCAGCCCCTTGCGGTCGGCGTACCACTTCTGGGCGCAGGACTGGATGGACGGATACAAAAACGCCGTGCCCAGCCCCGCCGGGATGCTGAACGCCAGAAAGAACGCCTCTGCGCTGCCCGGCGGCAGCAGGCCCGCCGCAAAAAAGCCGCCGCAGAGCAGGGCGGTGCCCCACAGGCCCGCGCAACGGGGGCCGTGCCTGTCCTGCAGGAAGCCGCCCAGAACGCACCCCACACCGAAGGCCGCGATGAGGATGCCAAACGCATACCCCGCCCCCTGCTCCGACAGGCCGTATTCCTCCATGACCGGCTGCTGGAACACGCCCCACGCCGCCGGAAGCCCCGTGAGCACCTGAATGGCGGCCCCGGCGGCAAGGATCGTCCACGGGTGTTTTGCTGCAAACTGCTGTTTCATCGTTTCACCTCAAAATCCGTGCAATTTGCGATAGTGTGCCCATTCGGATTGACAATCCGGCAGTTTCCTTTATAATATGATGTACTGGAAACAATTCAATTGACATATAGAGAGGTATTGCAACCATGAAAACACAGGCATTGAAGGGCATGCGCGACCTGCTGCCCGCCGAGCAGACCCTGCGCGACTACATCCAGGGCAAGATCCTGGAGACCTACCGTGCGTCCGGCTTTGAGCGCATCTCCACCCCTATGCTGGAGGACATGGAAAATCTGGACAAGTCCGACGGCGGCGACAACCTGAACCTGATCTTCAAGGTGCTCAAGCGCGGCGACAAGCTCACCGCCGCCCTGAACACCGGCGACCCCAAGCAGCTCTCCGACATGGGCCTGCGCTACGACCTCACCCTGCCCCTGAGCCGCTACTATGCCGCCAACAAGGACAAGCTGCCCAGCCCCTTCAAGGTGATCCAGACCGACCGCGTGTTCCGTGCCGAGCGCCCCCAGAAGGGCCGTCTGCGCGAGTTCGTGCAGTGCGACATCGACATTCTGGGCGACAATTCCCCCAACGCCGAGGTGGAACTGATCGACGTGACCACTCGCGCTTTGCTGAACATCGGCTTCACCGGCTTCACGGTGAACATCAACGACCGCCGCATCCTGCGCGGCATGCTGGAGAGCATGGGCTTTGCCGCCGATACGCTGGATTCTGTCTGCATCACCTTTGACAAGATGGACAAGATTGGTGCTGACGGCGTGAAGGCCGAGCTGACCGAAAAGCAGCTGCCGGAAGCCGCCATCAACGCACTGGCCGATTTCATCGCCGCCGGTGAGGTGACGCTGGACGCCGTGGCTGCCCGCTGCGCCGACCCCGCCATCGCCGATGACCTGAAGTACGTTCTGGCCACCGCCAATGCGCTGGCTGCCGGCCGCTATCAGGTGGCCTACTGCCCCAGCCTGGTGCGCGGTCAGGGCTACTACACCGGCATGGTGTTTGAGATCACCTGCCCGCAGTTCAGCGGTGCCGTGGCCGGCGGCGGCCGCTACGACAACATGGTGGGCAAGTTCCTGGGCACCCAGGTGCCTGCCGTGGGCTTCTCCATCGGTTTCGAGCGCGTGTGCGGCATCCTGCTGGAACAGGGGTATCAGATCCCCGGTGCCAAGCAGAAGATTGCCCTGCTGTACGGCAAGGACGCCGACTTCCCCGCCGTGCTGAGCAAGGCCGCCGCCCTGCGTGACACCTACAACGTCACCGTGCTGCAGCAGGCCAAGAAGCTGGGCAAGCAGCTGGGCCAGCTGGAGGCCGCCGGGTTTGCCGGTGCCGCCTTCATGGACAAGGACGAAGTCAAAATTTTTGCACAGCAGTAACCACAAAACGCAGACAGGCCCCCGCACAAAACCGTGCGGGGGCCTGTTTTTTACTTCGTCATCAAATGGTGAACTGCACCACGCAGAAAGCAGCGTAGATGCACAGCAGCGCAATGCCCTGCGGGCGGCTGAGCTTGCCCTTGAGCAGGGCGGGCACCGTCAGCAGCAGCATGACTGCAAACATCACCGGAATATCCATCACCAGCGAGGCGTTCATGCCAGCAATGGTGGAGTTCTGCGGGATGGTAAAGGGAGCCAGCGCGACCGACACGCCGCTCACCAGCACCAGATTGAACACGTTGGCACCGATGACGTTGCCCAGCGACAGCGCCCCGTGGCCCTTGGCCAGCGAGGTGATGGCCGTGACCAGCTCCGGCAGCGAGGTACCCAGTGCCACAAAGGTCAGAGCAATGACCGACTCCGGCACGCCCAGTGCCTGTGCAATGAGGGTGCCGTTGTCCACCAGCAGGTCCGCGCCCACCGCGATGAGCACCGCGCCCACCGCCAGCAGGCCCAGTTCCTTGGCAAAGGAAGCGTTTTCTTCCGGCTCTTCCTCTTCTTCCGGGGCGGGGGCATTCTTCATGGCCATCACGTTGCAGACGATGTAGGCCACGAACATGGCCAGCAGGATGATGCCCACCGGCCGGGTGAAGGAGCCGGTGGTGTAGGCCACACCGGCGTAGAAGGCTGCCGCCACAAAGAAGAACAGCACCGGGGTGCGCAGGCTCTTGGGGTCCACCTTGCCCGGCTTGGCCACAATGGGAATGGCCGCAATGAGGGCGGAATTGCAGATGACCGAACCAATGGCGTTGCCGTAGGCGATCTCGCCGTGACCGGTGAGAGCCGAGGTGGTAGACACCATCACCTCCGGCAGGGTGGTGCCGATGGACACCACCGTGGCACCGATGAGCAGCTCCGGCACATGGAAGCGGCGGGCAATGCCGGTGGCACCGTCCACAAACCAGTCACCGCCCTTGATCAGGCACAACAGGCCCACGATGAACAGCAAAACAGGTATAAGCATGTTTTTTCTCCTTTTTGATCGTTCCTTGGCCCGGCTCCAGGAACGGGAGTCTCTCAGCCGGGCAAAAAAGAAAAGACTCCTATTACAGGGTACGCATACTACGTCCTTGTAATAAAAGTCTCAAGCATCCGGTGCTGCATCGGGCATTTCTGCCGGGTTGTCGCTGCAGCACAGCGTATCATCTCTTGCGGGATATACGCCCTTTACTCCCTTTTATCTTTGCATATTATACCTGTTTCAACGGCAAAGCGCAAGGGGAAACCTGCAAATTTCACCCGGCCTTTTCCACTTTTTTCGCGTTGGGATAGATGCGTTCCATGCGGGCATTGTCGAAATGGGCGTCCAGATAGGTCTCCACGGCATTGGCAGCTGGCACCCCGCTGGTGCGGGCGTCGTAACGGGCCAGCGCCAGCGAGCTGGTAACCATGTTCACCGCCATGAACACCGCCAGCAGCACGGTCATCCACGGCCGTACCCGGCTGCGCAGACGGGTCATGCACTTCATGACCACCGGGTAGCCGTAGCGCATCCACACCACGGCCGCCATGCCCCAGAAGAAGCAGTACAGCAGGTTGATGCGCCCGCCCAGATTGAATTTGAATTTGCTGTAATCCCAGAACACCGTGCCAAACAACAGCTCGGTCACGGCGCTGCACACATACTCGTACACGCCACCCATCACCGTGCCGAACACAAACAGGTAGCGGTCGCTCTTGTCCTGATTCTGGCGCAGCAGCACGGTGGTCAGGGCCAGAGCCAGGCCCCACACCACGCTGAACGGCCCCCACACCAGACTGGAACGGCTCATCCAGACGCCTGCCGTCAGGCGGCAGAACACTGTTTCCACCAGGTCACCCAGAAACGCGCCCACCACGAACAGCCACAGCAGGTCGGCGGCGCTCAGGGGCGTTTCGCCGTTCTGGGCAATGGTCGGTTCCTGCCGGGCCGCCGCCGGGTAGGCCCGCTGGATGCGCTTTTCCACATACAGGGCAATGCGGCGGCGCAGGCCGTCGGAGCTTTCACCCAGCCGCTGGTTCAGCTGTTCCAGCACCGGGTGTTTGGCCGCATAGCGCCCCACCAGCACGGCCGAACCGATCTGGTCCAGCGCTGCCACGATGACCGCCGCCCACACCAGCGGGTGCAGCAGCCAGCTCGGGATGGCCTGGCACAGCCGCAGCAGCAGGCCATTGAGCCACAGCACACTGGCAGTGCCCAGCACGCCCCACAGCAGCGAATACTGCAGGCAGACATAGCCGTTCAGGTTGAAGCGCTTACCGGAGTAGTCCCACCATTTGCGGCGGTGCAGCCGTTCCAGCAGCTTAGCCGTCAGCCACTCCATGACCGTGGAGGCCAGCGTACAGGCAAAGAAGAGGTACACCGGGTCGCTGCGCAGGTCCGTGAAGCCCACGGCCAGCAGTACCGCCGTGGAGCCGTACACAAAGCAGAAGGGCCCGGCTGCTGCGCCGCGGTTGGCAAAATGCTTGCCCCGCACCGTAGCTACTACCGTCTCCCCTACCCAGCCCGCAAACGAGTAGACCAGGTAAAGGACGCCCAGCGTATAAAAATCGTATTCCATAGCAGTCCTTTCTTCCAAAAGCGTTGGTTTTCCAGCAGTTGTATTGTACCCTTTTTGCCTGCAGAACGCAAGCATGGCAAAGGGGCCGCCCGCAGCGGGTGGCCCCTTTTAGATTACGTTGTACGATCAGAATTTGCGCCAGGTGTCGGGCAGGAACAGCACCAGCATGGGGAAGATTTCCAACCGGCCTGCCAGCATGTCAAAGATCAGCACCAGCTTGGCCGGGTCTGCAAAACCGCCAAAGTTCTGCATGGGGCCCACCAGTTCCAGGCCCGGGCCGATGTTGTTCAGGGTAGCCGCCACAGCGGTAAAGTTTGTCACCATGTCAAAGCCGTTCAGACTGATGAGCAGGAAGGACCCCACAAAGATGAAGCTGTAGGCCGCCATGAACACGTTGGTGGTACGGATGGTCTCATGGTTCAGCAGCTTGCCGTCCATACGCGCCGGAGCCACCACCTGCGGGTGCAGAGCCTGCTTGAGCTCCTTGCCCAGCGTCTTGCCCAAAATGAGGATGCGGCTCACCTTGATGCCGCCGCCGGTGCTTCCGGCACAGGCACCAATGAACATCAGCACCACCAGCACTTCCTTGGACAGGGTGGGCCACAGGTCAAAATCGCAGCTGGAAAAGCCCGTGGTGGTGATGATGGAACCCACCTGGAACGCCGCTTGCCGCAGCGCCTCGCCAAAGCTGTTGTAGATGCTGTAGATGTTGGCCGTGATGATGGCAATGGCGGCTGCAATGACCACAAAGTAGCCGCGCACCTCTTCGCTGGCCGCCGCCCGGCGGAACCGACGCATCAACAGCAGGAAGTAGGCGTTGAAGTTGACGCCGAACAGGATCATGAACACGGTCACGACCCACTGGATGTAGGGGGAAAAGCTGCCAAAGCTGTCGTTCCGGAAGCCGAAGCCGCCGGTGCCCGCCGTGCCAAAGGCGGTAAGCAGGGCCTCAAACAGCGGCATGTGCCCCGCCAGCAGGAACAGCAGTTCCAGCACGGTCAAGGCCAGGTAGATGCCGTACAGGATCTTGGCGGTAGACTGCACCTTGGGCACCAGCTTGTCCACCTGGGGGCCGGGGCTCTCTGCCTTCATCAGGTTGACGTGGGAGCCGCCGGTCAGCGGCAGCAGCGAAAGCAGGAACACCAGCACGCCCATGCCGCCGATCCAGTGGGTGAAGCTGCGCCAGAACAAAATGCCCTTGGGCAGGCCCTCCACGGCGGGCAGAATGCTGGCACCGGTGGTGGTAAAGCCGGACACGGTTTCAAACAGGGCATCCACCGGGTTGGGGATGCAGCCGGTGAGCACGAAAGGCGCGGCACCCACCACCGAGATGACGATCCAGCTCAGTGCGGTGGCAGTAAAGCCCTCCCGCATATAGAATACCTTGCTGCGGGGCTTGATGGCCCGCAGCGCAAAGCCGATGCCTGCGCTCACGGCAGCCGTGAGCAGGAACACTGCCAGTACCATCCACTCGCCGTAGATCAGGCTGGCAGCGGCGGGCAGAAGCAGCAGGGTGCCCTCGATCATCAGGATATAGCCCAGCAGACGGAAAACGATCGCATAATTCATAGCCCGCCTCCGTCAGCTCTCCACGATGTCCCGCAGGTCATGCAGGCCATGCTCCAGCGTGACCACGATCACGTTGTCGCCCACCTGGATCTGGTCGCCGCCGCGGGGGATCAGGATGCGGTCGCCGCGGGTGATGCAGCACAGCAGCAGGTTCTTTTTCAGATGCAGCTGGCTCAGGGGCACACCGGTGGCCCGGCTCTCCTCGTGCACCGTGAATTCCAACGCTTCCACGCGGTCGTCCAGGATGCGGTACAGGGTCTTGATGTTGCTGCCCGCCTCATTCTGCAGGGCACGCACATACTGCACAATGTAATCGCAGGTCATGTACTTGGGGTACACCACGCTGCCCAGGTCCAGCCCGGCCAGAATGTCGTCAAACTCCAGGCGGTTCACCTTGGTCACCAGCTTGCCGTGGGAATGCTTTTTGGCAAACAGGGTCAGCAGCACGTTTTCTTCGTCGATGTTGGTCAGAGCCACAAAGGACTCTGCGGACTCCAGGCCCTCCGACAGCAGGAAGTCCCGGTTGGAGCCGTCCTCGTTCAGGACCTGGGCACCGGGCAGCTGCTCGGCCAGCTCCTGGGCGCGGGCGGCATCCCGCTCCACGATGCGCACCCGCACATGGTTCTCCAGCAGCTCCTGGCTCAGGTAGAACGCGATGGCGCCGCCGCCCACGATCAGGGCGTTGCGCACCGGCCGCACCGGCATGTGGATCTGCTGGAAGAAGGCATGCGCGTTTTCCTGGGTGGCCAGGAAGGTGACCTGATCGCCGTTCTGCAGCACAAAGTTGCCGTTGGGGATGATCACCCCGCCGTCACGCTCCACGGCACACACCAGAATGTCGCTCTTGAGCCGACTGGGGATCTCGCGGATGGCTACGCCGTCCAGCCCCTGTGCCTCGGTGAGCGCAAACTTGATCAGCCGCACGCGGCCGCCCGCAAAGGTGTCGATCTTGCTGGCCCCCGGGAACCGCAGCAGATGGGAGATCTCCTTGGCTGCCGCCATTTCCGGGTTGATGATGGCCGAAATGCCGATCTGTTTTTTGATAAAGTCCAGCTCGTGGCTGTAGGACGGGTTGCGCACGCGGGCAATGGCGTGGCAGTGGCCCGCCTTTTTGGCAAACATACAGCACAGCAGGTTCAGCTCGTCCGAACCGGTCACGGCAATGAACACGTCCGCATCCTCAATGCCGGCTTCGGACAGGGTGGTGATGGAGGAGCCGTTGCCCACGATGCCCAGCACGTCGTACGTCTCGATCAGGTGCTCCACCCGCGCCTTGTTCGTGTCCACAACGGTCACGTTGTGGCCCTCCTCGCTGAGCTGCCGCGCAAGGGCGGTACCGACCTTGCCGCTGCCCACCAGAATGATCTTCATAACAAGTCCTTTCTCCTTTGGCAGCCCCTTTCCCGGGGTATACAAATACAGCTTAGTATATCATATCCAGCCGCAAAGTTCCACTGCTTGCCCCACAAATACATCGAATTGCTTAAAAAGCGACGGTTCTTTTGTGCAGGATTACCTGTTTTCAGCGTAAAAGCGCAGAAAAGGGGCTGCCGCACAGCTTTTGTGCAGCAGCCTCCTTGGGTCAAAATGATTCAGAATGCCCTCCGCGTGCGCTTTGGGCGTCATCAGCGGAAAAGTATCGTTATAAGAGCAAGGTCTCCCCTGCTGTCAGGTCTCAGTACCGCTCTACGCCGTCCTTGGTGACAAGGGCGTATACCAGCGGGGCTTCCTCCGGCTTTTCCGCGCCGTACACAAGGCCGCTGCGGTACTCGGCGGCAGCGGCTTCAAACTTGTCCGCTGCACCGTAGAAGGTCGCCAGGCTCTCGCCCTTGTGGACGTAGTCGCCGCGCTTTTTGTGCAGGGTGATGCCGGCGGCAAAGTCCAGCGGGTCGCCCTTTTTCTGGCGGCCGGCACCCAGCAGCACACTGGCCGAGCCGATCTTTTCGGCATCATTGGCCACGATGTACCCATCCTGCTCGGCCAGCAGCTCATAGCGGGCAGCAGGCTGCTCAAACAAGCTGTAGTCATCCAGCACGCGGGTATCACCGCCCTGGGCGGCAAACATCTCCTTGCACTTGGCAAAAGCAGAGCCGTCCGCGATCACCGCCTGTGCCATGGCACGGCATTCGGCGGGGGTGCCCTTCCCTGCCAGCACCAGCATATTGGCGGCCAGCTGCAGGCACACCTCCGTCAGGTCCGCCGGGCCGTGGCCCTTGAGCACATCCATGCTCTCCATGACCTCCAGGCTGTTGCCGATGTTGTGGCCCAGAGGGGTGTCCATATCCGTGATCATAGCAGCCACCCGGCGGCCATGGTGGGTGCCGATGGACACCATGAGCTTTGCCAGCTCAATGCTCTGGTCCACGGTTTTCATAAAGGCACCGGTGCCGGTGGTCACATCCAGCAGAATGGCGTCCGAGCCGGAAGCCAGCTTTTTGGACATGATGCTGGACGCAATGAGCGGGATGCAGCTCACGGTGGCGGTCACATCCCGCAGGGCGTACATCTTTTTGTCTGCCACGGCGATGCCCTCGCTCTGGCCGATGACCGACAGACCGATGCGGTTGACCTGTGCAAAGAACTCTTCCTGCGTCAGGGCCGTCTTGGTTCCAGGCACGCTCTCCATCTTGTCGATGGTGCCGCCGGTGTGGCCCAGACCGCGGCCGCTCATCTTGGCGATCTTGACCCCGCAGGCTGCCACGATGGGGGCGATCACCAGCGTGGTCTTGTCGCCCACGCCGCCGGTGGAGTGCTTGTCCACCTTGATGCCCGGAATGGGCGAAAGGTCCACCATGACGCCGCTGTGGGCCATCACGTCGGTAAGCTCTGCCGTCTCTTCGTCGGTCATGCCGCGCAGGTACACAGCCATCATCCAGGCAGCCATCTGATAATCGGCCACCTCACCGGACACATAACCGTTGACGATGCTCTCCAGCTCTTCACGGCTGTGGGTGCCGCCGTCGCGTTTTTTGGCGATCAGATCATAAATGCGCATAACTTCACGCTCCTGTCGAAATAGTATGACATTGTAGTCTCAGTATAGCAAAATTCCAGTCAAAAGCAAGGTTTTTTCTGTAACTTTTGCCCATTTTTTAAACAAAAGGGCGCAGCTGCCCGAAAAAGCAGCTGCGCCTGTGAGGTTTGCGGAGAAACGCCCCGGATCAGCGGGAACCCTTGTCGTAGGGGATGCCCTCTGCCTTGGGGGCCATGCTGTTCTTGGACGTGAAGGCCAGGATGACCATGGACGCCACGAACGGCATCATGTTGTAGATGTTGCTGGACCAGTGCAGCTGTGCCAGGAAGGTGGAATCTGCAATGTTGGCCAGGCTCTTGAACACGGCAAAGAACATGGCCGCGCCAAAGATGTTGAAGGGCTTCCACTGGCCAAAGATCATAACGGCCAGGGCCAGGAAGCCTGCACCGGCCACGCCCACCTCAAAGTTCCAGGTCTGCACCGGGGGCACGATGTAAGCCATGCCGCCAATGGCACCCAGGGCACCGGAGAGCAGCACACCAGCGTAGCGCATCTTGTACACATTGATGCCCACCGAGTCGGCTGCCTGGGGATGCTCGCCGCAGGCCCGCAGACGCAGGCCGAAGCGGGTCTTGTACAGCACCACATAGCTGATGATCAGCAGGATGATGCCCAGCGGAACAAAGACGCTGAGCTCCAGCCCGCCGATGCTGAACAGGAAGGGCTTATTGGAATAGTTCAGCTTGGCGCTGCCGCTGTCGCTGAAGTATTTGGCGATGACCACGGCAATGGCGGTGGCCAGCAGGTTCAGGGCTGTGCCGCCGATGGTCTGGTCCGCCTTCAGGTTGATGGAGGCAAAGGCCAGCAGCAGGCTGTACACCATACCGGCCAGGGCCGCCGCCAGAATGGTGAGCAGCACTACCAGGAAGGGAGACATCCCGGCAGGCAGCATGGTCAGGGTAAGCACACCTGCCACACCGCCGATGACCATGATGCCTTCCAGCGCAATGTTGATGATGCCGGAGTGCTCACTGAACATACCGCCCAGAGCCACCAGCATCAGCACGATGCCATACAGCAGCGTATATTTGATCAGAAGCAGCATATCACTTGCCCTCCTTTTCGGTTGCAGATTTTGCAGGAGCAGCAGGCTCTGCGTTCACATTGGTTTTATCGGCATTCTTGAACAGCAGTGCGTGGATCTTGCCGCGGAACAGCATGGAGAATGCACACAGGTAGATGATGATGCCGCTGATCAGGTCCGAGATCTCAGTGGGGTAATACTTGGTGGAAAGGAAGGAGCCGCCCACCGAGATATGGGAAATGAAGATCGCCGAGAAAATGGTGCCAATGGGGTTGGAGCTTGCCAGCAGTGCAACGGAAATGCCGTTGAATCCCATTGCCGGCAGGCTGGTGGAGTTCAGCGGGTTCCACTGGGACACATTGGACAGATAGTACAGGCCCGCACCAAAACCGGCCAGCGCACCGGCAATGGCCATGGAGAGGATGATGTTCTTCTTCTCGTTGATGCCGGCGTAGCGGGCAGCGCTCTTGTTCAGGCCCACAGCCTTGAGCTCGTAGCCGAAGGTGGTCTTGTTCAGCACCACCCAGATCAGAACTGCCACTGCTGCCGCCAGGAAGATGGCGATGGTAGTGCTGTTGGTCTGGAACAGCTTGTTCAGGCCGAAATCCGGGATGATGGACTGAGCGTAATCGGCGTTCTTGCTGATGTTGATGGTACGGGTGTTGCGCACATCGTACATGGGGCCGGTGCCGTTCTGGTAAATGAGCTCATTGACCAGATACAGGCCGATCCAGTTGAACATGATGGAGGTAATGACTTCGTTGATGTTGAAGTAGGCCTTGAAGAAGCCGGGGATCGCACCCCAGATGCCGCCCAGAATGGTGGCTGCGATCAGACAGACGAACCACGGCAGCTTGAGCATGATAGCGCAGTACAGAGCGCCGTAAGCGCCCAGCGTATACTGACCCGCCGCACCGATGTTGAACAGGCCGGTTTTGAAGGCAAAGGCCACGGACAGACCGGTCATAATGAGGGGAGCCGCATTTGCCAGCTCCTTGCCGACACCGTAGGGCGCGTCATGGAAGCCGCCCTTCAGGATGCGCACAAAGCCGTCGCCCCATGCGTGGGCCGGGTTGATGGCCAGCAGCACCAGAAAACCGACCACAAGGCCGATCAGGATGCACAGCAGAGCAGCCAGCACACTGGTGATGGAGCTGTTCAGACTGCTGTGGGAAAGTTTTTTCTTGTTCATGTGTTATTTGCTCTCCTTTCCCTGCTTGCGTGCGCCTGCCATATACAGGCCCAGCTCCTGCACGGTGGTGGTCTTGGGGTCAAATTCGCCCACGACCTCGCCCTCGTACATCACAAGGATGCGGTCGGACAGGTTCATCACCTCGTCCAGTTCCAGACTGACCAGCAGCACGGCCGTGCCCTTATCGCGCTCGGCCACGATCTGACGGTGGATGTATTCAATTGCACCAACGTCCAGACCGCGGGTTGGCTGGACTGCCACCAAGAGCTTCGGGTCCTTATCGATCTCACGGGCAATGATGGCCTTCTGCTGGTTGCCGCCGGACATGCTGCGCACGGTGGTCAGGCTGCCCTGACCGCTGCGCACATCGTACTGGGCAATGAGCTTATCGGAATATTCGCGCACCTTATCGCTGCGGATAAAGCCGCCCTTCTGGAACTCGGGCTGCCAGTAGCGCTGCAGCACCATGTTGTTTTCCAGACTGTAGTCCAGCACAAGGCCGTGCTTGTGGCGATCCTCCGGGATATGGCTCATGCCGTCCTTGGAACGCTGACGGATGGACTCGTTGGTGATGTCCTTGCCGTCCAGCGTGATCTTGCCGCCCGACAGTTTTTCGAGGCCG
>OGDP01001764.1_pt1 | contig 12819 bp, 9 predicted proteins | sample 1570441 | NCBI WGS metagenome assembly OGDP01 (sample SAMEA2581961, study PRJEB24529) | metagenome | biome: Human gut stool | place: China | collected 2011
TTGCAGGAACTTATCATGGAGTTTCAAAAATCGCAGAAGATGGAACAAACCTAAGACAGGGAATACAGGCAGTGCTTACAGCACCGGCACTTGGAATCCAGAATGCAATTGAAGTAATTGCATTTGTATTTATCATAGGTGGTGTATTCCAGATTATGGCAAAAACAAATGCATTAAATATGGGGATTCGCAGTATAATTGATAAATTAGGTAATAAAGAGTTTTTGATGATTCCTATTTTGATGACACTTTTCGGCTTAGGTGGTACAACATATGGTATGTCAGATGAACTTGTTCCATTCTATCTATTGGTTATGCCGGTTGTGTTTGCAATGGGATATGATTCAATGACAACATTTATGATTGTATGTATGTCAGCTACTGTTGGATATGCTGCTTCAACGATCAATCCATTCTGCGTACTTGTTGCACAGGGAATTGCAGGAATTCAAGGAAATCCGCAGCTTGTATTTCGTATAATTCAGTGGGTGATCATGATGGCAATTATCATTGCTTTTACTACAATTCGTGCAATGAAAGTAAAGAAGAATCCACAGAGTTCTATCACATATAAAGATGATATCATCAAAAGACAAGAAATGATCACGCAAGAGGCAGGGAATACAAAGTTGACAGTTCGTCAGAAATTAGTACTTGTAGTTTTTGTTGCTGGTATGGCGTTAATTATTACAGGCCTTGTAAAATTCGGTTGGTACATGAACGAATTGTCTATGGTATTTCTTGGAATGGGTCTTCTGATGGGAATTATTGGAGGTCTTGGAGAGACAGAGATTGCAGAAGAATTTGTAGCAGGTGTGAAAGATATTGCTTTTGCAGCAATTCTAATTGGATTCTGTAGTGGAATCATGGTTATAGCTAATGATGGAAAAATTATTGATACAATTCTTAATTCTTTAAGTAATCTGCTCGCAGGAACAGGAAACGTATTGTTTGTAGTTGTTATGTATATCGTACAGTCAGTATTAACATTACTTGTTCCATCATCATCAGGACTTGCAGCATTGACAATGCCAATCATGTCTTCGTTATGTGATCTTCACGGAGCAAATCCAGAAGCAGCTGTAACAGTACTTCAGTATGCAAATCAGCTGACAAACATGATGAGTCCGGTTGCAGGAACAACAGTTGCAGGACTTGCAGTGTGTAGAATTTCTTTCAGCCAGTGGTGGAAGACAATCTGGAAAGTATTTGTTGTATTAACAATTATCGCATTAGTATTCTGTGCAATTTCTGCAGGAATGTAGCTAATAGGTATTCGTCCAAATAATGGGTGAAAAATAAATTAAAAAAAGAATGAAAAGAAAAGGAGATTAAACAATGAGAACACCAGAAGAATTAATTAAAGCAATCGTAGCAGAACAGGGAGAAATCAAAGACGTATTTTTAACAGCATGCGGAGGATCTTTAGTTGATCTGTATCCGGGATACTATTTTATTAATGCAGAGTCTGAGACAATGCACTCACATTGGCTTACAGCAAAAGAACTTGTAGTTTCTCCATCTAAATTCCTGAAAAAAGGAGCACTTGTAATTCTGTGTTCCCACGGCGGAAATACTGGAGAGACTGTAGCAGCAGCAAAGTATGCAAAAGAGTGTGGCGCAGCTGTTATTACAATGACACACAATCCGGAGTCTATTTGTGCACAGGAAGAAATGAACCCAATCGTATATTCTTGGGAAGATTCTACAAATGAGAAAGACAGACCACAGGGAATTGTAATGCGCATTCTGAACGAGCTGATGAAAATGCAGGAGCCATCTTATACAAAATATGAAGCTATTCTCGATGGACTTGAAAAAGCAGACGGAATCGTGCGTGCTGCTGTAAAGAAAGTACAGAACCGTACATGGGTATTTGCTGAGAAATATTTTGAAGAGCCATTCCTTTACATCATGGGATCAGGAGCATCTTATTCACAGGCATATGGATTCTCCATCTGCTCTCTTCAGGAGATGCAGTGGATGGATTGCTGCTACCTGCATTCAGGAGAATATTTCCATGGACCATTCGAGTGTACAGACGAAGATCATCTGTATATCCTCCTGATGGGAACAGGAGCTGCAAGAGTAATGGATGAAAGAGCTCTTACATTCCTTGAGAAATATGCAAAGAAATATGAAGTGATCGATGCAAAAGAACTTGGAATTGATGCAATTGACGAAAGTGTTAATGAGTACTTCTGTCCAATGCTGTTCTATGCAATGAGCGTTGCTTACCGTACAGGACTTCAGGACAAGAGAAGACATCCACTTGATATGAGAAGATACATGGGTGTTGTAGAGTACTAAGAAAAAGCAATGAGAGGAAAAGCCGGAGAAGGCTTTTCCTTTCAAAAGCAGGAGGAAATAAAGCGATGGCAGAGCATAATGTAAAAATTTTAGGATTTGGTGATAATGTAGTTGATATGTATGAGCATCTGAAGACAATGTATCCAGGCGGAAATTGTGTTAATCTGTGTGCTTATGCAAAGCGTTTCGGTGTCGAGAAATCTGCATACATGGGATATTTTGGAAATGATGACAATGCAGAATATGTGATCAAGGTACTTGAAGAAATCGGAATCGAAATGTATAAGTGTAAACAGCTCGATGGCGAGAATGGATGGTCTAAAGTTACATTGAAAGACGGAGACAGAGTATTTGTTGACTGGAACGATGGAGGAATCCGTGGAAAGACACCATATATCCTGGATCGCTTTGATCTTGATTATATTAAGCAGTTTGATGTAGTACATTCAGGGAATTATTGTTTTACAGAATCAGAGCTTGGTAAGATTAAGGCGACAGGTGTAAAAGTTGCATTTGACTTTTCAGATGATTCAACAGAAGAGTATTACAAAAAAGTACTTCCGGATGTAAATTATGCATTCTGTTCTTTTGACGGAAATGAAGAGGAATTAAAAGCACATCTTCAGATGATGATTGATGGCGGAGCAGAACTCGCAACTGCTTCTAGAGGAGCAGAAGGTTGTGTTCTTTATGATGGAGAAACATTTTACAGACAGCCGGCAGTTCCGATTGAAAAAGTAGTTGATACAATGGGAGCAGGTGATTCTCTGATTACGTCTTTCCTTGTTGGTTACACAGATCGTATCAAAAAGGGTGAGGAAAAATCAGAAGCAATCAAAAATGCACTGGCAGACGCAGCAAAATTTGCATCTGAAATCTGTGGATTGGAAGGTGCATTTGGTTACGGAAGACATTACGAATAAATAGTCGGATTAACTGGAGGGCTACAATGATTTATCATGGAGATGCTTATCAATATATTCTTCAGACACCAGATATTCTACTTGAAATTTTTCGAAAAAAAGAAGAAATTTTAAAGGATAGTATAGAATTGGTGAAAAAACATAAGATCGATGAGATATTTCTTTCAGGATCAGGTTCCTCATATAATGCAACACTGGCAGCAGCTACATTTGCAAAAAAGAAACTGGGAATACGGGTAACGCCTGTATTCCCAGTTGAATTAAGTGAAGAAATCACCGTATTTCCTCAAAATTCCCTTGTGATTGGCATTTCACAACAAGGAACAAGCACAGCTGTGATTCAGGCATTAGACAAAGTAAGAGAAACGGGAATTCCAACGATCTCTATGACAGGAGAATATGATACAGAAATCGTGTCACATGCTGATGCGAATATTTATGTAGAATGCGGTTATGAAGATGCTGGTTCTACAACAAAAGGTTACACAGCGACAGTCCTGACATTATATCTTTTCCTTCTTGAAGTTGCAAAAAATTCAGAAGGAGATTTGAAATTAAAAGAGGAAGAGATGACTGTATATGAAGAACGAATTCAGAAAGTAATCTTAAATCTTCCAAAACTTCTTCCAATTTGTGAAAAATGGGCTGAAAAGGAAGCAAAGAAATTGAGAACCTGTACAGACCTGATTATTCTGACAGAGAGTAACCAAAAAAGTCTGCTCTTAGAAGAAGTGTTGAAAATATCGGAAACATCACGTTTTCCGGTACGTGGCTATGAGGCATGTGAATTCATTCATGGAATGTATAATGCAGTAACAGAACAGACGGAGTTTTTATATTTGTTTTCACAAAGCGGAAGCGATTCCAAAGAAATGCAACATTTATATGAATATTATAAAGGGAAAAATAAGCAATATGCAGTCAATACTCAGAAAGAAAATGATGACGGACTATATGCGGAGTTCCTTCAAGACTCAGATTTTTCTACATTAGAATATACAATTCCATTTCAAATGCTTTTTGTGAAAGCATCAAGAGAGAGAGGGATAGATCTGAATATTCCAAAGGATCCACAGTTTCATCATTATATGGGAAGCAAAATAGGACAATAATAAGATGGACGAAAAAGACTGTTTGAGGGTAAAACATTTGTGTAAAGCCTGTAGACAGTCTTTTGTTTTGAGGAGAAGATAAAGTGTTGTATATTTGTACAAAAAGAAAAGAAGAAATTTGTAAAAAACAGAAAAAAGAAATGGAAAAACAAGCATATATTGAATCTGAAATATTACTGTGTTATATTATCATATAACGATATAATACGTATTTCAACAAAGGAGAAGCCCATGGGAACTGAAAAAAAATTTAAAACAAAGGCAGTATTTTTTGTGGTACTTGCAGCCATAATGATAATACTGCAACTGCCTCAACAGGTCTGTGCGACAGAACAAAAAGATACGATTGTTGTTGGAACAAATGCAGAGTATGCGCCGTTTGAATATCTAGATAGCAATGGGAATCTTACAGGTTTTGATATTGACTTAATGAACGCAATAGCAAAAGAAGAGAACGTCAATATCAAATGGGTAGATCTTCCATTTGACTCTTTGCTGGGGTCAATTGAAGCAGGGGATATTGAAGCAATTGCAGCATCTATTGCTCCGACAAAAGAACGAGCTCAGAGTGTTGATTTTTCAGACGTTTATTATACAGGATCTCAAAGTATTGTATATCGAACAGGAGATGAATACACAGATTTTTCTGAGCTGACAGGAAAGACAATTGCTGTTCTTGAAGGGTCTCAGAGTGATTTGATTGCTTCTGGCGAAAACGAAGATTATGGTATTGTTAGTGGTGCAACAGTAAAACGATTTAAGAATGCTTCCAGTGCAATAATGGAACTGAAAAATAAAGGCGCTGATGTTGTAATCATTGATACAATTATGGCAGAAATTTATTGCCGACAGACGGATGGAATCAAATCAATTCCGGTAGAAGGAACAGAAGAAGATACTGTATTTTGTGTTCAAAAAGGAAACAGTAGTTGTGCACAACTTTTAAACAATGGATTAAAAAAGGTAAAGGAAAACGGAACATATGATGAATTGTATGCAAAGTATTTTTCTGGAGAAGAGAATGACAATGTTCAAATAACAGAGACACAGGACAAAAATGTTGGAATTCTTGGAACATTGAAGTTTATCTTTGTAGATGAAAATCGTTGGCAATACTATGTGAATGGACTTGGTACAACTTTATTAGTTTCTTTGCTTTCAGTCTTTGTAGGACTTCTACTTGGTTTGATTGTCGCAATTATAAGGATTAATGCTGATAGAAAAGGAAAGAAGACAATCGCTTCTTTGATTGCTGCATTCTATGTTGATGTGATCCGTGGAACACCATCTGTACTGCAGTTAATGATTGTTTACTTTGCAGTTTTCCACAGCAGACTTGGATATGTGGCGGCTGTTGTAAGTTTTGGAATTAACAGTGGAGCTTATGTGTCAGAGGTGATACGTGGAGGAATTCAGGCAGTTGACCGGGGACAGACAGAGGCAGGACGATCCCTTGGTCTTTGCTATAAAGATACAATGAGATATATTGTTATTCCACAAGCAGTTAAGAATATTCTTCCGGCAATGGGAAATGAGTTTATACAGTTGATTAAAGAAACTTCTATTTTGGGTTATGTTGGGATAGTGGATTTGACGAAAGCAGCAAGTTATGTATCATCAAGAACATATAAGATGTTTATTCCACTGCTTGCGGCAGGCATTGTTTATTATCTGATTGTAAAACTGTTGTCTGTTTTCTTAAGAAAATTTGAAAGGAGATTAAAAGAAAGTGATTAAAGTTCGAAATTTACAGAAATCGTTTGGTGATAATCATGTATTAAATGGAATAGATGTTGATATTCGAAAAGGAGAATGTGTCTGTGTGATTGGTCCTTCAGGTTCAGGAAAATCTACTTTTTTAAGATGTCTTAATCTTTTGGAAAAGCCGGAAGAAGGGGAAATATATATCAATGGACAGGATATCATGGATCCAAAACTTAATGTTGATAAATATCGTGAAAATCTTGGAATGGTTTTTCAACATTTTAATCTCTTTCCTAATATGACAGTAAAGCAGAATATTACATTAGCTCCAGTGCGTTTGAAAAAATGGACAAAAGAAGAGGCAGACACGAAAGCAATAGAGTTGTTAAGAAGAGTTGGATTGGAACGCAAGGCAGACACCTATCCAAACAAGCTCTCAGGAGGTCAAAAGCAAAGAGTTGCAATTGCAAGAGCATTGGCAATGAATCCGGAAGTAATGCTTTTTGATGAGCCGACCTCTGCACTAGATCCAGAGATGGTAGGAGAGGTACTTGATGTTATGAAATCTCTTGTAAAAGAAGGGATGACAATGGTTGTCGTAACTCATGAGATGGGATTTGCTAAGAATGTTAGTGACAGGGTTATTTTTATGGATCAAGGTGTAATTGTTGAAGATGAGTCACCTAGAGAATTGTTTGAGAATCCAAAACATGAAAGGACGAAAAACTTTTTGTCGAAGGTATTATAAGCTCTAAACAAGAATTAGCATTTTTGTGTGTCTTCTGTTGTCACTCCTATATAAACGCGGTATAATGAATTTATCAATAAGCAGTCTTTATAAAGAACGAAAATAAAGTTAGATCACATAGTACTTTTTGACAAAATCAGGACTGCGGAAAAGGAGGACTCAAATATGAAGATAGACATGCACTGTCACGTGAAAGAGGGGTCCATAGACAGCAGGGTAGGGATTGAGGAATATATCACGATACTCAAGGAACACGGATTTCAGGGAATGGTGATCACGGATCACGACACATATAATGGCTACCGCTACTGGAAGAAGAATTTAAAAGGAAAGAAACATACCGATTTTGTGGTACTCAAAGGAATTGAATATGATACGAGAGATGCAGGGCATATTCTTGTAATTATGCCGGAGGGTGTAAAGATGCGTCTACTTGAGATGCGTGGAATGCCGCTTGCACTTCTGATCGATTTGGTTCACCGCAATGGTGGAGTGTTGGGACCGGCACATCCATGTGGAGAAAAGTACATGAGCTTCACTCATGCGAGAAGATACTACCTCTCACCTGAGATTGTTAAACGATTCGATTTTATTGAGACATTCAATTGTTGTGAACCGAAGGATTCTAATGCTGGTGCCTTAAAACTGGCAGAGAAATACGGTAAGGTGATGACCGGTGGAAGTGATTCCCACAAGACAGATTGTGTCGGACGGGCGTATACAATCTTACCTGAACCGGTCAAAACGGAGACAGAGCTGATCTCTTTGATCCATAAGAAGACCGCATTCAAGACAGGTGGTGTCTATTATAATAAGACGACAAAAGAGAAGATCGGGAAGGTAAATAAGCTCCTTGTATATTCTTTCTGGGTATACAACAAGAGCGGCGAGCTGATGAAACGTCGTGGGCGGAATAAGAAAATGGAAGAAGAACATCCATTTGATCCGATTGATCCGATCGAACTGTATTATCACTCATAATTGTTTCAGGATAGTTACTATGCTTTCCTGTAAGCTCCAGGAGAACTACCATATTTTCTCTTGAAAATACGGTTGAAATAGGACAGGTTATCAAAGCCACTTGATTCTGCGATCATCAGAATGGATTCATCAGATGATTTTAAAAGTCGTGCAGCCATTGTAAGACGGTAATCGTTCAAGTATTCGGTAAATCCGGTTCCCATGTGGGCTTTGAAGAACTTCATGAAATGGGATTTACTATAATAAGTAAGTTCGGCCATGTCATCAATCGTTAGTTTTTCGGTATAATGATTTTCTACGTATTTTAAAACAGTTTTCATTTTCTCCAAAGATTTGGAATTGGAGAAAGTGGAGACTGTTTTTTTCTGACGTTCAGAGATCAGAAGAAAGAAAAAGTTGAACAGAGAACTTTTCACAGCAAGCTGCCATCCAGGTGTTTGATCAGCGCAGACAAGGTCAATCTGTCGGATACAATTGCTTAAGGCTTCAAAAGATCCGAGAGCCGGAGTGAGAAAAAATTCAATCGGAAGAGAACCGTCAAGAAGCGGAATAATGTATTGAAGCATGCACAGATCGTTTGCCCCGGAAGAGAGTAAACTTGGTTTGAAAATAATATTTTCGTATTCCATTTTAAAAGTATCATCCTGTTCGATGGCGTGGAGGCAGCCGGGACGGATCATGATAATATCTCCACTGTGAACCAGGCGCTTATCAAAGTCTACAGAAACAAAACCCTGCCCTTTTTTGATGACAACAAGTTCCAATTCGTCGTGCCAGTGAAGCGGAACCCCGGGAAAATCGAGAGGGATTGAGCAGAGATAAGTATTATAAGGAAATTCTGCGGATGTATGTGCTTTTGTTTCATGGTAATTCTGATATTCGTTAATGTTCATACAAAAATGAGATCCTTTCGATTAAATATTATCTGACAAACCTGTTAAACTGGATTGAATCATTAGAATGATAGTATTGTACAATAAAGTGCAAGTATATTGCAAGATATTTGAAGATAATCGTATTAAAATACAATCATAAGTTGAAAACAAAGAAACAAAGTATGTAACATAAAAACAGAATCAGATTTGAAAGGAGAATATTCAAATGAACATTCAGGAAACATTACAGCAGAAACTTGGCAAAGAGATTGCACAGGCTTCCAATGAAGAAATCTATGGAGCACTTCTTAGCATGGTGCAGGAAATGGCGGGAGAAAAGGAACGTACAGATAGTAAGAAAAAACTGTACTATATTTCCGCAGAATTCCTGATTGGAAAACTGCTTTCTAACAACATGATCAACCTTGGTATTTTTAATGAAGTAAAAGATGTACTTGCACAGAACGGTAAGAATATTGCAGAGATCGAAGAAGTAGAGCCAGAGCCGTCACTTGGTAATGGTGGACTTGGACGACTGGCAGCATGTTTCCTTGATTCAATTGCAACACTTGGACTTGCCGGAGACGGTGTCGGACTGAACTACCATCTTGGACTTTTTAAACAGGAGTTTAAAAATAACCTTCAGAGAGAAACTCCGAATCCATGGATCGAAGCAAAATCCTGGCTGAAAAAGACAGATGTTGTTTATCCAATCTCTTTCAAAGGACTCAATGTAAATGCGAGAATGTATGATATTGAAGTAACAGGATATAACAATAAGACAAATAAATTACATCTCTTTGATATTGACTCTGTAGATGAGACAATCGTAGAGGATGGAATTGCTTTTAATAAAGAAGACATTGAGAAGAATCTGACACTTTTCTTATATCCGGATGACAGTGATGAGAACGGAAGACTGCTTCGAATCTATCAGCAGTATTTCATGGTAAGCGCAGGTGCACAGCTGATTCTTGATGAATGTACAGCAAAGGGATGTAACCTTCATGATCTTGCGGATTATGCAGTGATCCAGATTAATGATACTCATCCGACAATGGTAATTCCAGAACTGATTCGTCTTCTTGTAGAGAGAGGCTTAGACATGGATGAGGCAATCGAAGTTGTTTCTAAGACATGTGCATATACAAACCATACAATCCTTGCAGAGGCACTGGAAAAATGGCCTGTATATTACCTGAAGAAGGTAGTTCCGCAGCTGATGCCGATCATCGAAGTATTGGATGATAAAGTAAGAAGAAAATATGAAGATGAAAGTGTTTCTATCATTGACAGAAATGATACAGTTCATATGGCACATATTGATATCCATTACGGATTCAGTGTAAATGGTGTTGCTTCTCTTCATACAGAGATTTTGAAAGAGACAGAACTGAATAATTTCTACAAGATTTATCCGGAGAAGTTTAACAATAAGACAAATGGTATTACTTTCCGTCGCTGGTTACTGCATTGTAATCCGGCTCTCACAGAGCTTCTTGATGAACTGATCGGAGAGGGATACAAGAAAGATGCAGCTGAACTTGAGAAACTTCTTGCATTTAAGGATGATGAGAAGGTTCTTGACAGATTAGTAGAGATTAAACATGCAAATAAAGAAGCACTCTGCAAATATCTGGAAGAGACACAGGGAGTAAAAGTAAGCCCTGATACAATCTTTGATATTCAGATCAAACGTCTGCATGAGTACAAACGTCAGCAGCTGAATGCATTATATATCATTGATAAATATCTTGAGATCAAAGCAGGAAAGATTCCGGCTGCACCGGTGACAGCTATCTTTGGAGCAAAGGCAGCACCGGCTTATGTAATTGCAAAAGATATCATTCATTTGATTCTTTGTCTGCAGGAGATCATCAACAATGATCCAGAGGTGAGTCCATACCTGAAGGTTGTTATGGTTGAGAATTATAACGTGACAAAAGCTGAAAAATTAATTCCGGCTTGTGATATTTCCGAGCAGATTTCACTTGCATCTAAAGAAGCCAGTGGAACAGGTAATATGAAATTCATGCTGAACGGAGCTGTAACACTCGGAACAGAGGATGGAGCAAATGTTGAGATTCATGAACTCGTTGGAAACGATAACATTTTTGTATTCGGTGCATCCAGTGATGAAGTAATCGAGCATTATGCAAAGGCTGATTATGTCGCAAGAGATTTCTATGAGAAGAATCCTGCGATCAAGGCAGCAATCGACTTTATTACAAGCGAGGAAGTTCTGAAAGTTGGAGAGAAAGAGAATCTTGAGAGACTGCAGCATGAGATTATCAGTAAAGACTGGTTCATGACCCTTCTTGACTTCGACAGCTATAAAGAAAAGAAAGAAGAAGCATTGAGAGCTTATGCAGATCAGAAAACATGGGCTAAGAAAGCACTTGTAAATATTGCGAAAGCAGGGTATTTCTCATCTGACAGAACAATCGAAGAGTACAACAGAGATATCTGGCATCTGTAAGAGGAGGAGAAGAACGTGAAAAGAGCGAGCGGAGTATTATTACCGGTATTTTCATTGCCATCAAAATACGGAATTGGCTGTTTCTCAAAAGAGGCGTATAAATTTATTGATCAGTTAAAAGAGGCTGGACAGAGTTACTGGCAGATTCTGCCGCTTGGACCGACTGGATACGGGGATTCCCCGTACCAGTCTTTCTCCACATATGCTGGAAATCCATATTTTATTGATCTGAAGACACTGATCAAAGAAGGACTTCTGACAAAAAAAGAATGTAAAGTGTATGATTTTGGAGAGCAGGCAGACAGTATTGATTACGAAAAAATCTACAATTCAAGATTTAAAGTGCTGAAAAAGGCATTTGAGCGTTTCGAAAAAGATGAAGCATATGATAACTTTATCAAAGAAAATGCATATTGGCTGGATGATTATAGTCTTTACATGGCAATCAAGGACAGCAAAGGTGGAATCAGCTGGAATGAATGGGAAGAAGCCCTGAAAAACCGCGAGGAAGCAGCACTTGAGAATGCGAGAGAAGAACTTGCAGAAGAGATTGATTTTTACAAATTCCAGCAGTATGAATTCGATAAACAGTGGTCACAGCTTCACGCTTATGCAAATGAACAGGGAATTCAGATCGTTGGAGATATTCCGATTTATGTTGCATTTGACGGTGCAGATACATGGGGATCTCCGGAGTTATTCCAGTTTGATGAAGAGAATAATCCGGTGGCAGTAGCAGGATGTCCTCCGGATGATTTTTCTGCAACAGGACAGTTGTGGGGCAATCCGCTGTATAATTGGGAATATCATAAAAAGACAGAATACGACTGGTGGATTAAGAGAATCCGTCATTGTCTCAAATTATATGATGTAGTAAGAATTGATCATTTCCGTGGATTTGATGAATATTATTCCATTCCTTATGGAAATAAGACAGCAGTGGATGGAACATGGATGCCTGGCCCGGGAATGGATCTGTTCCGTACAATTGAAGAAAAACTTGGCAAATTGAATATTATTGCAGAAGACCTTGGATTCCTGACAGAAAGTGTACTTCAGATGCTATCCGACAGTGGATTCCCGGGAATGAAAGTAATACAGTTTGCATTTGATCCAAATGGAGGCTCTGCATATCTCCCGCATAATTATCCGGAAAACAGTGTTGTATATACGGGTACGCATGACAATGATACAACAAGAGGATGGTATCACAGTACAGATAAAGCGACGCGAGACTTTGCAAAAGAGTATATGAATGCACAACGCCTGGATGAAGATGATCTGGCGTGGGATTTCATCCGACTTGCAATGAGCAGTAAGGCGAACCTTTGCGTAACTCCGATGCAGGATTTATTGAACCTGGATGGCAAGGCAAGAATCAATGTACCGTCTACACTTGGCGGAAACTGGACCTGGAGAATGGAGAAGGGACAGTTTGATGAAGAGACGGTGAAGAGATTGAAACGTATGACATGGTTGTACGAACGTCTTCCGAGAGAAGTTGAAAAGAAAATAAAATAGTACAAGAGAGAGACTGTGTTGTGAGCATGGTCTCTTTTGTTTTTTTTGATTATTATTCAGACGTTTGCAAAACAGCTGTTTTGGCTATTGGATCTATTTGTTAGAGTTTGGAAACGCAGATGCTAATTTTCAGAATAGTCTGAATTGCATGAAATATATAAAAAAC
>OGDP01001780.1_pt1 | contig 12695 bp, 9 predicted proteins | sample 1570441 | NCBI WGS metagenome assembly OGDP01 (sample SAMEA2581961, study PRJEB24529) | metagenome | biome: Human gut stool | place: China | collected 2011
TGGAATTACGTCGGGGAACTGGTATTTAACCTGCTGGTACTGGTCGGGGCAGTCAAGGCATCCGACCGTATCGTAAAAGAAATCATGGGATTATAGGAGGCGAAAAAAATGGAAGAACCAAAGACACTGAGCTACGACTGGCAGTATGGCCGGGAGGAATTATTTCTCAGGGTAGACAGTTACATGAGCGATGACAATCTCTATATCGGGCTTTACCATATGGAAGATGGATACCCGGAAAGCTTTGCAGACCTTACGGTAAACCTGCCTTTTGCTCCGCTGGGCGGTATCAATGAAGCCTATATCGACCACAATTTCAGCAAAGAAAAGCTTCGTTTTATAAAGCAGCATAAGCTGGGAACGATACAGCCGGATACCGCATCCTCCGGTTACTGCATCTTCCAGAGGGTTGCATTCGACCTGAAAAAACTGGCAGAGCTTGATCCGGAAGGAACAAAAAGATTTATGGAAAGAAATGGCATCCGGCAAAGGGATGTACCAAAACAGAAACAAAAGAAAAAACAGAGATTACAAAGAGAAAGGTAGAAAACAACATGGAAGTGAAAATGAATAAAGAAATCCGAGACTATCAGGAGTCAATGTTCTGGGGCTTAAGTTTCCGGCAGTGCCTATTTTCGGTACTGGCGATTCTGGCAGCCCTTGGTATTTATTTCCTCACCCGGAAATATGCCGGGGAACAGGTAACCGGATGGCTGTGCGTGCTTGGGGCGGCTCCCTTTGCAGCCTGCGGCTTTTTCCGTTACCACGGCATGACGGCAGAACAGTTCGCATGGGCAGTCATCAAATCCGAACTGCTGTACCCGAAATGGCTGGTATTCAAATCAGAGAACCTGTACTTTTCCTGCATGGAAGAGAGCCTGCGGCTGGGTGAAAAGATGATGGGAAACGGAGCGGAGCTTCTGGAGAAGAAGCGGACGAAACAGAAGAAACCAAAGAAGCCAGGAGGAAGGGGTGATGCCTTTGATTAAAACCCTGAGTCAGACACTGAAACAGGACAAAGAAAAATTCAAAGTACCGAGGTCTGTCCAGCAGGCGATCCCGATCCGCAAGATCTGGCCGGACGGTATTTTTCAGGTGGAGAGCAAGTATTCCCGGACATTCCGGTTTACGGATATCAACTATTCCATTGCCAGCAAAGCGGATAAGACAGAGATGTTCCTGGACTACTCCGAACTTTTAAATGCACTGGATTCCGGCTGTACGGCGAAGATTACCCTGAACAACCGTAAGATCAACAAGGAAGAGTTTGAGCAGTCCCTGCTGATTCCAATGAAAGGAGATGGACTGGACGAGTACCGGAAAGAGTATAACGATATGCTCCTTTCCAAGATTTCCGGTACCAACAACAGCATTTACCAGGAACGCTATCTGACCGTCAGCGTCCACAAGAAGAACATCGATGAAGCCAGGACATACTTCGCCCGTGTGGGAACGGATATCATCACCCATCTGGCCAAGCTGTCCTCCATCGGGGAAGAGCTGGATGCAGAACAGAGGCTCCAGATCTTCCGGGACTTTTTCAAGGCAGACGTTCCGCAGAGCTTTCCGTTTGACATGAAAGCCTTTGCGAAAAAGGGACACAGCTTCAAGGACTGGATCTGCCCGGACACGATGGAGTTCCACAACGACCATTTCAAGCTGGGCGAGCAGTACGGCAGAGTCCTTTTTATGGAAGATTACGCCAGCTATGTGAAAGACGAGATGATCTCCGAACTGTGCAGCCTTGGCAGGAATCTGATGCTGTCTATTGACATCATCCCGGTACCAACAGATGAAGCAGTGCGTGAGATCCAGAACCGACTGCTGGGCGTAGAGACCAACGTAACGAACTGGCAGAGACGCCAGAATGCAAACAATAATTTTTCCGCCGTGGTTCCCTATGATATGGAGCTTCAGAGAAAAGAAACCAAGGAGATGCTGGACGACTTGACTACCAGGGACCAGAGGATGATGTTCGGTATCCTGACAATGGTACATATGGCAGAAAGCGAGAAACAACTGGATTCTGATACGGAAACCCTGTATTCCATTGCAAGAAAACACCTCTGCCAGATGGCAACCCTGAAATGGCAACAGGTCGATGGACTGAATACCGTCCTGCCGTATGGTCTGCGGAAGATTGATGCGGTGCGTACCCTTACCACAGAGTCCACTGCCGTCTTGATTCCGTTCCATACACAGGAGATCATGCAGCCGGGCGGCATTTATTATGGGCAGAATGCAGTCAGCAAAAATATGCTGGTGGCAGACCGAAGAAAGCTGTTAAATGGAAATTCCTTCCGACTGGGAGTCAGCGGTTCTGGAAAAAGTTTCTCGGCAAAAGAAGAGATCGTAGACCTTGCCCTTTCCACGGAAGATGACATCCTTATCCTCGATCCGGAGTCCGAGTTTGCTTCACTGGTGGAAGCCTTAAACGGCGAGGTCATCCGAATCTCGGCAACGTCCGATACCCATCTGAATGCACTGGACATGGACTCCGCCTATGGCAATGACCGTAACCCTCTGATTGAAAAGTCCGAATTCATCCTGTCCCTGTTTGAGCAGCTCGTAGGAGCCGGGAACCTTTCGGCAAAGGAGAAATCCATTCTCGACCGCTGCACCGCAGACGTGTACCGGGATTATATGAGGGGCGGATACCAAGGGCAGGTGCCGACCCTAAAGGATCTGTACCGACAGCTCATGCTCCAGCCGGAGGAAGAAGCCAGAGGGCTGGCTCTGTCTTCGGAACTGTTTATCAATGGCAGTCTGAACACCTTTGCCCAGGAAACCAATGTCAATACGAAGAGCCGTATCATCGATTATGACATCCGGGAGCTGGGCGAACAGCTGATGCCACTTGGAATGTTGGTCACACTGGATTCCATTTTTAACCGTGTGATCCAGAACTGGAAGAAGGGAAAAACGACATGGATCTTTGCGGATGAGTTTTATCTGCTGTTCCGCTATGAATACAGTGCAGACTTTTTCTACCGCCTGTACAAGCGTATCCGTAAGTATTCGGGATTTGTGACCGGGCTTACCCAGAATGTAGAGGAACTTCTGAAATCCGATACCGCCCGCCTGATGCTGGCAAATAGTGAGTTCCTGATCCTTTTGAATCAGGCAAGCACCGACCGGGACGAGCTTGCGGCACTTCTGAATATCTCGGACAACCAGTTATCCTACATCACCAATGTGGGTGCCGGCCACGGCCTGATCCGCTGCTCCGGGAATCTGGTGCCGTTTGAAAATTCGTTCCCAAGAAATACAAAGCTGTACCGTCTGATGACGACCAAGCCGGGCGAAGCGTAAGAGCAGTACAGACCGGGACTGGAGGTGAGAGATGAAGAATATCAAAACCAAAGAAGTCACAACAAAACCAAAGACTAAAAATCCTGCCTCCAGAATCCCGAAGGAGCTGATGCGGACGGCCATACTGGAGAGCAAGGAAAAGTCCCAGACCATCGCAAATGCCAGGGATAATGACATGGAGGAACAGTCCCCATCCGAGTATGCCAGTGGAAAAGTCGCATCCGCAGAGGAATGGGCTGCCAGAAAGTCTAGCAGAACTGTAACCAGCGCCGGAAAGACAGCAGCACAGACTTCCTACGAGAAGATCAAACTGAGAGTTACTGGTAAAAAAGAAGCGCAGAAAGAAGCCGCCAGAGGAACAGGGGACACACAGGCTCCCGATCCGGTCAGTCGGGAAGCACCGAAGCAAAAAAAACGGGAACAGGAGGCATCCCGTGTGAAGGTCAAGGAACGGGAAAACCAGGAAGTCCAGATTCAGAAAGCCAAGCGGCAAAAGGCGATTTCAGATGCCGTCAAAACGAAAGAACAGAAGATCCGGGCAGCTAGGGAGACACCAAGAATCCAGAATGGACAGGAAATGTCGGAAGGTGGATCGCTTTCCATCAAAAGACAAAACCAGAAAAGCAAGGCCGAAGATACCGCAAGGCAGAATGCCATCCGCCAGAAACAGCCGGAAACCATCCGGATCAAGGAAAAGCCACGGAAACAGTTGGAGCCGAAGACCATACAGCGGCGTACTATTAAGACCGTCCCTCCATCTGTGAAGATCAGCATCCAGCCAGAGCAGAAGCTTCGGGTGGCCAGTTCCAACGCCTTGACAGCCCGGATGCAGAAGCAGATGGAACGAAGGGCAGCGAAGCAGGCGGCGAAGAAAGCCGCCTTGCAGACTTCCGATGGAGTCCGCCGGATACAGAAAACGGCAAGGGCAGGAGAGAATACCTTCAAGGCAGCTAAGGCCGCTGTAGAAGCGGCAGCGAAAACGGTGCAGTCCATGATGGCTGCACTGGGAGCCGCCGGAGCGGTCATGGTTCTGCTTCTGGTTATCATGGTCGGGATCATTGGCGGTGCGGCATTCTCTGGAAGCTCAGAGAGCAACGAAGCACTCAGCCAGGAAGTACTTTCCTATACGGCAACCATCCAGAAATACGCCAACCAGTATGGAATCCCCGAATACGTTTCCGTGATACAGGCAATCATGATGCAGGAATCTGGCGGCCGGGGGACCGATCCCATGCAGAGCAGTGAGTGCCCATACAACACCCGGTATTCCAACAGCCCGAATGCCATCCAGGATGCGGACTACTCCATACAGGTAGGAATCCAGTATTATGCAGACTGCCTGAAGGAAGCCGGATGCACCAGTCCACAGGATATGGATAAGCTGAAGCTGTCCCTGCAAGGGTATAACTACGGAAACGGGTACATAACGTGGGCGATTCAGAAATATGGCGGCTACAGTGCAGAAAATGCCATGCAGTTTTCCAATGAGCAGGCTGCTTCGCATGGCTGGAGTGCCTATGGTGATCCAGAATACGTCCCTCACGTTCTGCGGTATTATTCCAGCGGCGGATTGTTTGCCGGCTTGTTTGGAGGCAACGGCCAGATCGTATCCGTGGCACTTACCCAGCTTGGAAATGAAGGAGGCCAGAAGTTCTGGTCATGGTATGGATTTGACAGCCATGTGGCGTGGTGTGCCTGCTTTGCCAGCTGGTGTGGGGATCAGGCAGGACTGATCGAGAGCGGCAAGATGCCGAAGTTCTCTCTGTGCGATGACGGAATCGCATGGTTCCAGAGCAAGGGGAAATGGAAGAGCAGAGGATACTCGCCAGCACCCGGAACCCTGATCTTCTTTGACTGGAACGGGGACGGAACCTCAGACCATGTGGGAATCGTGGAGAAAACTGAGGGAAGTACCGTATATACGGTAGAGGGAAACTCCAGCGATGCCGTGAACCAGAGAAGTTATGATATCAATAACGGAACAATCATGGGATATGGCATACTTTGAAAATTAATATGTTGACTCTTAGAGAGTAGTCAATAGTTTAGATTACCTTGACTAAAAAACAAATATAAAGTATTATGTGATTAGCTTCAACTAACTAGAAAAGGAGGGCGCACAATGACAAACCAATATATGACGAAGCTGTATCACGATCTGCTCTCCAACTCTCCGCAGACAGTGACAATAGATATTCCGGCTGATATGGGAACAGGTCAGATTTCGCAAGTTGTTACAAAGCAAGGAGCTGTTGTATCAGACTGGAAAATGAACTATTTTTCAGATATGAATGTGCAGGGTGTAAGCTGCGAAGATTATATTCAACTTTTATTCTGCTTCAATGATGGCGTATCGTGGAATATTGCAGATGCACGTCAAAGTGTCAGCATCCAGAAAGGCGAATCCTGCATTTATCGGGGACATGGTAAAATGGAATATTTGTGTTATTCTGGGAAGAAAGATTTCCTTTTTAAGAATATAAAAATTCCCATGCCATATTTTCACAAAATTTTGAATGACTACTTTGAAGATAGTGAAATAAACGCTTATGAAAAGAAATTACTGACAGGGATTTCAAAAGTGAGCGTTACCCCGTATATGGAGCACATTTTTGCGGAGGTAAAAGATTTTACGCAATACCGAGGTGGTTTAGGGTATCTATTCTTGGAAAGTAAAGTTTTTGAATTGCTGTCTGTATATTTAAGTGAAGTATTGGAACTCAGTATTCTTTCATCGAACCATATTAGCATTTCCAAAAGTGACAGGGATTCGATTACCGAAGCAAAAAGGATTATTGACAGTCAGCTTGCTTTTGCACCAAGCTGCGAGGAATTGGCGCGGCAGGTCAATATCAGCACTTCAAAATTGACGAAGGGCTTTTCCTCCCTGTTCGGAACATCGGTTCATGCGTATGTCATCGACCAGCGGTTAGAAAAGGCGGCAAGCCTGCTGTTAGAAAGTAATTTGAATGTCAGCCAGGTGGCTATACTGGTGGGATATTCAAAAGCGAGCAATTTCGCAGCGGCGTTCAAAAGGAAATACGGAGTGAATCCGAAAAACTATAAAGCAGAAGCTAAGATTGGATAAATGCAAAAATACTGATTTTGGGTAGAATAAAATTGGTTTTGGGTTGGAATCGTGGGCGCAAATTGCTATTATATGTGGTGTGGTTAGAAGAAGCTAACCGCACCACATTTTCATTTTCTCAGAGATAAGGAGGATACTGGTATGAGTTCCCAGAAAAAAAGTTCCCGGCTTGAGGGAAAAGATTTAATTACTATCGGCATCTACACCGTCATCTATGTCGTGATTGTTATGCTGGTGGCGATGCTTGGCTTTATCCCCATTTTTATTCCGCTGATGGCGGTGCTGTGCCCTTTGATTGGCGGCATCCCCTATATGCTGTATGTTACAAAGGCTAAAAAATTCGGGATGACTGCAATCATGGGTTTCCTGATTGGCCTAATCATGGTGTTCTTCGGCAACGGCTATCTTACTATGGTAACTGGTCTCGTTGGCGGCCTGTTGGCCGACGTGATCCTGAAAAAGGCGGACTACAAAAGTGCAAAGAGTACAGTTCTTTCCTGCGGCGTGTTCAGCATCTGGGTGTTTGGCAACTTTGCTCCCATTTTCCTGAACCGTGAAAGCTATATGGTAATGTTGACTGAAGGATACGGCGCTGAATATGCAGCTACCCTTAATACATATATGCCTATGTGGATTGCGCCTATTCTGCTGATTGCCTGCTTTGTGTTTGGCCTTGTCGGAGGTGTGATTGGGAAAGCTATTTGCAAAAAGCACTTCCAGCGTGCCGGTATTGCATAATGGCGCGGGAAATTCTGCTCAGCAAAAAAACAGAACAAGGGTTACGGCTCGATCCGCGTACAAAACTGTTGCTCATCTTCATCATAAGCATTTTTGTCATGGGTGGAACAGGCGGAGAAGCTATGGGGCTGATCCGCCTTGTTCTTTGTACAGTTCCGGCTATATTGCTGCTTACCTCGAAACAATGTGCAAAAGCTGTGGGCTATATTGCTGTGTTTTCTGCTTTTTATGCTGTTCAAATTTATGTTTTGCCGCACCTTACGGGAATATTGAATTTCCTCGTTCTGTTTACAACAGGATTCTTCTGCCGAATCCTTCCCAGTGTTGCGATTGCTGCCTATGCGGTGAAAACAACAACGGTCAGTGAATTGATTTCCGGCATGGAAAGAATCCATATGCCTAAAGAAGTGACGATCCCCTTAACGGTCATGTTCCGCTTCTTTCCAACTGTCTTTCAGGAGTCAGAAGCAATCAGTGACGCTATGAAAATGCGTGGGATTAAACTTGGAGGGAAAAAATCTTCAAAAATATTGGAGTATAAGCTGATCCCGATGATTACCTGCTCCGTGAAAATCGGTGAGGAACTTTCCGCTGCGGCAATTACCCGTGGCCTCGGTGCTCCTGTCAAACGCACAAACATTTGCCAGCTTAAATTCAATTTTGCCGATGTGGTGCTGATCTTGTTTTGTTGCTTTGTAGTGTTTTGGGCGATTGCTTCCCCGATAATTTCCGCAGGAGGGATTTTGCCATGATAGATTTTCAAAATGTTTCTTTCTCTTATGGTGAAGAATCCCGCGGTGGAGGGATTAGAAATATCAATCTCACCATAAACACAGGGGAATTTGTTTTACTCACGGGAGAATCCGGCTGTGGGAAAACAACGATTACCCGTTTGGTAAACGGGCTGGTGCCTCATTATTACGAGGGCAATCTAGAGGGTGATGTCCTTCTGGACGGAAAAAGCGTATCAGATACGCCGCTTTATGACTTGGCTGCTATGGTGGGATCTGTATTCCAGAATCCCAAAAGTCAGTTTTTCAACGTGGATACGGATAGTGAATTAGCCTTTGCATGTGAAAATTTAGGCTATCCTCAGGAGGATATCCTGAAAAGGATTGACCGGACAGTTTCCGATTATCATATTGAAGATTTGATGGGGCGAAGCGTGTTTGCTCTGTCCGGGGGCGAAAAGCAAAAAATAGCCTGTGCTTCATCAAGTGTATTGCTGCCGGGAATTATGGTCCTGGACGAACCATCTTCTAATTTGGATATGGCTGCTATTGATGACCTGCGGCAGGTCCTGAGCCTCTGGAAAAAGCAGGGCAAAACAATTCTGATCGCAGAACACCGCCTTTACTACCTTCACGATCTTGCAGATCGTGTGCTGTATGTAAAAGATGGGGAGATTGAACGGGAATACACGCCTGCTGAATTTGACAGCTTATCGGATGGCACTCGAAAAGAAATGGGGCTGCGGCCGTTTTCTCTCTCGAAGTTGAAGCCTGCGAATCAGTATCAGGCGCATACAGCTAAACAGATGGAATTTCAAAATTTCTGCTTTGCGTATAAAAAGCGGGAACCGGAAAGCCTCCATATTCCGAGTGCAGAACTGCCGGTTGGAGAAACGATTGCCATTATCGGTCTGAATGGCGCTGGAAAATCTACTCTGGCCCGCTGTATTTGCGGACTGGAAAAGAAGTGTGGCCTTTTGCAGGTTGACGGGAAAACCCTTGATTGGAAAGCCCGGCTCAAACATTGCTACATGGTAATGCAGGATACCAGCCATCAGCTATTTACCGAAAGCGTGACGGATGAAGTGCTTCTGAGCATGGACAACAAGGATGAAACTGTTGTGGATAAAATCCTTAAACAGTTTGATCTGCTGGAATATAAAGACAGGCACCCGCTTTCTCTTTCCGGCGGGCAAAAACAGCGGGTAGCGATCGCGTCTGCCATTGTGAGTAACCGGGAGATCATTGTGTTTGACGAACCAACCAGCGGGCTTGATCTCAAACATATGCGGGAAGTTGCGCGGAGTTTGAAGTCACTCGCGGATCAGGGCAAAACGCTTCTTGTTATTACGCATGATCCGGAGTTGGTGATGGCGGGATGTTCGTATGTAGTCCATATGGAAAAAGGGCAAGTAAAAGAAAGCTATCCATTGGACGAATCCGGCAGTAAAAAGGTTTTGGATTTTTTCCGAATCCGCCAGTGAATTTTAGAAATTATGAATGTCAGGGCCGCCTTGACTGGACAGAAAGATAATGATAAGAGGCCGCTTTACTTTGGCGGCCTCTTGTTTTTGAAGCACAGACAGTACGGCTCAATATAAGGAGGGCTTATGTTCAAAAAAATCTTTGAGTACGCAGGGCCATATAAGAAAAATATGTATGTGGCCACGGTTGTCGTACTGGTCAGCGTTCTTATGGGCGTCCTGCCTTTTGTGCTGGCCTATCAGGTCATTTCGCCATTGGTTATGGGCGATTCTGTTGAAACAGAATTTGTTTTATTGCGTGTTATAGGGGTTTTGATCTGTCTTGTTTTGCAGGCGTTTTTTTATGGATGGGGATTATCAATTTCTCATAAAGCAGCATATAACACATTGTTCCGGCTGCGGGTATCTCTGCAAAAGAAGTTTGAGAAACTTCCCCTTGGCATTGTGGAGGAAAAAGGGACAGGGACAATCAAAAAGCTGTTTGTCGATGATGTGGACAGCTTGGAATTGCTCCTTGCTCATTCAGTCCCGGAGGGTATCGCAAATTTACTGATCCCGCTGGTGATTTATGTTGCTATGTTTTGTGCGGACTGGAAACTGGCTCTTATGTCTTTGGCCTCTATCCCGATCAGCCTGCTCTCCATGGTCATTATGTACTCTGTTGGAATGAAGCGCATGGGTCCCTACTATCAGTCTGCACAGAAAATGAACAACACGATCATTGAGTACATCAATGGTATGGAGGTTGTCAAGGTTTTCAACCGGGAGAGTGAATCTTACGAGAACTTCCGCAAGGATGTAACGGACTATCGGGATTATACCTTGGCATGGTATAAGGCCGCCTGGCCCTGGATGGCGATATACGGAAGTCTACTGCCCTGCACTGTTATTCTGACTTTGCCTCTTGGGGCATGGTTTGTTCTCTGTGGCATAAGCACTTTACCTGATTTGATTTTAGTCCTCTGCCTTTCCCTCAGCATTGGGATTCCTCTCCTGAAAGCACTGGGCTTTATGGAGACGATTCCGAATCTGAATTATAAGATCACGGCACTTGAACAGATGTTAAATACGGCACCGCTGCAAGCTGCTGAGGATGATTTCCACGGACAGGATTTTAACATTTCTTACGATCATGTTTCCTTTGCGTATCAGACGACACAGCCTGGCCCAGATGGGAAACCGATAATAGCGGAAAACGAAGTCCTCCACGATATTACCTTTGTGGCACAAGCAGGACAAAAAACTGCCCTGGTTGGTGAATCCGGTTCTGGCAAGAGCACCCTTGCAAAACTGTTGATCCACTACTATGACCCGCAGAAAGGGAGCATTTCCATTGGCGGGCAGAAACTTTGTGATATGAGCCTGGAGGCATTGAACAGCCGCATTTCCTATGTGGCTCAGGATCAGTACCTGTTTAACACCTCCCTGCTGGAAAATATCCGTCTTGGACGTTTGGATGCTACCGATGAGGAAGTAATGGAGGCGGCGAAGAAAGCCCAGTGTATGGAGTTTCTGGAAAAGCTGCCGCAAGGTATTCACTCCATGGCGGGCGATGCGGGGAAAATGCTTTCCGGGGGGCAGCGCCAGCGAATTTCCCTGGCGCGGGCAATATTGAAGGATGCCCCGATTGTAGTGCTTGACGAGGCCACGGCCTATGCTGATCCAGAAAATGAGGAAAAAATGGAGGCTGCTATTGCGGAGCTGGTGGAGGGAAAAACCTTGGTAGTTATCGCTCACAAACTTCCCGCTATAATGAACGCAGATCAAATATGCGTTATGGATCACGGAAAGATGGTGGCAACCGGAAAACATCAGGAGCTGATTCAAGCTTGCCCAGAATACCAAAAGTTGTGGAAAGCGGCTCAGGACAGCGCCGAGTGGAAAGTATCTACTGCAAAGGAGGGAAGATAAATGTTTGCATTGATTTCAAGAATCCTGAACCTCTCCGGGAGGTATAAAAGCCGTATTCAGGCTGCATTTCTATGTGCATTTGTCGAGTCCATTCTCTCCAAAATGCCGATCTTCATGGCGTTTATTGTCTTGGCCGGGTTTGCTGATAATACGCTGACTGGAAAGACCTGTCTGTTTGTCGGACTTGGATTATTAGCTGTTGTAGTGGTTCAGACAGTGGTTCACTATTTGAGCGACCGTCTGCAAAGTGCCGCTGGATTTATGATCTTTGCTGATAAACGGATGGAGTTGGGAAATCATTTAAGAAAAATGCCGATGGGTTACTTTACATCGGGGAATATTGGAAAAATCAGCTCTGTTCTCAGTACGGATATGGTATTCATTGAGGAAGTTTCTATGAGTACCATTGGCAACATGATGAGCTATATGCTGTCTACTTTGGTTTTAGCTGTTTTTATGTTCGTACTGGATTGGAGACTTGGGCTGATTGCGGTAATCATTACCTTGCTGGCATCACTGGTTGCAAAATATATGAATAAGGTTTCCTTCAAGGAGGCTGTCGGGCGTCAAAACCAAAGCGAGAATTTGACGGATGCGGTCTTGTCTTTTGCTGAAGGAATTGGGGTTATCAAAAGTTACAATCTGCTCGGAGAAAAATCTGACGAATTAACGGAAAACTTCAAAAAATCAAGGGATGTCAATACGAAGTTTGAGCAGAAAATGACACCGTGGACCACTGGCTTAAACATTCTCTATGGCGTGGGTATTGCCGCTATCTTCGGTTTATCCGTTTTTTTACATCAGGAAGGCGTACTCTCCCTGGCTTATCTTTTGGGCGTGCTGCTGTTTGTCTTTGATCTCTTTGGACCTCTGAAAGCTCTTTATGGAGAAGCAACCCGACTAACCGTTATGAACGCTGCCCTTGATCGTATTGAAGCGGTATTGGATGAACCGGAACTTTCCGACAACGGCAAGCAGCATATTCCGGCTCAGGCACAGCCGGGACAGCCGGAAGTCCTGTTCAACGATGTTACATTTGCTTATCAGGATAAAGAGATTCTGCATCATATCAGTTTTGCCATGAAGAAAAATTCTATGACAGCGCTGGTTGGACCGTCCGGTAGCGGTAAGTCCACCATTGCAAACTTGCTGGCGCGACTTTGGGATGTAAAATCCGGCAATGTGACGATAAGGGGCGTGGATATTCGCAATGTACCTCTGTCGGAATTGATGGATCAGATCAGCATGGTATTCCAGCGCGTGTATCTGTTTCAGGACACCATTTACAACAATATCATCATGGGAAAGCCGGATGCCACGGAAGAAGAAGTCTATGAGGCTGCCAGAAAAGCCCGCTGCTATGATTTCATTATGGCTTTGCCCGACGGATTCCAAACGGTGGTTGGTGAGGGCGGTGCAACACTTTCCGGC
>OGDP01001789.1_pt1 | contig 12647 bp, 15 predicted proteins | sample 1570441 | NCBI WGS metagenome assembly OGDP01 (sample SAMEA2581961, study PRJEB24529) | metagenome | biome: Human gut stool | place: China | collected 2011
CCCGGTTTTTATGATTTTGCGTTGCAAAATCTATTTCATGCGCGCTCCCGCGCGAGACACTGTATTACCGAAAAATCGACTTTATCGACAAACTGAGGGACGCTTTCGGGCGTCCCTTTTACGTTCCTGACAGAACAAAAAAATCTGTGATTTTGTGCTTGACAATCCGGGCGGTATCATGTAGAATAAATACGTTCGATGTAAAGGCAAAGAACTTTACACTACAAAGGAGGCCCGCCGATGAAAGGCAAACCGCTCGAAATGAGCCTGCTGTTCGACTTTTACGGCGAGACGCTCACAGAAAAGCAGCGCGAGCTGTTCGACCTGTACTATAACGAAGACCTCTCTCTTGCGGAAATCGCGGAGCACGCGGGCATCACCCGTCAGGGCGTGCGCGACAGCATCAAACGCGCGGAGCACGCGCTCGGAGAGATGGAGAGCAAGCTGGGACTGGTCGCCCGATACGGCGATACCGAGCGATGCGCACTTGAGCTTCGGGACGAGGTCAGCCGCCTGCGAAACCTTAACACGAACGCACTGCACAGCCCGGAGGCGGAGGCCATCGCCGACCGCATGACCGCGCTGCTCGACCAGCTCAGGCAGGAGGCTTAATATGGCATTTGAAGGCCTTACCGAAAAAATTTCATCTGCATTCAAGCACCTGCGCAGCAAGGGCCGTCTGACCGAGTCTGACATCAAGGAGGCTATGCGCGAGATTCGCATGGCGCTGCTTGAGGCCGACGTCAACTTCAAGGTCGCGAAGGATTTCATCAAGGCCGTCACCGAAAAGGCGACGAACGCCGAGATCCTCGAAAGCCTGTCGCCCTCGCAGCAGGTCATTAAAATCGTAAACGAGGAACTGGTTGCCCTGCTCGGCGGCCAGACCACCCGTCTTACCATATCGCCGAACCCGCCGACCATCGTCATGATGGCAGGTCTGCAGGGCGCCGGCAAAACGACAAACTGCGCAAAGCTCGCCGCTCTGCTCCGCAAACAGCAGCAGAGACGTCCGCTGCTCGTTGCCTGCGACGTTTACCGTCCGGCCGCAATCGAACAGCTGAAGGTAGTCGGCAAGCAGCTTAACATCACCGTATTCGACGAGGGTCAGGGCGACCCGGTCGAAATCGCAAAGCACGGCATCGACTTCGCCCGCAAAAACGGCTACGACCTTGTTTTCCTCGATACCGCAGGCCGCCTGCACATCGACGAAAAGCTGATGGACGAGCTGAAAAACATCAAGGCCACGGTCAAGCCGACCGAGATCATCCTTGTCGTTGACGCGATGACCGGTCAGGACGCCGTAACGGTCGCACAGACCTTTGACGAAGCCCTCGGCATCGACGGCGTGCTCATGAGCAAGATGGACGGCGACGCACGAGGCGGCGCGGCCCTCTCGGTCAAGGCCGTCACCGGCAAGCCGATCAAGTTCATCGGCACGGGCGAGAAGCTCGGCGACATCGAACCGTTCCACCCCGACCGCATGGCAAGCCGCATCCTCGGCATGGGCGATGTACTGACTCTGATCGAAAAGGCGCAGGAGTCCTTCGACCAGAAGCAGGCCGCCGAAACCGCCAAAAAGATGATGGCCGGCAAGCTGACGCTGACCGATTTCTACGACCAGCTTCAGAAAATGAAAAACATGGGCTCGATGGAGGAAATGCTCGGCATGCTGCCGGGTGTGGACGCAAAAGCCCTCGCCGGTGCGAAAATCGACGAAAAGCAGATGGCGCACACCGAAGCCATCATCCAGTCTATGACCCCGAAGGAGAGGGACAACCCCTCCATCATCAACTTCTCCCGCAAGAAGCGCATCGCAGCCGGCTGCGGCCTCTCGGTCGAGCAGGTCAACAAGCTGCTCAAGCAGTTTGAGGCCATGCAGAAGATGACCAAGCAGCTGACCGGCCTCGCCCGCAGCAAGGGCAAAAAGCGCCGCGGCTTCCCGGGACTCGGCAACCTGAAGTTGCCGTTCTGATTTGCTATTGTTTGTAAATTTCAATTTACAATAGATAAGTTTTAATACAGGAGGTGAAAATTTCATGGTAAAGATCAGACTGCGCCGCATGGGCGCTAAGAAGGCTCCGTTCTACCGCATCGTTGTCGCTGATTCCCGTTACCCGCGTGACGGCCGTTTCATCGAGGAGATCGGTACCTACAACCCGCTGACCAACCCGTCCACCGTTAACGTTGACGCTGACCGCGCTCAGGAGTGGATCAAGAAGGGTGCACAGCCGACCGATACCGTTCGCGGCATTCTGAAGAAGGCTGGCGTGCTGAATTGAGTGAGGTTGTCGAAATGAAAGAGTTATTGACTTATATCGTCAAAAATCTGGTTTCCGAGCCGGATGCGATTGCCATCACCGAGGAGATCGACGGCGACAATGTCACGTTTTCCCTGCGCGTAGCGCCCGGTGACATGGGCCGAGTGATCGGTCGTCACGGCCGCATCGCCAAGGAAATCCGCACACTCATGAAAGCGGCAGGCAATCGCGAAAACAAGCGCGTGACAGTCGATATTCTCGACTGAGCCTGCGCTCCTCGCGCCGAAGAGTCGTTTGCGACACTTCAACCTGAAATGAGAAGCCGGTGCGCTGCATCGGTTACCGGAAATCGCCGCACTGCGGCGATTTTGTTTTCTCAATACGAAAAAAAGCGAGAGCATGGACGAAAAGACGTCTGTGCTCTCGCTTTCGATTTTCAGATAAGGCAATACCGCATAATTTGCGCAAAACGCCGCAGCTTTCATTGTGCGGTGTTGCCTTAAATTATTTCCGCAGAAATTTTATCGCGCTCATCGCGGCCGCGGCGCCGTCCGACACGGCTTTCGCGACCTGAAGCAGGCCGCCCGTGCAGTCGCCGGCCGCGAACAGGCCGGGTACCATGGTCGAGCCGTCGGCGGCGGATTTGATGTGCGTGCCGTCGAGCGGTGCGCCGAGCTTGCGGGCGAAGTCCGTGCTGCCGGCGGTGCCGAGCGCCACGAAAACGCCGTCAAGCGCGAGCGCCTCACCGTCCGCAAAGACCACGCGCTCGACCGTTTCGCCGCCCTCGATGGAGGAAATGCGGCGCGTGTCCACGGAAAGCCCGGCGGGGAGCGGCGCAGGCGCGTCCTGTCCGTTCGTCAGGAGTGTGACTGACTCCGCGACGGCAAGCAGCACACGCGCCTCCTCGAGGGCGTATTCGCCCTGTCCGAGCACGGCGGCCGCCTTGCCGCGATAGAAAAACGCATCGCAGACCGCGCAGTAGCTGACGCCGCGTCCCTCGAATTCGCGGATGCCCGTGATGTCGGGCACGGCACGCGGCGAGCCGGTCGCGATGAGCACCGCGTCCGCGTGGCGCTCGCCGTCCGTCGTCTTGACGGTAAAACCGGTGTCGGCGTACTCGATTCCCGTGACCTCGGTGCGGTGAAGCTGCGCACCGAGGCGTTCCGCCTGCGCCCGGCCGCGCGACAGCAGCTCCGCGCCCGAAATCACATCGGGGAAGCCGAAATAGTTTTCGATTTTGTCGGTCTTTCCGAGTGCGCCGTCGTCCTTGTACAGCACATGAGCGGCAAGACCTGCACGTACCGCGTAAATCGCGGCGCTCAGACCGGCGGGACCACCGCCGATGATGACCAGTTCGGGCATGGGAACGCTCCTTTACTTGTCGGTACCCTCGGTGAACTCCTGCTGATAAGCCTGCTGGAGCTGCTCCAGCAGCTCGGACGCCTTGCCGCCGACCGGCTTGCCGTCTACCTCGCAGACGCGGATGCAGTGCGAGCCGGTGGAGAGGATCATGATTTCGTCCGCCGTCAGCAGCTCGTCCACCGTGAACGGCGCTACGCGGGACGGAATGCCCAGCCTGTCGCACAGGTCGAGGAAGTGCTTGCGCGTGATGCTCGGGAGGATAAGCTCGTCCGCTGGGGGCGTGCAGAATACGCCGTCGCGGATGATGGCGAGGCTGGAATGTGCGCCCTCGGTGACGCGGTCGCCGCGATGGAATACGACCTCGTCGCAGCCGGCCTCGACCGCGCGCTGCATCGCCATGCAGTTCGGGATGAGGTTGAGCGTCTTGATGTTGCAGTGCAGGAAACGGGTGTCCTCGACGGTGATGAGCTTGTACGGGTGGTCCTGACGGTCAAGCGGGCAGGCCTCCGCGAACGCCATCAGGGTCGCCTTTGCGCCCGCCGGGAAAGCGTGCTTGCGGTGTGCGGCGGCGCGGGTGGACTGCCAGTAGAGCATATGCGGCGCGTCCGTGTCCAGACGGCTGACCAGGTCGTTCAGCGTCGCGGCGAGCGCCTCGCGCTCCATCGGCGGCTCGATGCGCAGCAGGCGAAGGCTGTTATAGAAGCGGTCGAGATGGTCCTCAAGCGCGAAGATCTTCTTGTTGCGGACCATGGCCGCGTCGTAAACGCCGTCGCCGAAATACAGACCGCGGTCGGTGATGGGAGCCTGTACCTCGTCGATACGGCCGATTTTTCCGTTATAGTATGCAATATCCTTCATTGGAATATGCCTCCTTTAATAAAAATTCCGATTTTATTCAGTTCCAGTATAGCGTTTTTCGACGGGGTTTGCAAGTGAGGCGAGAATGAAGTATAATAATAAGCAGTTTATAAATCGGGAGTTGAAGGATTGAATCATGTGGAATGAATTAGGCATAAGCGGAGGAACCGCAATTATTATTTTGATTGTGCTGTATTTCGTTATCAAATGGGCAGTGAAAAATGGCATTAAAGAAGCCTACAGTGCTATCACCGGAAAGAAAACCGATGAAGACATCCAAAATGAAAAAGAGCTGAAAGGCCTTGGATTGGATTCAGAAGATCAATAAAATCCAGTTTGTATAACCGTTAAAATCACTATCTTTTCAGAAAGGTCTGATTTTTTGTCCGGAACGCTTTTACATATCTGCTGTGCGCCGTGTTCGATTGCGTGCATCGACACCCTGCGGCAGGAGGGCATCGAGCCGGTGGGTTTCTGGTACAACCCGAACATCCACCCGATGAAGGAATACAAAATGCGCAAGAATACGCTCGTTGAGTACGCAAAGAGCATCAATCTCAAGCTGGAGATCGAGAATGAATACGGCCTGCGCAGGTTTATCGAGGCGGTCTACCCGAATTGGGATAACCGCTGCGCGACCTGCTACGCGCTTCGCTTTGACGAAACCGCGCGTTACGCAGCCGAACACGGCTACGAACAGTTCACTTCGACGCTTTTCGTCAGTCCGTACCAGAATCATGAGCTGATGCGCCGGATCTGCGAGCAGGCCGCCGAAAAATACGGCGTCAAGTACCTGCACCGCGACTTTTCGCCGCGCTTCCGCGAGGGACAGGACAAGGCGCGTGAGCTTGGTATGTATATGCAGAATTACTGCGGCTGTGTGTTCTCCGAGGAGGACCGCTACCGCAAGCGCAAAAAGAAAAAACCGGCGCCCGAGCAGGCCTGACCGGCGCAGAACGGGGCGTTTCGCCGTCAATCGACCGGAACGCCCCGCAATAACCGCTTTACAAATCGCGAAAAGGCTGATATAATATAAAATACATACGCGCCCGTAGCTCAGCTGGATAGAGCGTTGGACTCCGACTCCAAAGGCCATGCGTTCGAATCGCACCGGGCGTACCATGTTAAACCGCTTATTTCGTCGAAATGAGCGGTTTTTTGTTACGGTTTGGGGGGCGGCTTTCATAGAGTAAAATCGAGGCTACTGTTCAGGCTACTACGTGGTAGCCTGAACAGTAAAAAAGAGCGGCATTGCCGCTCTTTTCGTTTTACTCTATGCTTTCGCTCTGCTCCGACAGATGCAAATCCAAATCTCGACCGCGTGTGCAAATACTGCGAATATACACATAGCTGTGGATTTCATCAACCGAATACAAAATCACATCATTTCGCGTAACATACTGTCGAATTCCCGCAGAACTCCACGGCTCCACATCATACAGCGGATACTTCGCTGGAAATGCAGTCAAATTCTCCTGTATCAAAGCGCGAAGACGATTGTACCATCGTTCTGCCAATGCGGTATCCCGATACTGCTGCATAATGTACATCAGCTTTTCCGTAATATCCTGCTCGGCCGTTGAGGTGTAATATATCTTATATCTTTGCGGCACGACTCTGAAGTAGCTCCTTTACTTTAGTGTCCATATCGCACTGCGCAGAGATGCGTCCGACAGCAATATCCTCACTGCTGCGCGACAGCTTTTCACTGATTTCCGCTTCACTCATATCATCCCATGCACGAAGCGACGGCCGAAATGGCATACCGCCTTCCTGAAGGCTCTGCTGCGCAAACATCCGTACGGCCTCAGCGAACGAGGTGCCCAGACTGCGGTAAAGTGCTTCTACCTGTTCCTTCACTGCACTATCAATGCGGATCTGAAGTGTTGCATCCATAGCCATAAAATCATCTCCTTGTAGTACGATTGTATTACAGTTTTCTTTGTATGTCAAGAGGATGACTTCTCTCCTTTCCGATCATAACCGCGCAGCATAACATCGGCAATGCATTCACCCGCTTGTACGCGAGACTGCTCAATCAAGTGCGCGTAGTACATCTCGGTCGTAGCCGGACTGGAATGGCCGAGCTGACGCGCAACGGTAACGACGTCAGTGTGGTTGGCAATCAGTACGCTTGCAACCGTATGACGAAACGCATGGGGATTGATATGCGGCAGGTCATGCCGTTTGCTGAATTTATTGAGCCATGCGGTAATGCTGTCCGGGTGCATGACCTGACCATCATCTCGCGTAAACAGAAAGCCGGTATCCTGCCAGCGGTCGCCGTTCAGCTCACGCAGCTTCTCCTGCTCTATACGATATTCACGCAGCAGTGTGACGGTTTCAGCCGGAATGGGGATAAAGCGTGTTTCTCCGGTTTTTGGCGTCTCTTCATAGATTCCTCGTGCTTTGGAATAGCGCAGATTGACCTCTATATAAAGATAGCGCTCATCGAGATGAACATTCTCCCATTTCAGACCCATAATCTCGCCACGCCGCGCACCGGTGACGATCAGCAGATGAGTAATCGTCCGCCACTTCAGCGGTTCGCTTTCAAGTGTCTGCAAGATACGGAAGATCTCGTCCGGCTGAAAGTAGTTGATCTTTTTGCGTTGAGCACGAGGCAATGTCGCGCGCGCCGCTGCATTGTAGGTTACGATCATTTCCTTTTCAGCCTGTGAAAGCACTGTAGAGATGAAACGATGGTGCTGCAGGACTGTTTTTACCGCGAGATGGTCGGTATTCAGAATGTATTCGAATAACTTCTTCGGCGGCACTCCCAGCGCCACGGAAATCGCGTCTGCGGAGGACTTGCGGATAACCTGTCCGCGGCAGGCAGCGGTGATAGTAACAGCATTGAGACGAGACATCTTTGCCAGCTTTGCGCGTGAAATCTGCCGTTCGGTCAGCAACGAACCTAAATCAACCTTAGAGCGGGCTTTGTCGAGGACATGTTTGGTGCAATTCTGTAGAAGATCGATATACAGCCGATTCAAGTGCTGCGGTCGTAAGTCGGTCAGCTTGATATGACCGATAGCGGGAATTATGCGCTCGCATAGGTGCTTGTACAGTTCAATCGTGCTGTGCTTGGTGCCGGTATGCTCCTTGAGGTCAATCACATAGGCGGCATATTCGGCAAATGTCTTGGTGTTGTCCGGCTGAAACCCCAGCTTGATGCTGTTCTCGAACTCAAAGGCAACTTTCTGTGCCTCCCGCTCGGCACGCTGCTCCGACCAGGTTTCCGGAGCTTTCCAAGTCTTATAGTGACAGCGTTTGCGGTAGCGTTCATCATAGCCGCACGAAACCGTGATTTTGAAGCTCAAACCGGATTTTGTGTGAATTTTCTTAATACTTGGCACGTTTTTCTCTCCTTTCGTGTAGAATAATGCGGTGCGCCGCTTGGACGCACCGCAGGCTGCGACTTATACCGAAATTTTCGCCGGAATGTACGACGGACGCTCGTCATCCGGAGCAACATGATTGTTTCCTTCGGTCAGGAGTTTGATGACGTTCGGGTAGTACAGGAGGGATTTACGGCCAATCCGTACTGCCGGCAGAATACCCTGACGGATCAGCCCACGCAGAGCGTTTTCCGAAATGTTGTGACCCTCTGCAAGCAGACGGCGATGGGTCTCGGCTACGGTTGCGGTGTCGTAGAAACGACGCTGCGGAATGAATTGAATGGTGTTCTCAGGCATGCTACTTTCCTCACTTTCGAATTTTTGCTTGCTCCACAAGCTTTTCTTTACTTAATGGGACAAATCGTCCCAGTTTGGGAAACTTTGATTTGGCAGTATGGCCGTCCTTGCCGACCTCAACTAAGCCATTCTCACGCAGCAGCTTGCCGGTGGCAGAATCTGTCCAGACCTTGCCGCTAACCGAAGTCAGCAGCTCCTGCAGACTGGACAAGCGGATGTACACCACCGTGTGCTTGCGCCCCTCAAATCCTGCATATTTGTCCGGTTTTTGGGCAAACTTCTCCTTGTTTTTTGCCAACAATATCGCCTCGTTTTTCATCGCATCAACAATAATTTTGCCAATATTTGATACGTTTTCACGTTCAAACTTCGCCGTTAGGCGTATATTTGCTGACAACGAACGTCCTAGCGCATTTTGCAGCCGCAGCCCCCACTCCGCTATCTCAACATCATCGATCGCACCGATTGCCTTTGCGTATTCCAATAGGAGTTGGAACGCGCAGGAGAGTTCTCCCATATGCTGCTGCTGACGAGGGCCGCCTTCGGCCACTGCGTCCGCACGGAAGGTTGACAGTGCCAATTGAATCTCGTCGCTTACGGAGTCGAAATGCTTGGCAAGGTATTGGACGAAACGACTCACCACAGCACTGCTGACCGTCCGATCATCCGCCTCCTTGCCGCGCATCTGATGATCGACCTCGACAATAACACAGCGCGTCAAGTCGCTCGGCTTTTGCATTGGAAATTCACCGGTAATTATGAGTCCCGACGTGCAGCGAACCTTGCGCTGACCACCTCCGGGACGGGAAATGATTTGAGGGATGAGATCTGCCGCAAAACGCAGTGTATAGGCTGCGATATCGGTCGAAATTCGACGTGTTTCCGCACTGGAGGATGTGCATACGTCGTCAAGCAGTGCCGACATATCACGATATTCCGCGGCAAAGTCGCGTACCGCAGACTTACTGCTGAGTGCACGTGTTGCCGGAGCTGGCGTGTTCTGCGTCACGTCAGTCAGCGGCAAACCGAAATCGTTGGCGGCCGTCGTCTTGCCGGAGCCTTGGATACCCACTAAGTATAGAATGTACCGCAGTGGGAATCCCAGCCGCTCGAACATCGACGCCAGAAGCGATCGAACCATGTGCGCTGCCAGCAAAATCAGGATGTCCGGTTCGCGGCTCAGCTTTCGGAGATAGGATCGGAGCAGCCACTTGTCTTCCATTTCAATGCACTGATCCGTCAATTCCAGTTGCGGCAGCGTGTCAGACAGCTTGACCTCCAGCCCACCGGTATCTCCTATCACTTGTGTGCCGGTGTTGTAAACGCACCGTCCATTTGGCAATTTCGCCCAGCCAGTACGGTTAAGTAATACGCCGCAGCGTCCCTGCCGGATCTCTTGCGAAATGGCCTCCTTGAGTACAGCCTGCACCCGGGTATCCGTTGCCTTGCCGTCCTCATCAAGTGCGACGAAGCGAGGAGCGATTTTGCCGATGCGGAACCGATCGATGTTGTCCACCGAGTACGGCGGCAGCGTGGGCTGCCGGCCGGCTTGGGGCAGGGTCAACACGAAGCAGGAGTCGCCACCGTCCATCTCCCGATAGACGCGCACCTCCTCGATTTTAGCGTTCAGAATGACGCCATTGGTGTCCATCGTCTGTTCATCCATTTTTACCATTCCTTTCCTTCAGTCGGATAAAACCGTCCTCGTCACGCAAAGCGTTGGTCACGTCCTCGTCCTTGCTCGCCAAGCGCTTATGCAACAGTGCGTTCTCCGCTGCTACGGTATCCCGCTCGCGCTCGGCGTTACGCTGTGCGCGGCACGCACGCTTAGCGTCGCGCTTTGCTCTCTTTCCGGTCGCCTTGGCCGCCTTGAGCTTTCGCTTGAATTTCTTCCTGAGTTTGCGCTCACGCGGGTTCTTCTTGTCTTGGATGACCGCCTTACAATCCTCCTCAACAGGTGCCGAATCAATCGAGGCCGTCCGGATATTTTCAATTGTCATTGTGCCTCCTCCTTTCTGGTTTCCAGTATAACTCTCGTGTTAAAATCGGACAATAATTTCATTTTCGCTATTTATCATAACAAATTAAAATTGCTTTTTATATTCAATTCAATTATACTGTACTCAAGGAGGAATGCCCAATGACCGAAGCTGAGCGTGCTGCATATCGTAGCCATAACCCTAACCTAGACAATTCTGACTATGTGTATCTTGACGAGCAAAACCGCGTCATCAACCTACTAAACCCTCATTTTGAATGCACCGATTTGCCACAGTCTGAGACTGACAAGCTTTATGACGCGCACGAGCATTTTCGCCAGCTGGCAGACGGCTATGACGAGCCGCTCTACAGTAAACTCCGTTTCGCCGACTGGTTGTGCCAGCAAGGTCAGTGCTCCGAAGAACTGCTGCTCCGCTTTCTGACTGACCGCTCGTTCTATTTTGCTGATCAACGCGACCTCGGCAATTACCCCGGCGATGGGCATGGTATCGAGCCTGATGTCGGACTGGATACCATGCTGTTAGATAATAACATCTGGAATGAGGTGCAGCATGCGTCTGACATGACAGATGAAGAGCTGCTTAAACAAGGTCTCGAGAATATTAAGGCTACACATGGAGACCTCAAAATAGGAACACAGATTTATGCGGAATTGCTCGAGCTTTCGAAAAAGGTTCCACTATCAACCGAGGAAATCAAGAAGTCTTGTCACAGCAAACATTACTCACATAATTTTCAAGAGCCCGGATACTATTTCATCGCTGCATTTAAAAATGCTCGCCGCGCTAAACTCATCTGTGAACATGAATGGATTCCGACCACCGTGCACCAGTATTTCTTGGAGGAAAACGAACGGCGTTACTCCGAGCTGCTCGAACAGATACGCCGTCAACAGGATTCATTCCTGTGCAGTAAGCATCTGATTGATGAACTCAATAAAATCTCATCAGACTGTCCGCAATTTCCGCAGGAGTGCTCCGATTCAGAATTCCTCTCCAAGCTAAAAACCACAATCGCTCTATTCGAGCAGTATGTCCGATCTACCTTATATGCTGTACGCAACCGTACTTACGAGGACATACTATATACAGTTAAGCAACCTCTTGAGCAACGCCCTTATTACGCAGCAATCTACCGACTGCTGAATGCCTGCTATCAAGACAAGCGTTGGCATCGTTTAACGCCATTGTTCCTGTATCACGCTTTCTCCGGATCGACCAAGGTAATTCTACGCTGCGCAACTGGAAAGCATCGGCGCAAGCTCATAAAACGCATTTCACAGCAGAACGAGCCCGCTCACATTAAACGTATGACCACCATGACCGGCAGACGCGCCGCCATCAATCTTGTCCTGTATGCCAAACTTAAAAATACGTTCAACAGCTCGACTTCGGTATGCCTGCTGAACCGCTCTCCAGAAACGTGTGCCAGACTCCCGTATGCTGCAGACGAAAACATATATCGGCGCATCAAATTCCCTGTAGGCAAAAGCAACCCGCAATGTCCGACAGATTGTCCTTTTCATCGTGACGCAAAAGAATATTTGGATTGGGGATTTGCGCTAACGACAAAATACGGCTTGCTGCAGCATCACCTCAATGGTATCGATGATTCGATTCAGATTCCTGAATCTGAACTACTGTGCAAACGAGATCTACTTGAAGACGATGATGACGATGAGGAGCAATCTGTCGATTCCGCAAATGAGCCCAAAGTTTCCATCTGGCGGTATGCAACCGATTACCGCAAGCCGGTCGGCACCTTGGAAGGTTTGCTGCGCAACCACATTATGAACTGTTTTCCAAACCGTCCGTATAGCCTGACGCCGACAACACCGAACACATATCGCAGCAAGTCTTCCGATCCCTTTGATGCGCCCTATGCCGAGCTAGCTGGACTGCTCTTGCAGGAGCAGCACCTGCCTTCCATGCTGCGTATCATTCGGCAGATCAAAAAGCTGCTCAGCATGTACCCGGAGTACGTCGAGGACTATCGTCGTTTCCTTGAATACCCGGTGCCCACCTCCAAGGTTATCGACTATTTGCAGAAAATCATCAAGCGACACAACATCACGTGGCAGGTTGTCCGCTTCCCAGAATTTGAAAAATCCGGAGCATCATTTAATATTCGTGATAGTATCCAAAATATCCTCGAATACGAAATTCGAGCACGCATCTACGACGGTATGTACAACGAGCTTGAGCAGCTTGTTTACCGCTCTTTGTCTAAAATGCCGTTTCTTTACCGTAAAATAGATGAAACAAGTGTGAAACCTTTAGCACGCAAATTGCATTAAAAATCGGGGTACTCCCCGATTTTCCCAGTTTTTGCGCGTCAGTTATTAGCGCACCGGCGGTAAAAAGTTGTCCGCTTCATCCCGGTTCGCCGCATGGCCTCCCGTGCGGTGATTTTGCCGGCTTGCCAGAGCGCAAGGACTTCCTCCCAGTTGTCCGGCAGGGAAGTGGAAGGC
>OGDP01001794.1_pt1 | contig 12643 bp, 11 predicted proteins | sample 1570441 | NCBI WGS metagenome assembly OGDP01 (sample SAMEA2581961, study PRJEB24529) | metagenome | biome: Human gut stool | place: China | collected 2011
GTACCGTGCTTATGTGGAACATGAGGAAGTCATGAATCTGGTGAAAAATCAGGCGGAGATTGCGGATTGTAAGATCGAGAGATACGGAACCACGATCTATCTGATGCCGGATATCGACAATAAATATCTTGGATTTACGAAGGCAGATCTGAAAAAAGAATTATGTAAACCCAATGCCACGGACCGGGACTACTATCTGGCTCAGTTTGTGATCCTGACGCTGCTTGCAGAATTCTATGACGGACAGGGAAGTACCAGCAAATCCAGAGAATTCCTGAAACTCGGAGAGCTGCAGAATATCGTGTCGGAGCGGTTGAAGGCGGGACTCGCGCTTGAACAGGAGAGAGAGCAGGATGGAACAAATCTTTACACCGAGATGTACGAAACGGTTCTGGATTATAAGAGCATGAGTGAAGCTTATGAATCGTTAAAGAGTGTGGAGGCAGGCAGCCGGTCAAAGTATACGAAGGAAGGATATGTGAGCATTATCTGTAATTTTTTGGACCGGCAGGGGCTGATCATCTTTATCCCGGAAGATGAGATGATCAAGACCACAGCAAAACTCGACAACATTATGGAATACAAGATCCTGAACAAGGAAAATTACGCAAGGATCATGGAGACATTGGGGGAGACACATGAGTAAGATATCGCGGATCCGGATTTTAAACCTGAATTACAATAATAATACCATAAAGATCGACGACGAAACCTTTGATCTCGGTGGTCAGAATACGCTGATCTCCCTGCGCAACGGCGGTGGGAAAAGCGTACTGGTGCAGATGATCGTGAGTCTTTTTGTGAACCGGACATACCGGGATTTCGGCCGTTTAAGAGTTATTTTACGACGAACCGTCCGACGTTCCTCATGACGGAATGGATCCTTGACAATGGAATCGATCGTTTTCTGGCGGGGATGATGGTGCGGAAAAACCAGAAGGAAGATAATGACACGGAAGAGTTGGAAATGTACACATTTACCGGGAGCTATTCGAATGGCTGTAAATATGACCTTGACAATCTTCCGATCATTCGACAGGACGGAAATAAAAAGATCCTGAAGGGCTTCGGAGAATGCAAAAATCTTCTGGAAGAGATCAGCAGGAATGAACCGGGAGATTTCCGACTGTATGATATGGCGAGCCAGTACGGGAGACGCCAGTATTTTTCCACACTCCGCCAGTATCAGATCAACAATAAGGAATGGGAGAGCATTATTCGGAAGGTAAACCAGAAGGAGTCCGGACTTTCGGAGCTGTTCCAGAACGCTAAGGACGAGAAGGATCTGGTGGAAAACTGGTTTCTGCGTCCCATCGAGGATAAATTAAATCAGGAAAAGAATAAGATCGACGAGTTCCGGAAGCTGGCATTCCAGTTTATTGAACAGTACCGGAGCAATCAGTCGAAGATCCTCCGCAAGGGGATCATTGAGCAGTATTTTGAGGACACGAAACCGCTGAAAGATATGATTGATGATTATGCGCAGAAAGACCGGGACGCTGTGAATCTCAGAACGGAGATGATTCTCTATGCGAAGTCGCTCCGGAAAGAACTGGATCGGCTGCAGACAGAGATTGCTGCCGGTCAGGAGAAGTTCGAACAGATCGAGAGAGAGCAGAGACAGATCGTTTATGAACAGCTCTCCTACCAGATCTATCTCAGTGAGGACCAGAAAACGGAGATCCTTTCACAGAGAGCGCAGCAGGAGATCGAGATCACAAGACTCACTTCTCTGAAAAATCATCTGCTGCGGAAGATCGATACATATGATCTTCATAAGATCTATCTGGAATTAAAGGACTTTGAACGCCAGAAGGCGGAGGTGGATGCGAAGCTTCAGGTGCTCTTGCAGAAGACGGAAGATGAGATCGAGAAGATCGGATGCCGGTTATATGCACTGTACTCGGAAAATGCCAAAAAGCTGAAGGATCAGAGACAGTCGGAGGAGAAAACACTTGCAGAAACGGAAAGAGCCCGGGAAAATGCGGAACGGGAGCGGGACGAGAAGGAGCGGGAGATCCGGAAATTAAGCGGAGATATCGGAGCGAAAGAGAGCAGAGTCAGGAGCTATGATGAGGTGGAAGACTCCTTTAACCGGGAGTTTAGCACCGGTCTCAGGAGAAACCTCCTTGGGCTTTATGAAGATGGAGCGCTGGAGATTTTCCGGAAGGAGATCGATGCGGGACTGCAGGAGAAGAAAAATAAGTCGGTGAAATATGCCCGGAAACTCATGGAACAGGAACAAACCCGAAAAAAGCTTTCTCAGGAAGCTTCGGACGGAACTGTGACGTTAAATGACATTGCCCATAAGTTAGACCATGTTTCTGAGAAACTTGCAGATCTGGAAAGACAAAAAACGGAACGTCTGAGGATCATGAAATACGTCAATGTGGACGAAGAACATCTTGACAGAAGAGATCTGATCCTGGATCAGCTTGACGGAAAGATCAGGGAACTGGATGTCGCAAGAAGCAGCTTGATCCAGAAAAAAGGAGATCAGGAAAAGCATTTCAGACAGTTAAAAGAGGGAAAGACCACGGAGCTTCCGGAAAACATCAGGACTTATATGGAGCAGAACGGGATCGACCTTGTATACGGAATGGAATGGCTCTCGAAAAATGGCAGGACGGCCACGGAAAATGCCGAACTTGTGAAGAAGAATCCGTTTATCCCCTACTCGATCCTGATGGAGCGGTCGGTCCTTGAGCGGTTTCAAAAGAACGGGGAGGAATTGTATACAAGCTTCCCGATCCCGATCATCGTGAAGGAAGAGCTGGAACAGGAGCAGGAACATGTGGATCCCAGGTTTGCGGATTATGGGAATGTACATTTTTATGTCATGTTCAACACACATCTTCTTGACCGGGAGGAGCTGGAAAAGATTCTGGAGAAGATCCGCCGGGAGATCGAAGATCTGAAAAAGGCGGTGGAGGACAAGGACGCCGATCTTGAGACCTACAGAAACTACCGGAGTGTGGTTGAAAATCAGACGTTCAGTATAATTCTCTGTCAGCAGACAGAAAAAGAGATCAGTAGTCTGAAGGATGAGAGGACAGCCTTAAAAGGACGTCTGGAAGAGATCTATCGGGAGCAGAGCAGGCTGGAAGAGGAGAAAAAAGAGATCGAAACGCTTGCGGATACGGTAAAGGAACAGATCGACGGCTTAAAGAGAATGGACGTACAGTTTGAGATCCTCCTAAAAAAATATGATCAGTATGAGACGGACCGGACAAGTCTGGAACGCCTGAAAAAGGAGAATCATGAGCTTACGGAGAAGCAGACAGCGCTTTCCGTGCGTCTGGGTGAACTCCGGGAACAGGAGATGGGACTTAGGGCACTGGTGAAGGAATTTGCGGAGAAGATCGACCGCGAGGAGAAGAAACAGGCGGAATTTGAAGAGATCGCGAGAACAGCGGAGAACAGGGATTTGTCTTCCTTGGAGCAGATGACTTCGGAAGAGCTGGAAGCGAGATACTATGCGCTGACAAAGGTGATATCGGACAGTGTGGAAGAGCTTAAAAAGTCACAGACGGACTGGATCGGAAGAATCAGCGGGAAGAGGACGGAGCTCAAAAAGAAAAATGAGGACAGTCAGATTCCGGAGAAAGAATACCAGAGTCTCGTGTGCCCGGAAGAACAGTATGACGCATGGAAACGGCAGAAAAAGCAGACGGAGAGGGAACTCAACAAAGCGAATGAAGAAAATACGGCTCTTGGAAGAAAAGAAGGTGCGCTGACAACAACGATCACGCTCTATATGAGGAATCTGAAAAAGGAAACCGGATATGAGCAGCCGGCAGAGAGAAAGACGATCACAGATACGGAATTCGAAAAACGTCTGAATCTCAAGGAATATGAGCTTACGGCACATCAGAAAAAATTGAGTCAGCTTCGGGAGAGAAATATACAGATAGCTTCGCAGGCGGCAGGCGTGGAGGAGTATGTGGATGAGCCGATTCCTGCAGAGTTGATTTCTGGAGATGGTCTGAGTTCCGCAGATGAACGGATGTCTGTGGAGCGTTCGATCGCGTCAGGTGGTCTGATTCCAGAGAGTGGGGCTGACGCGTATTCGGAAACCGGAGAGAATAAAATTCTTTTGGCCATTCAGGAGCGGATCCCGGATGTGCGGAATGAGGAAATGGATGTCATAAAAGGGTACCAGAAGGAGATCCGCAGGAAGATTACGGAGAGTTCCAAGGCACTGGACCGGTGCAGGGGTGACGTATCAGAGATAATCCGTGAGATTGCGTCCGGAAAAACGTACGCGGATGATTACTTTAAGAAGACTTTCGAAAGTCTGCTCTCCCAGACAGCCAGCCCGCGGAATCTGTTCAGGCAGTTTGAAATGAACCGGCAGGCGTACGAAAATCAGCTGGAAAAACTGAAGATCGATCTCGCCCATATCGATGACGAACAGAAAAATCTGGAAATGATGTTTCTGGAATACGTTGAGCAGATCAATGCGAATATCGGCATGATCGATAAGAACTCTACGATCTCTGTGAGGGGAAGAAGTCTGAAGATGTTGCGGATCCAGGTGCCTGACTGGGAGACGGAGAGAGAGCATTTCCGGCTGAAGCTGCATGACTATTTTGAAAATATCGTGAAGCTTGGAATCGAGACGATCGAAAAAAATGGAAACCTGACAGAGTTTCTGGGAAGAGTGATCACCACCAGAAAACTGTATGACGATGTTGCTGGGATCCAGAACGTGAAGATCCGGCTGTACAAGATCGAGGCGGAGCGCGAAGTGCCGATCTCCTGGTCCGAGGTATCCGCCAACTCCGGCGGCGAAGGTTTCCTGTCCGCCTTCGTGATCCTGACCTGCCTTTTAAGCTATATGCGGCGCGATGAGACGGATCTCTTTACCTCCGGAGAGGAAGGAAAGACCCTGATCATGGACAACCCGTTTGCCCAGACAAATGCGGAGCATCTCTTAAAACCCCTGATCGAGATGGCAAAAAAGACAAACACGCAGTTGATCTGTCTTTCCGGCTTAGGCGGCGATTCCATTTACAACCGGTTTGATAATATCTATGTATTAAAGCTTGTCGAATCCAGTATCCGGAATGGGGTACAGAGAGTGGATGTGACCCATATGAAGGGTGAGGAGACGAAACGGATGGTATTGTCGGAGTTTAAGATGGAGCAGATGAGTTTGTTTGAGATGATGGAAGAGTAACAGCCAGAGTAACTGTTCAGTAGGTCTGTGCATTTACTGCGCTGACCGTAAGAAAACTTAGAATAGAAGGCAAAAATCCTATCGGCACAGCCGATTTGGAATGGATTTTTGCACGTAACTGTGAGGGTACTGAACAGTTACCAGCCAGGGCATATTTCCAGGACAGAAAAGGAGTAAGAATGTTTTGAACATACAGATTTTTGGCACAAAAAAGTGCAATGATACAAAGAAGGCGGAGCGTTTTTTTAAAGAGCGCGGTATCAAATACCAGTTTATTGACATGAAAGAGAAGGGAATGAGCAAAGGCGAGTTTCGTTCAGTTGCAGAGGTCAACGGCGGAATCGAAAATATGGTCAACTGGGATGGAAAAGATAAGGATACGCTTGCACTGATCAAGTATATCGCGGATGAGGATAAGTTAGAGAAGATTCTGGAAAATCCGTCCGTGATCAGGACGCCGGTTGTAAGAAACGGGAAACAGTCCACACTGGGGTATCAGCCGGAGGTGTGGAAGGAATGGAAGTAATAAGCGGCAGATAGGAGCAGGATGGGAGTGGCTTATCTGCTCATGCTCAGAACACAACTGAAATGAGATCATTTACTGGAAAAGAGGAAATTTTTATGAAACAGGAAACCATAGACAGAATCCGCAAATTCACCGATGACCGCGACTGGGAGCAGTTTCATTCTGCCGAGAACCTTGCGAAATCCATCGTCATCGAGGCAGCAGAACTCCTGGAGTGCTTCCAGTGGAACGATGAGGAGTATGACCTGCAGCATGTAAAAGAGGAGCTGGCGGATGTGATCGTATACTCCCAGAACCTTTTGGACAAGCTGGGACTTGACGTGGATGAAATCGTGAATATGAAGATGGGAATGAACGAGAGGAAGTATCCGGTGGAGAAGGCGAAGGGGAAGTCGGCGAAGTATGATTGCTTGTGAAAGAGTGTAGATATCGCCCAATGGACTGATTCTGAACAGAGGTTATCGCTGGGCATTTAGAATGAAAGAAGCACCAGAACCGGTGATATGCCGGAAATGGTGCTTCAAGTCTATTTTGAGGTTTCGACCTCCCTGTCGTTAAGATATTCTGCAAGACTGTAATACAGCTCTCCCTCTCTTCCGCGTGTCTGTTTTGCTGCCGTCATGGAATTTAAGATCGCTTCCTGTTCGGCTTCCGCCGCAGCAAGAAAAGCCCGGTTGATCACATGCTCCGGGATTGCTGATATCTGGAGCAGCTCCTCCTCGCGACCGGATGGGATCCGGTTTGCGGTTGTAAAGCCGATCATGACTTCCCCGCTTCCATGTCCCGTATAACCGCCGGTTCGTGCGATGCCAACCCCTGTTCTTTTCAGGATCCGTTTGAGCTGACGGCTTGTCAATGGGAGATCGGTAGCAAGAATGCTCATGATCGAACCTTTGTCTTCTTCGGATGCAGCCATATCATTCTTTTCCTGCTTCCATTCCAGAATTTTTGGACCAACAGCCTCTCCGTTGAGTACAAAATCTTCGGTTGCACCAAAGTTTGACTGGACCAGAACGCCGATGGTGTATTCCTTTTCACCAATACAGATCACGCGGGATGCAGATCCGATTCCACCCTTCATGCCGTAGCAGATGGTACCGGCACCGGCACCGACATCCCCTTCTTCGAACTCTTCGGCAGCAGCCGCAAAAGCCTGCCGCACTTCTTTTTCACCAACTGCACGTTTCTGGATCTGGTTGATCCGGCAGTCATTGCACTCGCCAACGACCGGATTAATGCTCATTGGTTCCAGCCCATCATTCTGGCACTGCTCGATCACGATACCGGCAAGTGCATCCCAAACCTTTCCGACATTTAACGTATTTGTAAGGGCGATCGGTGTTTCAAGAGTCCCAAGCTCTTCTACCTGTACCAGACCGGCACTTTTTCCAAATCCATTGTGGACATAGGCTGCCGCCGTATAGTGATTTGCAAATGCATTGTCCGGTCCAGGGATGATCACGGTCACACCGGTATGATTTTCTTCTGTGTTCACAGTACAGTGTCCTACCAGTACACCAGGTACATCCGTAATCGCATTTCTTTTACCTGTTTTCACTCTTCCGGGTATGATTCCGAAGTCCCGAATCCGTTTTTTCTCCACGTTGCTTTCCTCCTTGGATTTTGTCGACTGTTTCTAATGATTGTATCATAGTTTTTGAGAAATAAAAACAGGACGAGGGGAATTTTCACATCAATCGTATTTATAGGATATTTTATTTACCAACATCCAACGGTGAAATGTTGTCGATAAGCACTTTGCCATTTTTTATGTTAATAGGAAGAAGGAACTATTAAACACGGCAAAATAAAAGTTGAATATTTCATGATAAAATGGATTTATTGCCGATATTATGGTATACTTATAAAAATAGATTTGTGACTGGAAAAGTGATCGCATGAAGAATGTGAGGGAAACTATGCTTGAAAATAAATTAGGTATTACAGATTCTACAGAATTAGCAAGAATGGAAGAAAGAATCAGTAAGCAAAAAGCGCTTGAAATGTTTGAAAGTGGCTTTTTTGAGACATTAGAACCAGGGACTTATAAAAGTCTTGCGATGATCCATCAATGTCTTTTTGATGAGATTTATGATTTTGCCGGTAAATTACGAAAGGTTAATATTTCAAAAGGAAATTTTAGATTTGCTCCGCTGATGTATTTGGAAACAGCGTTACAGAATATAGACAAAATGCCACAGTCAACTTTTGATGAAATTGTCGAAAAATATGTTGAAATGAACGTGGCTCATCCGTTCCGAGAGGGAAATGGGAGAAGTACAAGAATATGGCTTGACTTGATGTTGAAAAAAGAAATCGGCTATGTGGTTGACTGGAGCAAGGTGGATAAAGAAGATTATCTGCTTGCCATGGAGCGAAGTCCTATCAAAGATATCGAAATAAAGTTTCTTCTGAAAAATGCACTTACGGATCATGTAAATGATCGAGAAATTTATATGAAGGGTATTGATCACAGTTATTACTATGAAGGTTATTATGTGTTTAAGATGGAAAATTTGACGGACACAAAGGATTAACTTGATTTAGCGTTAGAAAAGTGGAGGGATATGGATGCAATATCGTTCAGTTAATGAAATAGCGAAAAAATGGAATGTGTCGGAACGAAGCGTTCGAAATTACTGCGCTCAAGGACGAGTAGACGGTGTGTTTCTTAACGGCAAGACTTGGAATATTCCCGAAAATGCAGAGAAGCCGGAGCGTTCCAATAAAAAGAAAGAACAGCCGATTACCTTGCTGGATATTTTGCAGGAGCAGAAGGTAAGTAAGTATTCCGGAGGAATTTACCATAAGACACAGATTGATTTAACATATAACTCCAATCATATCGAGGGCAGCCGTTTGCCCCATGATCAGACCAGATACATCTTTGAAACCAATACCATTGGTGTAGAAAAAGAAGTGCTGAATGTGGACGATGTGATTGAAACAGCAAATCACTTCCGCTGTATTGATATGATTATTGGTCATGCAAAGGCAGCACTGACAGAGAAGTTTATCAAGGAACTTCACTTGATTCTGAAAAGTGGTACCAGTGATTCCAGAAAAGATTGGTTCGCTGTAGGCGATTATAAAACAATGCCGAATGAAGTTGGCGGCGTGGCAACCGCACTTCCGGAAGAAGCTGCCGATAAAATGAAGGTCTTGCTGACGGAATATAACGCCAAGGAAGAAAAGACCTTTGAGGATATTCTGGACTTCCATGTGAAGTTTGAGCGGATCCATCCGTTCCAGAACGGCAATGGCCGTGTGGGCAGATTGATCATGTTTAAGGAGTGCCTGAAATACAATATCGTTCCGTTTATCATTGAGGATAATTTGAAGCTGTCCTATTATAGTGGATTGAAGGAATGGGACAACGAAAAAGGCTATTTGACCGATACCTGCCTGACTGAACAGGACAAGTATAAGGAGTATTTGGATTATTTTAGGATTGCTTATTAAAAGTGGTTCAAAGAGTAAAGTAAAAGGGCAAATTCGCATTTTGAGATAATTAGATGACATACATTTTAAAGACAGGAGTAAGTACATGTTCTATACCAAATATAGATTGATAAGGATGGAATAAAAAGCATGGAGAAATTGATCTTTTCGCTGGTTTTGCTATTGACTACAAAAATCATTTATCTGATCACAGGAAGAAACCGACGGCAGATAGCGCGTATCCCCAAAGGGATGGCAATCTTATGCCAGCCGCCAGGACGACGGTATGTCGCTTATGCAGTAGGCGTATTCCAACTTCTTTTTGTTACCTTTTTCCTCGTACTTTACATAAAAGACGGCGCACCTGCAGAAGCGCGGCTGATGTGGAGCCTGCTCGTCATAACTTCAATCTTGAGCTGCATGCTTCTGATTTTCAGCGGGAATGTGGCAGGTCGGGACTGCGTTTATTTTAACAGCAGGGAAGTCCGGATTGAAAAGCCCTTTCGCAAGTCCAGAACCTTTCAGTGGGAGGAAATCCGAAAAGTAGACGGTAACTTTGACAATGCAGTCAACTTATATCTTCTGGATGGAACCAAGGTTCTTACCGCAAGGCTCGGAATGGTAAATTATGATGTATTTTGCGATATGATCAAGAAAACATGCCCAGAAAAGATTGCCAGCTACTATCGTTCCCATATGTACAAAGAACCGCAAAAATGTATTCTACGCTATGGCTCCGAGTATTATCTTCTGGCAGCTATGGGCATCGGCATTCTCCTGATTTATATGGCAACTCTGGTGCCCGCAGCAGCGGAGAACAGCATCATACAGCAGTTTCTGCAGGGTGATTTCTCCCAGAGGTTTGCGCTTTGGTTTGCACCTGTCTGCGGAGTCATCAGTATCGTGTTCCTGGTCGTGATGCTCAATACAAATATCCGGTATTCACAGGAAAAAATGACCATCAAATACCCACTGCACAGAAAACGTGAACTTTACTGGGGAAACATCCAAAGAATCGAAATGGCTGCAGTGGAAAAAACGGAAAAAGCGGAATGGATGAAGCTGCGGCTGTACACACGGGAAGGTACTTACAAGATCAGTTTCAAATTCCTGACACATGGAAAAGATGAATTTTTATCCATGCTTTTCAAGATGATTCAAAAATATGGAATTTCCTGCATGCAAACAGATAAATAAACAGAGTTAAGACGGAGATCGGAGCGACTAAGCGAAAGAAAATCCGTACTGTGGACTTCTGCGACACACTGGCGGCAATTCTTAAGACAGCCAAAGCCGAACAGCACAAAAACTGCTTCCGATACGGAGAACTGTACAGCCTCAACTATTACAGTGAGGTCAAAGAAAAAGACCGTACTTATTACGAGGTTTACAGTCTGCCGAGAACGGAAGAAGTCCCTGAGGGATATATTGCCAGATAAAATAAATGCACTTTGGGAATAGATTCTTTTGTTAGTTATATGACGAACAGTACATAAGCCTTGAGGTTTAAGGAGACAGAATGGTATATTGTGATTTCAGTAAAGTACAGTTTACAAGGGACTACACAGGGTAACGGTCTGACGGGAGGATTACCGCCCGTCAGATTTTCCATGTGATATTCAAGCTGTCGCTTGTGGCAGCTATGGTGGTAATCATCAAATCCACCACCCGCCGCTTGTCGTCAAAGGATACATTCTCCCAAGTGTCGAGGTAGCCGGAAATCTGGCTGACCTGTTCCGGGCTAATGGCTTCCACCGTCAGCTCCGCTATCCTCGCCAGAAGTTCCTGCTTGTGTCCGTCCAGTTCCGCTATCTTCACATTCACATAGGAGAGCAGGACATTGTTTGCACCCGTCAGACTGTCCACCAGCTTTTCAATCTCGCTGTCCACATGGGCAAGCTCCACTTGCAGTGCTGCAATTTTTGGGTTTGCCTTTGCCGCTTTCTTTCTGCCTGTCAGCGTCTTGTAGCTTGCCAGTTTCTTTACCATCTGCTGATAAACAACAGCTTCCAGTTCCGAAGTAATGATTTTCCCACACCCCGGACAACTCTTGTTATCCAGCCGTTTCGTACAGCGAAGGTATTGCTTGCCGGAGGGATTGAAGATACTCATAAGGGCATACCCGCAGTTCCCGCACTTGATTTTTCCCGCCAGCCATGTGTGGGTGGCTTTTCGGGCAGACTGGATTTTCATGTTGTTCATCAGCTTCTTGCGGCAGGTCAGCCAGATGTCGGAGGGGACAATGCCCTCATGGGGAGCCAGTACCAGCATTTGGTCTTTCAAGTCGTTCTTCTTGCTGGGCTTCACATCCCGCCCTTGATACAGATAGCAGCTGTTCATGCCAGTAAAATCGGCAGCGTCATTGACAATGACCGTCCCTTGACTTTTGAAAAATTCGTACACATCAAGGTCTGCCTGCACATAGACAGGATTGCGTAACATCTGCGCCAGCGTGGGGCGTATCAGCTCTTTGCCATGGAACATAATCCCCTGTTCGGCAAAGTGCCGGGTAATGTCCCCGTAGGAGGTTGTGGGCTGGGCGTACATCTCAAACATCAGCCGGATATTTGCCGCTTCGTCTGGATTTACCACCAGCTTTTTTGTGTTGATACCGTCCATCTTAATCGGCTCTGTATGGAAGCCGTAAGGGGCTTTCCCGCCCATCTTGAAGCCTCGCTGGCTGCGGGAATAGTAAGCGTCCGTTACCCGCTTCTGTATGGTTTCCCGTTCAAGCTGGGCGAACACGATACAGATATTCAGCATCGCCCGCCCCATCGGGGTGGAGGTATCAAACTTTTCCGTAGAGGACACAAACTCCACATTGTACTGCTGGAACAGCTCCATCATATTGGCAAAGTCCAGAATGGAACGGCTGATACGGTCGAGCTTGTAAACCACGACTTTTGCAATCAAGCCCCGCTTGATGTCCCGCACCAGTTCTTGAAACTTCGGACGGTCTGTGTTCTTGCCGCTGTACCCTTTGTCTGTGTATTCCTTGCAGTTACCGCCTTTCAACTCGTATTTGCAAAATTCAATCTGGCTTTCAATGGAAATGCTGTCCTTTTTGTCCACCGATTGTCTTGCATAGATTGCGTCTATTCGATTATTCATATTGTCGCTCCTTTTCTTAAAAAAGAAACGGAGCTGCTGACAGCTTTATTATACCGCCAGCAGCCCCGCAAATCAACGATGGCTTCGGAAAACCTTATGCCCCGGCTTCCTCACTCTGCCGTTTGTCGGCATACTTGCGGAACACCTCATAAAGCTGCTGTTCCAGCTCCCGGCGTTTTGCCGCTTCCTGCTCCGGCGTGAACACCGGGGAGAGATTTTCCAGCGTGATTTCCTTTCCCTGAAAAGTCACGACTTCGGTTTCTTTCTTGTATCTGATATGCTCCATAGTACCTCCGTATTTAATTTTCAAAGTGCAGTGCCGCCATGCTGCGGCGTGAAATGTTTTCTGTCATCAATCACCGTTCCCTTGTGTGCCGCTGTTG
>OGDP01001796.1_pt1 | contig 12637 bp, 8 predicted proteins | sample 1570441 | NCBI WGS metagenome assembly OGDP01 (sample SAMEA2581961, study PRJEB24529) | metagenome | biome: Human gut stool | place: China | collected 2011
ACATATTCTGTACTTGCTGCGAATAGGTCATAATCATACTCTCCTTTTGACAAATTGATGCCGTGCGGCAGAAGCTTCTCTCCCCTGCCGCCTTGCATTGACCGGGCCGTGCCGCTCTCTTTTCAGCGCCTCTCCCGGTACTACCACGCACAATTTTATTATAGAGGACGTTGGCCCAATTTGCAAGTCATTTCTGACAAATTTTTCGCAATCTTTTTTCCATTTTCGTTTTTCTGCGCAGGAGCGCAACTTCTCAATTCGGTTTTTTCTGCGGCTCCCGCCGCACCGGCGTGACGGCCCAGATGCAGGCGAAGCCCGCCGCTGCGCCCGCGATGGCGAGGATGTGCCGCCCCTGCCCGAATCCCCAGAGATCCGCGATGCAGGGGAACAAAAGGCTTCCCACGCTCTGGCCCAGCGCCAGAAAGCCGTAGTTCACCCCGGCGTGGGGCAGGCCGAACAGATCGGTGGAGAGGGCGGGTAGCACCGCCGCCAGCGCCGAGTAGCAGAACGTCAGCCCCGCATACACTGCCACGACGGCCCATCCCCGGGCAAACAGGAACACCGCCGAAAGCCCCAGCGACACGCCGAAGAGGATGAGGTCGGTGGGGCGGCGGCCGATCTTATCGCTGAGCAGGGGCATCAGCAGCCGTCCGGCCGCACTGCCCACACTGCCCAGCACCACGGCCCAGAGGGCGGCGCTCTCGTCCAGCCCCCGCTCCATCCCAAGCTTCAGGATGATGGGGCTGAACAGCAGCACCGCCGGGGTGGAAAAGCAGACCGCTCCGGCGCAGAGCCAGTACTGCCGCGTGCCAAGCATCTGCCGGGGCGAGAGGTCGAGGGGCGGCGCGGCCTTAGCCTTTCCCTGCCGGCTGGGCTGAGGTTTTTCGGGCGGCGGGTCGGTCAGCAATGCACTGCCCGCGAGGCAGACCGGCAGGGTCAGCGCACCCAGCGCCCAGAACGCGCCCCGGATGCCCTGCACCGGCCCGAAGCCCCGCAGGGCCGTGCGGACGAAGACGGTCAGGAACGCTCCGCTCAACCCCACTGCGCCCCCGATGACGCCGGTGGCGAGGCCCTTCCGGCCCTTGTACCACTTCTGGGCGCAGGACTGGATGGACGGATAGAGGAAGGCCGTGCCGAGCCCCGCCGGGATGCTGAACACCCCGAAAAAAGCACTCCCCTTCTCTGCCGGGAGAGCCGCCGCCGCGAAGAATCCGCCGCAGAGCAGGCCCGTCCCCCACAAAGCCGCAAAGCGTGGCCCCTGCTTATCCTGCAGAAAGCCGCCGATGACGCACCCGATGCCGAAAAATGCGATGAGCACCCCGAAGGCATAGCCTGCCCCCTGCTCGCTGAGGCCGTATTCCTCCATGACGGGTCTTTGAAACACGCCCCACGCGGCGGGCAGGCCTGTCAATACCTGGATGGCCGCGCCCGCCGCTAGGATGGCCCAGGGTCTTGTTTTCTGCATTTCGTGCATCACCTCAGAGAATAGTGTGTCCTTTTCGATTGACAAAAAGACAGTATCCTTTATAATTAGAAGAGTATTATAAAAATCATCTCTCCTGTTTCGCTGTCGTGTGCCCTGACCCCAGGGCACTTCCGTTTTCGGTTCAAGTGAGCTTGTGCGTCCCGCACAGGCCTTGCCGACACGCCAGTGGCTCCCCCTCTGGGGGAGCTGTCGCGTCAGCGACTGAGAGGGCTATACAGAAAGAGGACTATCTTATGAAAACTCAGGCCTTAAAAGGTATGCGCGACCTTCTGCCCAACGAGCAGACCCTGCGCGACTACATTCAGGGCAAAATTCTCGAGACTTACCGTGCATCCGGCTTCGAGCGCATCTCCACCCCCATGCTGGAGGATATGGAGAACCTCGACAAGTCCGACGGCGGCGACAACCTGAACCTCATCTTCAAGGTGCTCAAGCGCGGCGACAAGCTCACCGCCGCCCTGAGCTCCGGCGACCCGAAAGAGCTCTCCGACATGGGCCTGCGCTATGATCTGACCCTGCCCCTGAGCCGCTTCTACGCCGCCAACAAGGACAAGCTCCCCCACCCCTTCAAGGTCATCCAGACCGACCGCGTCTTCCGCGCTGAGCGCCCCCAGAAGGGCCGTCTGCGCGAGTTCGTCCAGTGCGACATCGACATTCTGGGCGACGAGAGCCCCAACGCCGAGGTCGAGCTCATCGACGTGACCACCCGCGCCCTGCTGGGCATCGGCTTCGACGGCTTCACCGTCAACATCAACGACCGCCGCATCCTCCGCGGGATGCTGGAGAGCATGGGATTTGCCGCTGACACGCTGGATTCCGTCTGCATCACCTTCGACAAGATGGATAAGATCGGTGCCGACGGCGTGAAGGCCGAGCTTCTCGAGAAGCAGCTGCCCGAGAGCGCGGTCAACGCACTGGCCGACTTCATCGCCGCCGGCGAGGTGACGCTGGACGCCGTGGCTTCCCGCTGCGCAGACCCCGCCATCGCCGACGACCTCAAGTACGTCCTCGCTGCTGCCAACGCCATGGCCGCCGGCCGCTATCAGGTGGCCTACTGCCCCAGCCTGGTGCGCGGTCAGGGCTACTACACCGGCATGGTGTTTGAGATCACCTGCCCGCAGTTCAGCGGCGCAGTCGCCGGCGGCGGCCGCTATGACAACATGGTGGGCAAGTTCCTCGGCACGCAGGTGCCGGCAGTCGGCTTCTCCATCGGCTTTGAGCGCGTCTGCGGCATCCTGCTCGAGCAGGGTTATCAGATCCCCGGCGCAAAGCAGAAGATCGCACTGCTCTACGGCAAGGACGCCGACTTCACCGCCGTCCTGAGCAGGGCCGCTGCCCTGCGCGATACCTACAACGTCACCGTCCTGCCTCAGGGCAAGAAGCTCGGCAAGCAGCTGGGCCAGCTGGAAGCCGCAGGCTTTGCCGGTGCCGCCTTCATGGACAAGGACGAGGTAAAGGTCTTTGCCGCTCAGTAAGGGCTGAACAAACCAAAAGCACTGCACTCCCCAAAAGCGGGCGGGTGCAGTGCTTTTTTGCGTTTATGGCTGCCGGGTCAGCCGGTTTTTTTGGCGTTGGGGTACACCCGCTCCATCCGGGCGTTATCAAAGTGCTCGTCGAGGAAGACGTCCAGCCGGTTCGCCGGGGCGATGCCGCTGGTGCGGGCGTCGTATCGGGCCAGCGCCAGTGCCGAAAGCCCCATGTTCACGGCCATGAACACCGTCAGCACCACGGTCATCCAGGGCAGGATGTGCTTTTTCAGGTTTGCCATCAGCTTTGCGACGAGGGGGTAGCCGTACCGGATCCAGACCACCGCCGCGATGCCCCAGAAAAAGCAGTAGAGCAGATTGACACGGCCTCCCAGATTGAACTTGAAGCCGCTGTAGTCCCAGAAGATGACGCCGAACAGCAGCTCACCCACGGCGCTGCAGATATACTCATACGCGCCGCCCATCACGAAGCCGAACAGGAAGATGGAGCGGTCGCTCCGCTCCTCGCTGCCCCGCAGCAGGACCGCCGCCATGACCAGCGCCAGACCCCACACCACGCTGAAGGGTCCCCACACGAGGCTCGAGCGGCTCATCCAGACGCCCGCCGTCACCCGGCAGAACAGCGTCTCCACCACGTCGCCGAGGAAAGCCCCGATGACAAAGAGCCAGACGAGGTCGCCGAAACTCAGGGCCTTTTCTTTCTGAGCAGCCGGCTCGGGCTGGACGATGGTCGGGTAAGCCCGCTGGATACGCTTTTCCACATGGGCGATGAGCCGCTGGCGCAGCTTGTCCGAGTGCTTTTCCAGCTCGAGGTTGAGCTGTTCCAGCCTCGGATGGCTGGCGGCGTACCGGTTGACGGCCAGCGCTGCGCCCAGCTGGTCGAGGACGGCCAGCGTCATCGCCGCCCAGACGCCGATATGCAGCAGCCAGCCCGGCAGCAGGGCGCAGAGCCGCAGCAGCAGGACGTTGCCCCACAGCACGCTTGCCATGCCCAGCAGGCCCCAGAGCACCGAGTACTGCAGGCAGACGTAGCCGTCCAGATTGAACTTTTTATCTGAGTAGTCCCACCAGCGGCGACGGTGCATCCTCTCGAGCAGCTTGGCCGTCACCCACTCCACCACGGTGGCGTTGGCCGCACAGCCGAGGAAGAGGGCCACCGGCGTCGAGCGCAGGTCGGCAAAGCCCACCGCCATCAGCACAGCCGCCGTACCGTAGACGAAGCAGAACGGGCCGGACGCCACGCCGCGGTTGACGAAGGCGCGGCCCTTGACGGTCGCCACCACCGTCTCGGCTACCCAGCCGAGGAACGAGTAGACCAGATAGAGGACGCAGAGGGTATAAAAATTCAGCTCCATTGCCTGTTTCCTTTCCCATATAAACGGTTATAGGGCTATTGTATGCAGTTTTGGCCGCGTCAACGCTGACGGAGAGGTCGGACTACAGAGAACTTTCTCTGAGACCCGCACGTTATCTGATAAAGTGACATTTTTCACACGCAGCATCGTCCAAAATCCCACTTTATCAAGGTGATAAACTGAGGCTTGCTGATAAAGTGGGTCACTTTATCAATCAGGGTCACTTTATCAAGTTGATAAAGTGACGTTTTATAATTATGGTACGTTATTTTTTTGTCACTTTCTCACATAATCTACCTCAGTAGAGCGTATCACTTCATCAGCCCCATCGTCCAGGCCCGGACCAGCAGGCCCAGCAGGACGACGGCCAGCAGCACCACGGTGAGAGCGCGGCTCTGGGTGCGCTGACGCTTCCTGCGGCGGGCCGTGGTCTGCATATTCTGGCGGCTGCGGCTGTTCCGGCCGGAAGCGTTCCGGCTGCGGCCGGATGTCCCCTTCGAGGCCGTGCGGCTTCCGCTGCTCTGGCGCTTGCGGGATGTGCTGCCGCTTTTCTGGGACTTCTGACGGCGGGGCGCTTCGTCCTCAGCCTTCTTCTGAGGCTCGATGGTCTCCGACGCGCCGCAGCGGGACAGAAATTCCTCCGCCATCCGGTAATACTTCTCGAGGTCGCCGGTAGTCAGGGCCGTTCCCTCATAGCCCGCTTCCAGCTCCTCCACGGCCTCGTTGAACCGGATCGCCGCCTGTGCGGCTGCGGTCCTGTCGGAGGCGTGGGCGGCCTCGTTGCGGGCCATCCGCACCGCGTTGCAGGCGCGGCGGGCTGCTGCCGGGTGGGGCGTACTGCCCAGCAGGTCCAGAGGCCGGGCGGCGTCCTTTTCCGGGTCCAGCAGGACACGCATACAGAGGGTGGTATCCAGCTGCTGCCAGCCGGTGCGGCCATTCAGCTCCGGCAGGCGCTCGTAGTAGTCGGGGCTCTCCTTCTGGCGCTGGGCCAGATGCTTCAGCAGGGCGTCCACGCTGTGAGCGCCGGGCTTTTCCTCCCAGTGCCAGCGCAGCAGCTTCCGGCTGATGTCGTCGCAGGCCGCTTTGATCTCGAACGCGGCCTGCAGATATTCTTCTGACATAACAATTCTCCTGGTTTTCAACTTTCTCGATAAGCAGCCCCTCGGTCAGGGCGATGCTGTCGCTGCGCCTGAGCCTCCCGGCGAACATCCTTGCCCTCTCAGGCGCTCCGCGCCAGCTCTCCCAAAGGGAGAGCCTTTTCGCAAGCAAAACAGCGGAGGAAGCCTCTGCCTCCTCCGCCGTACATCCTATTTTACATCATGAACTGAGAATACACGAAGCCGCACAGGGCGATGCCCGCACACACGATGGCGGTGATGGGCGGCACCCAGCGGATGAGCGTCTCAGCGATGCTGTCGCGGGGGTCTTCCTCTTCGCAGTCGTCCTCCTCGTCCAGCGGCTTTGCCTGCAGGCGGGACGGCGCGGCGGCGGGAGTCGAGGGTACCACACGGGTGCCGTACTTCTCCACCTCTTCGTCCGGCGCAAAGGACTTGGCCGGGCGCACCGGCTCCGGCTGGCGGGGCAGGACGCGGGTCGCCTCCTGCTCCGGGGCGCGGGACACCACGCGGGTCGCGTCCATCTCAGCGGCAGGCGCATAGCCGGGCGCAGGCTCCGCCGCCCGAGGCGGGATGATACGGGTGGCTTCCTCCTGCGCTGCACCCACGATACGGGTGGGCTCCTCCGCAGGCGCGGCGGGGCGTACCGGCTGGGCCGCAGGCTGCGGCTCGGGCTGGCGCACCGGGGCTTCCGGCTGCAGCAGGGTGTTCAGCGCGTTCTGCAAAAGGATACGGTCGCTACCGCACTCGGAGCAGTAGACGGTATCCTCTTCCTTCGGGTGGAAGGCACCGCAGGCGCAGTACCAGCCGTTCTCGAAGACCTGGGGCATGAACTTCATGCCGGTGCGGTTCATCCGGGCTTCGAGGGCCTTCTGCATCTCGACGCTCAGGCGGCGGGGGGCCGGCAGGCGCACCCGCTTGATGCTCTCGAGGTGGACGACCTTCCTGCCGCTGTAGACATTGCGCAGGGTGACGTCCACGCTGGTGATGGCCTTCTGGGTGACAAAGACAGCATCGTCCATGCCGAAGCTCTCGCCGGGCTTTGCGGTAAGGTCACGGTACTCGAACTCGTCCTCACAGAGGATGACGCCGTCCACGCCCTTGCACTTGAAGTGGATCTCCAGTGCCGTCAGGGTCACGCGGGAAATGTTCTTAAAGGTCAGACAGACCGCGTGTTCGCCGCTGACTTCGCCCTTGAGCAGCTCCACGCAGACGAACTGCACCGGACTGCCCGGGGTGTAATAGTTGGCCCGTGTCCGCGCGACCGGTTCAAAATTTTCCTCCACAACACTCTCCCCTTTCTCTTGGTTTACTGGTTGGCTTCGCCTTCATCCGGCGTTTCGGGGGCCGGGGCTTCCTGCGGGGCGGCATCCACTGCCTCAGCAGGTTCGGCAGGCTCCGCAGCCTCTGCGGTCTCGGCCTGTTCCACAGGCTGGACAGCGGGCTGATCCTCGGCGGGCTTTGCGTCGGGGTCCTCACGCTGGGGCAGGGTCTCGCCTGCCATCACGGCGTTGAACTCCTTCTCGTTCAGCTTCTCGCGCTCCATCAGGGCCTGTGCCAGCGCATGGAGCTGGTCGATATGCTCCGTCAGGGTGCGGCGGCAGGTCTCGTAGGCCTCGTCGATGATGTCCCGCATCTCGCTGTCGATCTCAGCAGCGGTGGTCTCGCTGTAGCCCTTGCCCTGACCGAGGTCGCGGCCCAGGAAGGTCTCCTCCTGAGAGGTGCCGTAGACCACAGGGCCAAGGCGCTCGGAGAAGCCGTACTTGGTGATCATCTGGCGGGCGATGTTCGTCGCCTGCTGCAGGTCGTTGGACGCACCGGTGGAGATGTCGTCCAGAATAAGCTGCTCGGCTACGCGGCCGCCCAGACTGGACACGATGTCCTCGAACATCTCGCCCTTGGTGACGTAGCTGCGGTCTTTCTCGGGCAGATACATGGTGTAGCCGCCGGCCTGACCGCGGGGGATGATGGTGATCTCATGCACACGGGGGTGGTGCTTGCAGTAGAAGCCCGCCACGGCGTGGCCTGCCTCGTGGTAGGCGGTGAGCTTTTTCTCTTCGGGGGTGACGACCCGGCTCTTCTTCTCGGGGCCGGCCATGACCTTCATGGAAGCCTCTTCGATGTCCTCCATCGTAATGGCCTTGCGGCTGCGGCGGGCAGCCAGCAGAGCGGCCTCGTTGACGAGGTTCTCGAGGTCAGCGCCCGCAAAGCCTGCGGTGCGCTGTGCGATGACCTTGAGGGAGACATCCGGGGCGAGGGGCTTGTTCTTGGTGTGGACTTTCAGGATCTCCTCGCGGCCCTTGACGTCGGGCAGGCCGACGTAGACCTGACGGTCGAAGCGGCCCGGGCGGAGCAGGGCCTTATCGAGGATGTCGGCACGGTTGGTGGCCGCCATGACGATGACGCCATCGTTGGCCTCGAAGCCGTCCATCTCGACCAGCAGCTGGTTCAGGGTCTGCTCGCGCTCGTCGTGACCGCCGCCGAGACCGGCACCGCGCTGACGGCCCACAGCATCGATCTCATCAATGAAGATGATGCAGGGCATGGTCTTCTTTGCCTTGTCGAAGAGGTCGCGCACACGGGATGCGCCGACGCCGACGTACATCTCGACGAAGTCAGAGCCGGAGATGGAGTAGAACGGCACGCCGGCCTCACCGGCGCAGGCGCGGGCCAGCAGGGTCTTGCCGGTACCCGGAGGGCCGACGAGCAGCACGCCGTGAGGGATGCGTGCGCCCAGAGAGTTGAACTTGTCGGGGCTCTTGAGGAACTCCACGACCTCTTTCAGCTCTTCCTTCTCTTCGTCTTCACCGGCCACATCGGCAAAGGTGGCGGTCTTCTTGTTCTCGTGCTCGTCCTTGACCTTGGCTTTGCCGACATTCATGATGCCGCCGCCACCGCCGACGCCGCCCCGCATCATCGAGAACAGCAAAAAGCCGGTGCAGCCCAGCATCCCCAGATAGAAGATGATCTCCATCCAGGGGATGGTCTCCTTGAGAGAGGTGTAGTCGTAGGTCATGGGCGCGTCGGGGTTCGCCGCGTCGTAGGACTCGATATACTTGTCCACGTTCTCGATGAAAACGTAGGCGTAGGGCAGCTTGTAACGGACGGTGACGGTGCCGTCGTCCTCCTGCACTGCGCCGGTGGACTCCGACGAGGAGGAGAACATCCCGCTCAGCAGACCGCCGGTAGACTGCACCGTGCTCTGGGTGGAGGAGACGTCCGGCAGGGGCAGGTCGCCTTCTTTCAGGTTCAGGGTGATGACGCTGGTGTTGCGGTCCAGCGTGAAGGCCGTGACCTGATTGTGCTCAAAGTAATGGACGACGGTGGAGTAGCTCATGGTCGAGCCGCTGGTGCTGCCCGACCCGCTGCCCATCACCGACCAGACCATCAGCACGGCGGCCAGCGCCAGTGCGAGGATGAGCGGATTGATACGAGGTCTCTTAGGTTGCAAAAGGATCAACTCCAGTTCTGGTTTTATTTCTTACTTTTCGTAGACGCTGGGTTTGAGTACGCCGATGTAGGGCAGGTTGCGGTACTTCTCGTCGTAGTCGAGGCCGTAGCCCACCACGAACTCGTCCGGCACCGCGAAGCCCTCGTAGTCCGGGGCGATGTCGGCCTTGCGGCGGCTGGGCTTGTCGAGGATGGTGCAGATCTTCACCGAGTTCGGGTTGCGCATCTTGAGCATCGGCACGAGGTTCGACAGGGTGATGCCGGTGTCGAGGATGTCCTCCACGATGAGCACATCCTTGCCGGAGAGGTCGCCGTCCAGGTCCTTGATGATCTTGACGAGGCCGGTGCTGGTGGTGTTGCCGCCGCCGTAGCTGGACACCACCATGAAGTCGATGCTGCACGGGATGCTCACGGCGCGCATCAGGTCGGCCATAAAGACCACCGAGCCCTTGAGGATGGAGACGAGGACGAGGTTTCTGCCCTCATAGTCTTTGCTGATCTGAGCGCCCAGCTCAGCCACTTTCGCTTTCAGCTCCTCTTCCGAAACGAGGACCTTCAAAATATCGTCATGCATGCTCATGATTCGATTCCTCCAAAATTTTCTAGTTCCACCTGCAGCAGCTGCCCGGTGTCCGGCCCGGGGGCCAGCCCATCGGCAAAGCCCTCTCCGCAGACCCACAGCACCTGTCTGCCTGCCGCCAGCAGCGGCAGCGTGTCCCGTTCCCGGGGCGGGATGCCCGCCTCGTTCATCCATTTGCGCAGTTCCCGGTCTACCCCCCGCCCGGCCGGACGGAAGCGGTCGCCGGGCTGACGGCAGCGCAGCCGCAGAACAGGACATATCGAGTTTATTTTAGCATAATCTGCCTGATTTTTTAAGTCTTTTTTATGAACACCCTGTGTTTTTTCTTCAAAACAGGCCGAAACCACCCGGATATGCAGCGTTCTGCCGCCGGGCAGCGGATAATCGCCGCCCTCCGGCAGGGATACTTCAAATTTCGGACAGTCCGCTTTTTCGCCCTGTCGGCGGGTGTTTTGATCGGCTTCCTCCCGCCAGAGCACGCCGTCCCGGGCGCAGAAGCGGACGGCGTCGGTGAGCTGCACCGCGCCGCTGCCCTTTTCTACGAGGTCGGCCAGCAGGCGGATATATTTTTCCTCCGCGTCCCGCACCGGCTCCACAAGGCTGTGGAGGGCCGTGTCGAGGATGAGCGGGTCGGTCTGCCGCAAAGGCTCTGACATCCACACGGGCTGGCCGCTGCGCAGGGCGTATCCCGCCCCGCCGGGCAGGCTTTTTGCGTCCGCTGCCCGGGCCGAAGCCAGCAGCGCATCCGCCTGCCGGGCGAAGTATTCGTCCGCCTTGGCAGCTTTCTCACAGAAGCGGGCCAGATTGCGCTCGGCGGCGCTGTTGACCCCGCAGAGGGCGGGCAGTGCGCCGTGGCGCAGACGGTTGCGGGCGTAGTCGTCGGCGTCGTTGGTCTCGTCGGTGACCCAGCGTTCGCCGCAGGCGCGGCAGACGGCCTCGGTGTCGGCCCTCGTCAGGCAGAGCAGAGGCCGCAGATAGCCCGGGCGGCTGGGCCGGATGCCCGCCGCGCCGTGGAGGCCGGTGCCTCTGGCCAGCCGGAACAGCAGCGTCTCGGCCTGGTCACTCCCAGTATGGGCAGTTGCGACGGCATCTATCCCGTCGGCCAGCACCCGCTCAAAGCAGGCATACCGCAGGCGGCGCGCCCAGTCCTCCCCTGCCCGGGGCTTTCCTGCCTCGGCTTCCAGCTCAGCGGCATGGAACACCCGCAGCGGCAGGCCCAGCCGGGCGCAGACCTCCCGGACGAAGGCTTCGTCTCGGTCCGCCGTCTCCCCCCGCAGGCCGTGGTTGACGTGGCAGACCGTGAGGGCGATGCCCTTTTCCTCGGCCAGCGGGCGGATGAGGCAGAGCAGGGCCATGCTGTCGGCCCCGCCCGAAACAGCCAGCGCGAGATGCTGTTTGCCGTCCAGCAGCTTTTCCCGTGCGCAGAAGCCGCGCACCGTCTGTAAGATCTCTTCGTAGTTCATCAGCGTTTGAAGTCCACATCCATAAAGCGGGTGTGGGCGCCGTCCCAGCCCAGCGGCACCGTGCTGGTCTCGCCGTGACGGTTCTTTGCCACGATGCACTCGGCGGTGTCGGCGTCCACCTCCGCGCCGTCGGGGTTCTGGCTGGCGTAGTAGGAGTCGCGGTACAGGAAGAGGACGCAGTCGGCGTCCTGCTCGATGGAGCCGGAGTCGCGCAGGTCAGACAGCTGGGGGCGGTGGCTGGAGTTGTTGCCCTGCTTTTCCACCGCACGGGACAGCTGGCTCAGAGCGATGATCGGCACGTTCATCTCTTTGGCCATGATCTTGAGGTTTCGGGTGATGGAGCTGATCTCCTGCACGCGGTTCTCGCTGCGCTGGCCGCTGGTCATCAGCTGTAAATAGTCGATGACGATGAGGCCCACGTTGGGGCGGGCGGGGTCCTGATTGACCCGGCGGATCTTCGCCTTCATCTCGGTGATGGTGATGCCCGAGGTGTCGTCCATATAAATCGGTGCGTCGTGCAGTTTTTCGGTGGCGAGGGCCAGATACTCCCAGTCCTCGGCCCGGAGCGCACCGGTGCGGAACGCCTGACTGTCGATGCCCGCTTCAGCGGAGAGGATGCGGTTGGTCAGCTGCTCCTTCGTCATTTCGAGGCTGAAGATGGCCACCGGCACCTTCTGCTGCATGGCCACGCGGGTAGCGATGTTCAGCGCGAAACTGGTCTTGCCCATACCGGGGCGGGCAGCGAGGATGATGAGGTCGCCGCGGCCAAGGCCGGTGAGGACGGTGTCCAGCAGCCGGAAGCCGGTGGGGATGCCCTTATACTTGTCGGCGTCGGGGCCGCTGATCTTTTGCAGATTTGTCAGCGTCTCCACCATGCTGGAAGAAAGGGGCGTCAGGGCGCTGGAATCGCGGCCGGAGCGGATCTCATAGATGCGCTGCTCGGCGTTTTCCAGCAGCAGGTCGGCGTCGGGCTCGTCGCCCGCGTCCTGCAAAATGTCCTTTGCGACACCCATCAGCTGGCGCACCAGATACTTTTCCTGCACGATCTGCGCATACGCCTTGACGTTGGAGATGCTGGGGACCGTCTCGGCGAGGCCGGTCAGGTAGACTTTCGCCTCGTCGGCGCTGGGGAACACGCCGTCCGAGATGACGGCGTCCAGCAGGGTGACGAAGTCGATGGTCTGGTCGCTGGTAAAGAGGCGGAGCATCTCGGAGTAGATCTGAGCGTTCTGCCGGGTGTAGAACATCTCGGGCCGGATGATCTCGACGAGGTCGGTCAGGGTCTCGGGTTTCAGCAGCACCGCGCCCAGCACGCTCTGCTCTGCCTGCATATTGTAGGGCAGGTTGATGCCCACGCTCTCGAGGTTGAGTTCGTTATAATGTCGTTCGTTCGGCATGGTCGTTATCCTTCTGCTTTATTTATATAAATGCCGTAAAGCCAAAAAGCGCCCCCTGCCGAGAGGGGGCGCAGATAGCGGTCAAATCAGGCCTGCTCCACTTCTACCTGGACCTTGAAGGAAGCCACGACACCGACATGGAGGCGGACTTTGCCGTTGAAGACGCCCGCGTCCTTGATGTCCCTGGTCTCCAGCTCGATCTTCTTCTTGTCGATGGGAGAACCGGCCAGCTGGGCCAGAGCCTCAGCGACTTCCTTGCCGGTGACCTTGCCGTGCAGACGGCCGGAGGCACCGCCCTTGGCCT
>OGDP01001802.1_pt1 | contig 12600 bp, 10 predicted proteins | sample 1570441 | NCBI WGS metagenome assembly OGDP01 (sample SAMEA2581961, study PRJEB24529) | metagenome | biome: Human gut stool | place: China | collected 2011
TGTTCGCCATTTAAAGAGGTACGTGAGCTGGGTTTAAAACGTCGTGAGACAGTTTGGTCCCTATCTGCCGTGGGCGCTGGAAGATTGACGGGGGCTGCTCCTAGTACGAGAGGACCGGAGTGGACAGACCGCTGGTGTACCGGTTGTGATGCCAATTGCATTGCCGGGTAGCTATGTCTGGAAGAGATAACCGCTGAAAGCATCTAAGCGGGAAACTTGCCTGAAGATAAGTCTTCCCGGAGGCTTTGACCTCCTTAAAGAGTCGTTCGAGACCAGGACGTTGATAGGTCAGGTGTGGAAGCGCTGCAAGGCGTTAAGCTAACTGATACTAATTGCTCGTAAGGCTTGATCCTATAACCGTACAGCTTGTTGCTCACTGAAAGGTTCAAGGAACCCAAAAGAGAGTGAAAGCAAACACAAACCGTAAACGCTTCGTTTACCGCTAAGAATTCGTCTGAGGTGCGATAAGTACTGAAGACAACAAGCTTAGCCAGGCGACCATAGCGAGGTGGTCCCACTCCTTCCCATTCCGAACAGGACAGTGAAACGCCTTAGCGCCGATGATAGTTGGTTGTATTTCCAGTGAAAGTAGGACATTGCCTGGCTCCCCATTCAAAAGCCTCGAAGTGAAAACTTCGGGGCTTTTTCGTAACTAGACGTTCTGATTAGGGTATTTTTTGAGCCTGTGATATAAAATTTCCGATTAGGTTTTAAAAATACGTATTCAATTATTCTAGAGAACACGCATGATTTTTCGACGTGCACTCATATCTGAAATCGCTAACACTGCAGGTGCTGTGTTTACGGTGATCTTCTCAATCGTTTTAACGATTGGGTTGGTTCGTATTCTCGGTATGGCAGCAGGTGGTCGTATCGACAGTGGTACCGTTGTTGAGATGGTGGTTTATCAGGCTTTAACCAACCTCGCCCCTTTACTTTCTGTTTCTTTGTTCATTGCTGTTTTGATGACCTTGACTCGCAGTTGGTTGGAAAGCGAGATGGTGGTTTGGTTTTCTTCCGGTGGCATCAGTCTTTTGTCTTGGGTTCGCCCGGTCTTGCGCTTTAGCGCTCCCATCATTTTATTGATTGCCGCTTTATCGCTTGTGATCTCACCTTGGGCTGAAGGTCAAAGTGATATGAATCGTGCGGTCTACTCTCAACGTGATGACGTGGATCGTTTAACGCCGGGGCGCTTTGTTGAGCTTGCCGGTGGCAAACAGATCTTCTTTATCGAAGATGTCGCTGAAGACGGTTTGTCTGTAAAAAATGTGTTCTTGACGCAGACCAATAAAGATAAAGAAATGGTGGTCGTGGCTCAGTCGGGTCACGTTGAAGTCAATGCTTCGGGCGATCGCTACGTTTATCTTGAAAACGGTCGTCGCTATGAAGGGGCCGCAGGCTCTGCCGAATACCGTATTACGGATTTTGATACCTATGCCGTGCGCTTGGACGTGAAACCCGATCAGTCTATCCAAATACGAAGTGTTGATGTTGCGCCTTTGCCGCTTCTTTTGGCTCGCTATGACAATAAGGAGGTTCAGGCAGAGCTTTTGTGGCGTATTTCATGGACTCTGGCAGCGATTAATTTGATTTTGATTGCCATTCCCTTGTCCTTCACGAATCCTCGTGCCGGACGCAGTTTAAACATGATTGTGGCGCTCTTAATCTTTGTACTTTATTTAAATGGCATCAGCTTGGCGCGTACTTTGGTTGAACAAGATACGATGTCGTTGCCGTCAGCCTTGATTGTTCTCAATGGGGCGTTCTTTGCCTTTGCGTGTTTGCTCTTTGCACGTCGAACCGTTATGCAAAGATGGATTCCTCAATGGGCACATCCGAGTTATTGGCGGAGAAAGTAATCATGAAAGTGAAAGTTATTACTCGCCATTTAACAAAAGAAATTCTTCAGGCAACGGGCTTTGTGCTTCTTGCCTTGGTGGCCCTTTTTGCCTTCTTTGACTTAGTGGGGCAATTAGGACGCATCGGTAGCCGTGGCTATACCTTATTGGACGCATTTATCATCACAGGTTTAAGTTTGCCTATGCGCATCTATGAAGTGATGCCGATTGCCGCTCTTTTGGGCGCAGTCTTTGTGATGAGTCAATGGGCTGCACGCTCTGAATTTACGATTTTGCGAGTGGCGGGCTTAAGTCCTGTTCGGTTAGCTGGCATTTTGATGGTTCCGGGCCTCATTTTGATGATTCTGACGTACGGCTTTGGTGAATTCATTGCACCGTCATCAGACGTTTACGCACGAGAATACCGTGCCTTTGCTGAAAACCGTACGATGGGCATTCGTGGTTCTCATACGGGGGCTTGGGTGCGTGAAGTCACGCAATCGCCCACGGGTGAGCGCAGTGTGCGTTACATCAATATTAAGAAGATGACGCCTAATCAAGAAGCAACAACGTGGCGAGTTTATGACTTTAACAGTAAGCAAAACCTTACCCGCATTGTTGAAGCTCAAACGGGCAATTGGGTTCACAATCAAGGCTGGCTTTTAAAGCAAGCCATCAACACGGATTTACCTCAACTCAATGACTTGTCGGTCACACCCATTCATGAACGTGTGATTGTCTCGCCTCCTGTGAGCATGATGTTAAAAACGAGCATTGACCCGAGTATCTTTAGCGTGATGATGCTCAAGCCTGAAAACATGTCCATGCGAGCGTTGGCAAGTTACGTCACGCACTTACAGCAAACGCAACAGCAATCCGGTCGCTATGAGATTTCGCTTTGGAATAAAGCCTTTTATCCGGTAGCCATTTTGGTGATGATTGCGTTGGCGATGCCCTTTGCTTACATGAACACTCGATCGGGTGGTGTGAGTATTAAGATTTTCGCCGGTGTTATGATCGGTTTGGCTTTCTACACGGTCAATAATCTCTTCTCCTATATTGGGATGCTCAACACTTGGCCACCGTTACTTGTGGCGTTGGTGCCCACGGTGATCATGTTGATATTGGCCATGATCGGTATGTGGATGGTTGAAAGGCGTTAAACCAATACGCACAAAATTTAAGAGGATGGTTTCGATTGAAATCATCCTCTTGCCGTTTCTAGGGCTTGAAAATCAGGGTCTTTTTAAACCACACTTTGAGTGGCTTATTGTCGGGCGTTTTAATGGGCCTAAAGACAATCGAATGAATGGACGTTAAAGCCGCTTCTTCAAATCCTAAGTTGGGAAGGTCTTTGGTCAGAATTTCAGAACTTTCCACTTTGCCGTCAACGCCTATGAGAAAACGCACCGTGACTTTCACGGTTTTTGAGTAACCGATGGATCGGGCTCGAGTGGGGTATTTGGCAGGACGCTCATAAAGAATCTGATAGTCCAAGCCTTTGGAACTCATGGCGGTAAAAGAGCCATCACCGTTTGAGAGGTAATTGCCTTGACCCGTACCCGCTCCGGTCCCTGTGCCTTGCCCTGAAATCACTTTACCCTCTTCACGACTGGGAGTGCCGACGGAACCTGCATAGCCCCCGGTGCCACCAGCGCTCTTTTTAGCTTTTTGTTTTGTTTCTTCAAGAGCTTTTTTATCGGGTTTGACGCTCGAGGTTGCCTTCTCTTTTTGTGTTGCTTTTGCGGATTTAACGGGAGGCTTTTGAGAGGCTTTCTTTGTCGATGATAAAAGACTCACACTGTCAGGCGAATCTTGAGAAGTTTTCTCAAGGGGCGTGTCTTTGCTCTCTGAAGCCTTTGATGCAGAGTCTGTTTGAACGTCTGTGGATTCATCTTTAGAGTCCGAGGTGACGGAGGGGCCTCGGCGACGATTGTCACCATTGGTCCCTCCGTCACCCGGTAGGGAGACTTTACGTTCTTGACTTTGACCGCCCGTGTCGCCACCGCCATTACCAACAAGATCGATACTGATGAGTCCGTCACCGCCGACGCTAGGGGACTGAGTGGTAAAGCCCACAACGCCCAGAATCACCGCAAGGTGAATCGCAATGGAGACGCCGTAGGCTGAAATCCAGTGGGGTTGAACTTCTTTGTCCATTACTGACTCTCGGTGGCAATGGAAATGCGGTCAATGCCCGCATGACGAATGGCATCCATCACGGTCACAACGTCGCCATAGGACGAATCCACGTCGCCTCGTAAAACAACGGTGATTTTTTCAGACTTCTCTTTGGCGCTGATTAAACTACTTTGAAGATCGGGTAAGGAAATTTTTTCACGCTCAAAGTAAATGACGCCGTTCTTGTCAACCGAGACGGGAACCGTCTTTGTCGTATCCACTTTGGCAACCGTTGCAGCAGGCAACTGCAAAGCGATGGTTTTTTGAGAGACCATCGTGAGCATCGAGAGCATGAAAAACACCAAGAGAAAGAAAATGATGTCAATCATGGGGACAATCATGATGGAGGGCTTTTCTTCGATGTGCAAAGAGCGCAAACGCATGAATTAGCTCCCTTTGCAAGAAGCTAAGAAATGGTTCACACCGGTTTCAATGTCGGTAATCAGTTGATTGGCAATTTGACTTAACCAAACATGCACCATGAGTGCCAAGATGGCCACAAATAAACCAAAGGCTGTGGCAATGAGGGCTTCAGCTACGCCACCGGTGATGGCAAAAGGTTGGCCTTCAGCGATGGATAACACATCAAAGGCATTGATCATGCCGGTGACGGTGCCCAAAAGCCCCAATAGGGGCGACAAGGTCACGATGGCACTTAAGTAATTTAAATTGGCCCGAATGTTCGAGGCGGCTTGCGTTAAGCTCCCATCGAGATAGTCAGCGATGTTAATCGAAGTGTGATTTTTATCGATGACTTCGGCCAAGGCGTTACCCAAGAGACCCCCCGCCTTTTGGCAAAGGGCTTTGGCCTCGGTGATTTTGCCCGTGTGCATCAGTAACGGCAGCTTCGTTCTTAAAACCATGAGGTTACTGCGAGACTTTTTATAGAATCGGTAACGTTCCACAGCAATGGCCACGGTGATAATCGAAGCAAGAAGAATCGGCCACATGACGTAGCCACCGGCAAAAAAGAGGTTAAGAAGGGGAGTCATTACGGTAAGCCCATTAATCGTTAAAAAAGATTCGGTTAGTACGTGCCTTTAAGTCCAATAAAGAACGCGCGTGAAGCTCCGGGAATGACCGTGCTATAGGCGCTGGCGCTATTGCTTTGGTATTCCCAATACTCTTCATTGGTAATGTTGGTTACGCCTGCGTAGAGATCTAACCAACGGCGAGGACTCCAGCGCAAGGAGGCGTCCCATAAACCGTAAGAGTGAAAGACACCGCCGTCTTCTTTATCGCCTTTTTTCATGAAGTTGTTGTACGAACCAAAGCGTGCGTATTGGGTGGAAATCGAGAAATCCTCAGTGAAGTCATACGTGGCTTTGAAGGCCGCTTTGTGCTTAGGCACCTTTTGTAAGCCACTTGAGGCGTAGTCAATGGAGATGTTGTTCTCTTCTAAGAATTGACAAGCCTTGGCATTGCGGCAACGCGTTTTACCCATTGTGTAGGAATAAGACTCTTCGAGCGTTAATTTGCCAAGGTCTTGACTGAGGGCAAGGTCTGCGCCCCAACGGCGAGACTTCAATAAGTTCATGGATTGGCGAGTCAGTCCGTCATCGGTCATGAGTAAGAACCGATTCATTTGGTTATTCGTTTCCGATAACCAAGCGGTGAGACTGACAGTAGAAATGCCGATCTGATCTCTTAAGCCCAATTCGTAGAGATTGAAGATTTCGTCTTCAGCTTTCGTGGTTCTCATAACTTTGCCGCTCGAAGTGGCAATGGAGTCAGAAATTTGAATACCATCGGGTACGGTGTAACCACGCTCGTAGCGCGCATAAACGCGACCGGTGTCGCGATAGTTGTAGGCGGCGGACAATTCAAAGGCGGAATTCCAACGGTTGGAGGTGTCCGATGCAGACCCCTCGGTGAGGTCGGCCTTATCAAATTGCCACTTGGTTAATTCGCGTCTTGCCCCTTGCGTGAATTCAAAGTCGTTCCACTTGACGGTGTTTAAGGCAAAAAGGGCATACGTTCCCTTGTCATAGTCGTAGTGCAAGGGCTGCACTTTGTAGGTTTTCTTCTTATAGCTCACGAGCTTATAGTTGTCGTAAGCCAAATTGGCCTTTTGGCGCGTGTAGTCAAGCCCGACTAAAAGCGAAGCGTTGTCTGCGGAATTCCAATCAAGTTTAGAGCGCACGCCGTGCCCATCGTGATCCATGCGTTTATTTTCATCGTCTACACCGATGTAAAAACCGTCGTTATAGAAAATGTCGCTCGTGAAATGCAGCGTATCGGAAATGTCGTTGACGTAACTCACATTCACGGTATCGAGCTTTCGGTCGCCTTGCAGATAATCTTTAACGGTTTTGGTGATCTTGTGGCCTTCGCTATCGAGTCCAATGGTAATCGTCTTGTCACCGGGGCGATAGTCTTCGCCCTCTTCTTTGACTTTCGATAGTTTGACGTTACCGACGTATTGAGAGTCTTCCTCAAGACGGCTTAAACGCAAAGTGATGGCTTGGTCTTTGGTGAGATTAAAGCGAAGCCCTGCGGAGTAGTAATCGGAATTGCGATACGTGTCCACAAAGTAAAGATCACGATCTAAGTGCGAGTAACCGATATCGTAGGCAAAACGGTTGTCATTAAAGGTGCCACCAATGTTGGCGTTGAGGCGATAGCCCTTGGAGTTATATTCTGCGGCAACGGAAGACTTGGGATCTGCCATGGCACGAAGGTTCGAGGTGATGTTGACAACGCCCCCTGAGGCGCCAGAGCCATACAAAACACTGCCACCGCCTGGGATGATTTCAATGCGCTCCAACTGCTCCACCGGTACCACGTCGTAGTTGGTGTGATTGGGGTGATTCACCAAAGTCGTGATCGGTGCGCCGTCTAAGAGCACTTGAAGGTTACGCGTGGCTTGGTCTGCGCCTTGTCCACGAATATCAATGTTGCCCATGCCGGTGGAATTGACGTTGACCATGGTTTGGGTGCTCAAGACATCCGAAATCGTGCGTTTGCCCTTTTGTTGGATTTCCTCTTTCGGGATCACGATGATTTCTTTGGTGTTACGCAAACGCTCAATCTCAACGTAGTCGGGACGAACGTAGCTGTCTTGAAGTTGAATATCCTCGTCAAGCAGAGAGGAGCCAGCTTGCGTTTGAGAGGCCAAAGACAATAGCGCGCAGGCGATGCTTGCCCCAAGGCGCGTCGGTTTGCTAGGGAGATTCATTTTTATTTCAGGTTTTAAACGTTAATTGAGGGGGAACGTTAGTTATCAGGGTTAATACTTATTTTTTAGTCTGAACGAGAATCATTAACCGAATCTGAAGATATGAAAGAAAATTGTAAAAGTCGATAGAGGGCGAGATTGTGTTGCGGAGGTTTTGTTTTTGTTCTCGATTTGTACTTTTTTTAGTGAATAAAGCGAATAAATACAGAGGATTGATTAGTTACTGCCGTTGAGTGATCAAGAATGTACAAAAGTGTGAATGTTCTTAAGATAAATTTAAACCTTCTATGACAAAATCCCACAATTCGTAAATTGTCGAAGTGCGTTCGTTTAGTGACAAAGAATAAAGAGAGCTAACCGAACGTGGTTTTAATTCTTAGGAGTGATCATGTCCAAATTCGGACTTTTATCCCGCACGACGTTGGCTTTGTCTGTGGCTGCTGCTTTTGCTGCTCCTGCCATGGCTCAAGTCAATACGGCCCCTGTCGTTCAATCTCAAGACGTCATGGTGACGGCTTCTCGTTCTGAAAAAGCTTTGGCTGACGTTAATATGTCGGTCTCTGTCATTACCGCTGAAGACATTAAGCGCGCAGGTTCCGTTAAGGGTGTTGCTGATTTATTGGAAACGACCGTGCCGGGTCTTCGTGTTCGCAATGACGGTTCTCAAGGTTTGGACCGTATCTCGATGCGTGGTGAAGACGCTTTCCGTACGTTGGTGATGGTTAACGGCCAACGCATCACGGAACAAAAGTCCATGTCGGGTGCTCCGATTTTGATCGATCCTTCTCAAGTTGAACGTATTGAAGTGATCCGTGGTCCTGCCTCTGTTCTTTATGGTTCTGACGCCATTGGCGGTGCCGTGAACATCATCACGAAAAAGGGCGCTGATAAGCCCGTGAGCGCAACGGTGTCTGCCGGTTATGACGGTTCTGCCGATGGTAAGAGCGGTTCTGCTAGCATCAGCGGTTCTTCTAATGGTTGGAACTGGCGCTTGGGTGTGGCAGGCAAAGATTACGACCTCTTGGATACGCCGATTGGTAAGGCTGCCCACACGCAATTTGATTCGAAGTCGGCTGACGCTTTCTTGTCTTACGATATCGATCCCAATAAGACGATCGGTTTGACGTTAAGTCACTATGACTTGGACTTCTGGACGGGTGACCAATCTGTTCCTGCCGATAACTTCTGGGTGCACGTGCCGGAATGGAAGCGTACGCGTGGTGCTGTCTTTGGTGAATTTAAGAACATCTCTGATACGTTGAGCCGTGTACGTATTGACGTTTCTCAAGAGCGTAATGAGAAGAAGATGGATAACCATGTGGCATTTTCTATGGGGGCGATGGGTGATGCTGCAATGGACAATTTCACCGATAACACAACTGACACGACGGCCTTAAGTATTCAATCTGATTGGAATCTCAGTGATAATCATTTCTTGATTTTGGGTTATGAATTCGCTTATGACAAACTCGAAGCAAATAGCAACAGTTTGATGACTAGCCCTATACTTGCTGGTATGTTTGATTTCCCGAGTCCTACTTTTAAGGTTGGTGATGATTCCTATGATGGAGATCAAACTCGACATGCACTTTTTGCGGCGATGGAAAGCACCTTTGCAGAAGATTGGGTTGCTAATTATGGTGTTCGTTATACATGGGTAAAGAATGAGATGAACATCACTTCGGGAGCTCTAGACTATGTTACTATGAGACCTGGTGTAAGTACCACAATCCCAGAAATGTTAGGAATGCCTAAGAGTGCTCCGCATCAAGATGGTTCAGATGGCAAAGCTGTTTTTAATGCAGGTTTGAGTTACAACGGCTTTGACAATCTTGTTTTACGTGCAAATTATTCTCAAGGTTATCGTGCACCTATTTTGCAAGAATTGTTTATTAATTCTTTGATGGGCGGACGAGTTACGATTGCTAACCCTGATTTGAAACCTGAAACGAGCGATAACTATGAAATTGGGGCTCGTTACCAAAATGGTGGCTTGACGGTCGATACAGCAGTTTTCTACTCTGAGGCAGATAACTACATTACCGCTGTCTCTATGGGTGGCGTTTCTATGCGTCCGATCTACAAGTACCAAAACATTGCAGAGGCGAAGACTCTTGGTTTTGAAATGCAATCTAGTATTCGTATTGGCGACTTTGAACCGTATACGACTGTAACGTTGATGAAGCGCGAATACGATAATAAAGACGTATCCACGAAGAAGACGGGTACGCCTAAGGCTGCAGCTCGCGTGGGTGTGCGTTACTTCACGACCGCTATGGATGCTGACTGGAATGCCGACTTCTACATCGTGACGCAAACGAAGAGCGAAGAATATATCTTCGAAAATAAGACCACGAGCAAGTATGCTGGTTTCACCACCTACAACTTAACGGGTGGTGTCGCTTTTGGTCCTGACAAGGCTTACCGTTTGGATGCTGGCATTTATAACATCGGTGACAAGCTCTATCGCTACAATGGCGGTAAAATGGATGGCTTTAATCGTGCCTTGTACGAGCCGGGTCGCCATGCGGCTGTGAAGTTCACGGCAACGTTCTAATCGATGTTGGTGTGCCAACCGTGAAATCAAGGACTTTTCTTGATTTCACCTAAATACTGACAAAGGGCTTGTGGCGTTTTTACGATCACAAGCCTCTTGTCATTAATAAAAGAGTGAATAAGTAAATGGAAACGATTGCTTCGAGTTATCAACTGATTGGTCCTGCGGGCGTGGCTTTGATTTTTTTAGGAATCTACGCCATCTATCGCGCCATTTGGCTTTGGCTTTACCTCAATAGCGTCTGGAACAATTTCCGTCGAGATTTTCTGGATATTGAAAAGGGTAAGAGCCAATGTTTGCGCGATCTCGATCGTGAAAATGCCAATCCCTTGATTCGCATTGTCTATGACATTGTGGTCTCTCAAGCTGCTCACAGCGATAACATCCGAGGCGAAGTCGCTTACTTGTTCCACCGCAATTTCAAGCGCGTCAATAACGGTCTTATTTGGCTTAAAGTGATTAGCGTTATCTCGCCGCTTTTGGGTCTTTTGGGTACCGTTTTCGGCATGGTGGAAGTCTTCCAATCGCTCTCCTTTACGCAAATGCCCGATGCCGATACGTTGGCCGGTGGCATCTGGCAAGCCTTGATCACCACCGTGATGGGCCTTTGCATCGCCATCCCGACCATGATGGTTTACTACGCTTTGGTGATGAAGTTTAGAGGCATGCACATTGAAGCCGTTGAACACTGCTACCGAGCCTTGAAGGTCGTTAAGAAGTTAAAGAAAGAGCATGCTCAATTGTTAAAGTCTGAAGACATGCCCGAGGGTCATGGCCATGAATAGCCCATTGGACGCAGGCGGCTCTCCCTTAGATGAAGAGCCCCAAATCGACTTAACGCCTCTCATTGACTGCTTATTTACGCTCATCATTTTCTTTGTGTTGACGATGAGTTTTTCGCGTCCTGTGTTGGAAGTCATTTTGCCCGAGAGTCAAACGGCACGAAAGCTGACCGTCAGGTGAGTGTTTTTGTGACGGCAGACGGTCAATACATGATGGATGGGAAATTGACGGACATTAAAGCCATTGAAGCGGTTTTGGTTTCAACGGAAAAAGCCGTTTTAAACATTCACATGGACGGTAAAGCTGCCTTTGACACCTTTGTTCCTTTGGTGGATTTAGCCAAGAGTAAGAATGAAGGGCGCTTTGTGATCAGCACCCAAGCCAAGCGATGAAAGAAATCCGACGTTGCCCCATCACCGGTCGTTTTCGTGCCAAGGGTCTCGGTCGAAGTGTGCTTCGATCGCCTGAGGAGCGTGATGCGTCCCGCAAATCCAAGGTCCTCACGACAGTGGCGACCGTGGTGTTGGGGTTATTTTTGTTTGTGCACGTGCCGGAGAAGATTGCGCTTTTAAATCAGCGTATCGCCATGCAACAAGTCGAGATGCCAAATAAAAAGGTGGATTTAAAGCGTGAGCCTTTGCGCATCGGACCCGATTGGGTGATGATGACAATTCCTGAGAGCTCTTGGAGTGTTGTGGTTGAAAAGCCAGAACCTCCGAAAGTCAAAGAACCGGAAAAGAAACCAGAGCCCAAACCGGAACCAAAGCCTAAGCCCAAACCCAAGGTGCAACCCGTAAAAAGCGCCGGGGGTGCAAAGGTGGCTCCACAAACGACGGGCGCTGCCAAGACCGTTACTGAAACTCAGATTGTTTTCAATGAAATCATTGAAGTGATTGAGCGCTACAAGCGCTACCCGGAAAGAGCGCGCTCTCAAGGCTTAGAAGGTCGCGTGATGTTGCAAGTGGCGATCAACGCCGATGGTTCGGTGGGTGAGATTAACCTTCAAAAGGGCGGACATCCGTTATTGCGTCGCGCCACTTTGCAAGCGGCAAAGCATCTTAAAGATGTTCGTACGCGGGCGACGTCAGCCATGACGCTCGTTGTGCCGGTTAACTACGACCTCAATTAATTTACTCAAAAAATAGCCTCCAAAACCAATGCGATTTTGGAGGCCTTTTTAAACCCAGTCAAAAACTATTTTTTAAGTTTTGCGTGCGCCTTCTTAAAGGCCGACAAAGCTTTGGCCGTGTGGGTCTTTTTCTTCATGACGTCTGCGGGCGTGCCTTGGGCCACCACCGTGCCACCTTCATAACCGCCTTCCGGGCCCATATCAATAATCCAGTCGGCTTGCGCCATCACATCCAAGTTGTGTTCAATCACAACCACGGTGTTACCGGCATCGACCAAGCGGTGCAACACGGCAATGAGTTTTTCAACGTCAGCCATGTGAAGTCCCACGGTGGGTTCATCCAAGATGTAGAGGGTCTTGGGTGCACGGTAGCCACGACGCGTTACATCGTCTCGGGCTTTGATGAGTTCGGTCACGAGCTTAATGCGTTGCGCTTCGCCGCCTGATAAAGTGGGGGAAGGTTGACCGAGGCTTAAATACCCCAATCCCACGTCTTGCATAAGTTTTAAGGCGTGAGCGACAGAACTTTGCGTCGTGAAAAATTCCACCGCATCGTCAATTTCCATCGCAAGCGTCTCACCAATGGATTGCCCCTTCCAGAGCACTTCTTGGGTTTCGGTGTTGTAGCGCATGCCACCACAGACTTCGCAAGGCACCTTTACGTCTGGTAAGAAGTTCATTTCGATGGTGCGAAGGCCTTGCCCTTCACAGTGCTCGCAACGACCGCCCTTGACGTTAAAGGAGAAGCGTGAGGCGTTATACCCCCGAGCTCGAGCTTCATTGGTCTCTGCGTAAATCTTGCGGATGGTATCCAAAAAGCCCACGTAGGTGGCAGGGCACGACCGTGGTGTCTTGCCAATCGGTGTTTGGTCGACTTCTAACACACGATCAACCCACTGGGTGCCTTCGATGCTTTCGCAAAGCTCGCCTTCGT
>OGDP01001810.1_pt1 | contig 12573 bp, 14 predicted proteins | sample 1570441 | NCBI WGS metagenome assembly OGDP01 (sample SAMEA2581961, study PRJEB24529) | metagenome | biome: Human gut stool | place: China | collected 2011
GATTTATTATGAAGTGACAAAAGATATTACACGTCTTGCGTATTTACTTGGACATAGCAGTATCAATGTAACGAGAATATATACAGCAACTACAGAAACAGTGTTCCAAAAGAAGCTGGATAAGATTGTCGAACAGGAAATATTGGAATGTACAACATAATATCTGTTATGTTGTACAGTGCCTCTATTAACCTGTTCTACCCTATTTCTGCAAGTCATTCATTTCCTCTAAAAGAGAACTTTAAGCAATAAAAATAATAAAGATTATAGCCAATTTACCAAGAGCGGTACTTAAATAGGGCACAGCTACCAAAAAAATCAGAAAAGAACTATGTAATATGAACAGCATAACAGATAACATGGTGTTATTTAACATTATATCGTACGAAAATTAATCTGTCCATAAACAACATAACAGATATTATGTTGTATTGATTTGGCAATGGATAAGGAGTAACGATGGGATATACTGTAAGAAAATTACTTGAATCAGAACAATTTCCAAAAATGAAGCTGCTTTGCGGTGAAAAAGGTCTAGATTTGGAAGTGAAAGGCATTCGAATAATCGAAATTGAAGATATGGAGCGATACCTGACGGGTGGTGAAATACTCATAACCAGTCTTCAGGTATATTTATCATGCAGTGATCGAGAAGTAGAGCAGCATTTTGAAGATTTAGTTAAAAGTGATATAAGTGGATTCATTGTAAAGAAAAGAAAAGAATATGATCCTACAGGACGCAGATTGAGTTTATTAGAAAAACACTGCAAAAAATATGAAATTCCTCTGGTAGAAATTCCAGGAGATTTATATTACTGGGGAATTATCCGTCATGTTATGATGCAGGTATTCGATAAAGACACTGCACGCTTAAAGTATTTTAAAATTACACATGATAATTTTAATACGTTTATTTTAAAAAATAATGGATCAAGCAATACAGCAAGTGATATTATCAAATTTTTAAGCATCATGATCGAGAATCCTGTTGTATTGTATTATGGTAATCTTAATTGTATGGTTTCAACAAACTCGGACAACTCCAAGTTAATATTGTCAGATGAAATTCAGCCATATAAACCCGATATTATTACGAAATTTCAATATATGAAGCAGATGAAAGGAAGCTGTGTTCAATATGTAGTGAAATTTGCCATATTGAGTGAGGTGGAAATATATATAACAATAACAGAAGAAAATAGAGAACTGATAGAACTTGATTATATGGCAATCGAGAATGCGATTATTAACTTGCAGTATGGATTTTTGAGTGAATTTGCACAGGATGAAGAAAAAAAGACGTATCAGAGAGATATTATCCATAATATTCTGAATGGATTACTGAGTTCGAAAGAAATGACTGAAGCGGCAGCACAGCTCGGCATGAAAGAAAGCGATACTTACAGGGTTGTTGATTTTCATACCATCAAAAAAAATGTACAAAGAAAATATACAAAAGAACAGCTTCACGAAGTAGGTGTTATCGAGGGTGAATTGATGCATCTTTTGCCGGATGCGCTTATTTACAGAAATATGGATCAGATTGTTATGATTCAACAGGTAGATTCCAATCAGACAGAACTGGAGTATCAGAAAGAGATGGAAGAAGTAGAGGATGTTATCCAGCGAAGCATCCTTTATAGAAAGAAAGATACAGACTTTCAGATTGGTATAGGAAAAAGTGTGGAAGGGTATCAACGATTGAAAGAATCTTATCACGAAGCAAGTCAGGCTATCAAGTATATTGAGATTATCCGCCTGGTGACTGGTGATAAGAATAAGTCAGTAGTACATTATTCGAACCTCGGATTTTTCCAGATATTCGGCGAAATTGATGATGTGACGGAACTGGAAAGATACATTCCGGAAACATTAAAGAAATTATATTTATATGATGATGAACATAAGGGAGAATTGATTACAACCTTGCAGATGTATCTTAGAAATAACCAAAGCATCAAGAAAACTGCAGACGCAATGTTTGTTCATTATAGAACGATATCTTACAGGCTTGAAAAAATAAAACAAATTTCCGGAATTAATTTTGACAATGCAAATGAAGTGCTGGCAGTCAGTAATGGTCTGATTATTTATAAAATGTTAAAAACATCGGTGTACAAGGGGTACAAACGAGATAAAATAGAAATGAGGGGCGATAGAGCGGAAATATCAGATTTTCCACTCTATCTGAACACGGTCGCTGGTGGCCTTGATTGTAGAGATCAAACCATCGGCGGCTTTTCTTTTGTCGTCAAAATCTATGCTGTCCCAGTTGTCGAGATAATAGGATAACTTCTTTATCTGCTGGGGCGATATGGTTTCAACGCTCAATTCGGCGATTGCCTTTGAAATGGTCTGGCGTCGGGTGTCCAGTTCTTCAATTTTTTTGTTAGCGTAGGCAAGCAAGGTCGCATTGGCTCCGGTCAGTGTGTCCAGCAGCTTTTCAATTTCTGCCTCCACCTGTGCCAGCTCTACTTGATAGGCTGTCAGCTTCGGATTGACCTTTTCCTCTTTGCCGTGGAGTATCTGAAAATCTTTGAACTTCTCCTGCATGGCCGAGAAAATGAATTGCTCAAATTCTTCTTTGCGGATTTTCCCGCAGCCCGGACAGCCTTTGTTTTCCGTCCGTTTGGTACAGCGGAAATATCCGGTGCTGTTTGGTACATGGGTGGCTTTCAGAGCATACCCACAATGCCCGCATTTGATTTTTCCGGCCAGCCAAGTATTTTTCGGTTTCCGTCCCTGCTGGAAGGTGGTATTTGCCATAAGTTTTTTCCGGCATTTCAGCCATGTGTCAGAGGAAATGAGTGCTTCATGGGGAGCGATAACAAGTATCTGGTCTTTTAAGCACCTGTCCTTGTCCTCCTTCACATCCCGCCCCTGATAGAGATAGCAGCCGTTTGTTCCGGCAAAGTCGGAAGCATCATTGACAATCGCTGCGCCCTGGCTCTTGAAAAATTCGTACAGCTCCAAATCGGCCTGTGCGTAAACGGGGTTTCTTAAAAGCTGGGAAAGAAATGTACGGAACATGGATTTGCCATAAATTTTTATATCATGTTCCTCGAAGTATCGGGTAATATCTCCGAAAGAGGTTTCCGGTTCAGCGTACATTTCAAACATCAGCCGAACATGGTCGGCGGCTACGGGGTCGGCAACCATTTTCTTTGTGCGGATACCCTCTACCACAGTAGGCTCTAACTGATAACCGTATGGTGCCTGCCCGCTCATGTGGAAGCCTTTCAGGCACCGGGAATAGTAGGCGTCTGTGACACGCTTCTGAATTGTCTCACGTTCAAGCTGGGCGAATACAATGCAGATATTCAGCATGGCCCGGCCCATCGGGGTCGAAGTATCAAACTTTTCTGTGGATGATACAAACTCCACATCGTACTCTTGAAACAGCTCCATCATCGTTGCAAAGTCCAGAATAGAGCGGCTTATACGGTCCAGCTTGTACACGATGACCCGCCGAACCTTTCCCTTGCGGATCTCGCCCAGCAGCTTTTGAAACTCCGGTCTGTCCGTATTCTTACCGGAATACCCTTTGTCCTTGAATACCCGGCAGCTCCCGCCTTTCAATTCATACTTGCAAAAGTCAATCTGACTTTCAATGCTGATACTGTCCTTGCGGTCTACTGACTGTCTTGCGTAAATACAATCTTCTCTGATAAATTCCATATTGGGCTCCTTTCCTTGTTGGAATGGAGCTACCAACCTTACAACTATATTATACCATCAGCAGCCCCGGACAACAATGTTGCGAATGATTAGGGAAATCTGTCCCCATATTTACTGAACACCTCGTAAAGACAACGCTCAATTTCTTTTTTGCGCTGTTCTTTCTCCTTCGGGGGAAGTACCGGCGTGAGGCTTTCCAGCACAATGATCTTCCCTTGAAATGCGACAGACTTTGTTTCTCGTTCATAAGTGACAGCTTGCGTCATTGAAAACCTCCTTTGCGAAAGTGCGTGTATATGCCAGCCTTTCCCGCTTGTCCTGTGGGGAAATGTCAAAAGACGGCACCCAGCAGGTGCCGCCCTTTGAGCTTTCTCCACTTCGGGTCAATGTGGCCCGAGGTCAGCAAGGACTGGAAAGGTACTTTTCTTTGGCGTCCTCCACGCTGTTGAGGTCAAATATTTCATAAAGTTGCCCCACAACTCGCCGTATATCCTTCTTTGAAAATCCGCAGTTCTCCATTGCCATAATGACATAACCACGGCAGGCGTCATTGCTCCATTCGTCCGGTTCCAAGCCGGGGATCATTCCAAACGCATTTCCCATAAAGTGCTCCTCTTTTGAAAAGATGGGGAGCCACGCCGGATCGGTTGGCCTATCATCAGACAGCATTGCCGGGGGCTCCCCATAGGTTTTCACTTCATTTCAGACACACCGGACGGGCATAGGCTTCATGCCCCATAGTATTTCAACTCTCCCCATTCTGATGGCAAGGCGTTCTCATTGCCTGCGACGGCTCACGGCTTGCAAGGCCGCTTCAACGCTCGGACTGTGACTAAACGCAAGTATCCGGGTTCTGCGCCTGTTCCGGTGGAGCCAGCCTTGCCCCACCTATGGCATGGACCTGTTCGCTCGCTCAGTTTTACAAAGACTGTATTCTCTGAAATCCGAGGTCATGGCGGGTCTGTCACACAGCGCGTTCCCCTTCGTATCCGGGTGTCTTTTTATTCAATTTTCAATCTGCATGAGGCTTGTCTGAACCTCGGGCCATTGTGACCCGAAGTGTTTTACCTCTCATAAGCCATTTCATTTTCCGGCCTAAATCGGTACGCCTTACAAAGAATTTTTCAAAATTTTTTCTAAGCGACGCAGACCTCGCTCGATTGCGACACGAATCACTTTTTCATGGACGCCCTCTGCCCGGGCAATGTCCTGTTTGGTCATGCCGAGAATGAAATGGGCGTAAATCCGTTTTGCCTGTTTGTCTGGCAGACTGGTAATCGCTGCGTGAAGTTCCTGCATGGTCACTTTCCGCTCATACAGTTCATGGGGAGATAAAGCGACAAAGACAGCCTCATGTTCCAGCCCGTCATCCCGATCAAGGGAATAGTAGGCTTTGTGGCGGTATGTACGCAGCCGATAAGCAGCCTCTTTACGATCAAACTCTTTGAACATTTCTGCAACTTCTTCCGATACTTCCATGAAGCAATCCGATGTATAGAATGGGTAATAGTCCCGCAAATTGATAATAGCCATATTGACCTCCGTTTCGGTTGTTGGTTGACGAGTGACCGAAACGAAGGCGGCGGGGAGCGGCACCGGGGAATGACTTCGGGCCAACATGACCCGAAGCAGCCCCATAAGAACACAAAAGCGCCCGGGCGGCATGAAGCCACACGGACGCATGAAATGACATAATAGTTAAGGTTCCAACAAATTTCGCATACATAGCCGGAATAACCCGGAGGCGGGGCTATGCTTTTTTTAACTGATGTAGGTCATGGGTACTGTGAAAAAAGACAAAAATAGACACGGCGGCAATCCTCCTATATGCCGCCGTGGATTTGCACGGTGTTAGGTCGTCGTTGGTTTAGGATAAATGAAAAGAAACGGCGGCTCTGATTTTTCTCAAAGCCGCCGCTTCATAGGCGCATGGAAATGTGTCTGCTGGACGACGGCTTTTTTTCTTTTGCCGTCGCCCGGCAGTTTAATAACTATTTAATATCAATTTATAATTGGCATCACTATAAGAACTTTCCTTTTCATCGAGCATTTTAGTTCAAATCCTTAGTTTCCACATTGTAAATCGAGAGAAACGCAAAGATTAAGGAAAGTACCATAAGTACAACAGGAAGAATGGCATTATCCGCCAAAGAAAAATCGCCCACATTAGCCTGTGTCAAAAAAATCAGCAGAAAAGATGATACGATGGTAGCTTTTGAGGACTTCATAGCCATACCAATAAACAAGGCGATAAAACTCATGGTTACAATGACAACGGACTTTAAGAGTAACTGAATATAGAACCCCATACTTGCCATGTTGTAGTCCAGTGGGAATGAGGAAACCATGAATTGTGAACCAAGTAAAATGCAGCCGTAAATCAATAGTTTTGTCAGCACCAGAGCCACGAAATTGAAAATCCATACAGCTAACATTTGAGAAACGAGAATTTTCTGTCGCTTAATTGGATACGAAAACATTAAGTTCATGGTTTTGTTTTTATAGGCGCTCACAATGTATGTGGACAACATGACACTGGTAAACACCAGAAAAGCCATGCTTGTAAACAGCTCGATAGAGGAAGAAATCGCACTGTTACCCGGCGCCGCATCAGGAACACCCGTATCAGGATCATTGGCAATTCCCAAATAGCAAAGGGCAAATATGAACAGGCAGATCAGAGCCGACATGATAACCACATTGCGAATGTACTTGCCTACATTATTCTTTTTCCATTCCAGCCTAATGAGTTTAAGCATGATATTTCACCTCCCCGGTCAGCTTCAAGAAGTAGTCCTCCAGCGTTTCAGATTTCTTTCCAATGCTCACAACTTCAACATCATTCAGAGCCAGTATTTTCGTCAACTGCTGGGTAGACGCTGCATGGTCATATATGCGAATTTTACCGCTGTCAAGAATTTTAAAATTTTGCAGACCCAACTTTTCAGTCAAGACATAGGCAGCCCGCTTTTCATCCGTGACAGAAAGCTCCACATAATTGAGGTTCATTTCCTCAATATCTTGCATACGAATTTCTTTCATCATTTTTCCGTGATGGATAATAGCAACGGTATCCGCAATACTCTCCACTTCAGATAAAATGTGACTTGAAATCATAACGGTAATACCGTACTCCGAACAAAGTGTTTTTAATAAATCACGGATTTGTTTCATTCCTGCTGGATCAAGGCCGTTTGTGGGTTCGTCGAGAATAAGCAGTTCCGGCTTGCACATAATGGCTCTTGCAATTCCGAGGCGTTCTTTCATGCCGAGGGAATAGTTCTTGACCGGCTGATCGGCTGCTGATGTCAAGTCCAGCATTTGCAACGCACTTTCAACACTGTCAACATTGTAATAGCCCATATACTCACAATGAAGCTGTAAGTTCTCACGCCCGGTCATGTGGTCATAAAAGGTGGGAAACTCGATGATACTTCCCATTCTTTTTAAGACTTCATAGGATTTTGGAGTCAACACCTCTCCAAACACCTCAATAGTCCCACTGGTAGGTTTCCAAAGGTTAGTAATCATCTTCATCACTGTGGTTTTACCAGCTCCGTTAGGACCAAGAAAACCATAAATTTCCCCTTTGGGAATATGAATATTAACATCAGCGACAAGTGCCTTACTACCGATCTTTTTAGAAAGACCACTTGTTTGTAAAATAAATGGCATTGTCTTGCCCTCCTTTCTACTGACATTATAGAAAGTTCGATTTTCAAAACTCTTGAATAATTCTTACAAATTTCTTTCTTGAAAAAATGACCTATGGTTTAATAGGCCATTTTCTTGAGCGTAATAGTGAAAACTGTTTTCTGGTGCGGTTGACTTTCTAAAGTAATATCGCCACCGAGTTGCAAGGCAAGATTTTTCGCAATCGTCAGTCCAAGACCATTTCCCTGCATAGCACTATTTCTGGAATCTTCCATCATAAACAGCCGATCAAAAACCGAATCGGCAAATTCTTTTTCAATTCCACGGCCCCTGTCCACAATGTCTATATAGATATGTGCCTGATCTGCCCGCAAAAACATACCTAAATATTTTCCATCGCCGCCATAGCGAATTGCATTGGAAATCAAATTGAACATAATTCTTTGCAACGCATCTTTATTGGCATTTGCATACAATACATGATCGGGTATGTTAATTTCCACTTCAAAATTTTTTTGTGAAAGGAGTTCATAGAAATCCAAAATATTTTCCCGGCAGGCTTCGTTCACATTCAAACGCTCCAATGGCATATCTGTATCGCCAGCCTCTAATTTAGCAAGCGTAAAGAATTGTGTAATCAATCCCATTACCCGCTGGGCAGTGCTTTCTACCTTTTGCAACATTTCATTGCTTTGGGTTCCGTTCAAACGCATAATCTCCAAATAGCCAAGAATCACTGTCATGGGAGTTTTAATGTCGTGGGAAATGTTAGATAACATCTTTTTGGATGCCATTTCAGCCCGCCGATACTCAACTTTTACTTTTTGCCGATCTTCCAACATTCGATTGATTTGTGTTGCAAGCTCTATCAGTGCCTTATTATCGGTAAAGACTGTCACTTTTTCGTCGCTGTCGGTGTCAAGAAGTTCTTTCAATTTGCTGCTGATCTCATGTATTTTTGCTTTTGTTCCGTTATGGAATACAAACTGCTGGTACACAATGATACAGATTAAAATCATAATACAGAGGGTTAGTAAAAAGATAATTGTCGCATTGCTCATTTCTGTTCTCCCAGCTTATAGCCAATTCCCCATACAGTTATAACAACTTGTGGCTTTCGTGGATCATCCTCAATTTTCGTTCGTAAACGGCTGATGTGAACATTGACGGCATTTTCATCCCCCATATAGGCATCATTCCAAATTAAAGAATAGATTTGAGCCTTTGTGTAGACCCTTTGTGGGTTTTCCAGAAGCAGCCGTAAAATATCAAATTCTTTTGCGGTCAGTTCGATAATCTCGCCTGATTTTGTGACGGTGTGATTTTCCAAGTTCATAACCAATGGGCCCCACACAAGTTTCGTTTGCTCTGGCTGTACGGCAGCATATTCGGTATTTCTCCGTATGTTTGCTTTAATACGCGCCATAACCTCTGTTATGGAAAACGGTTTTGTAATATAATCATCCGCACCGAGGCCCAAACCTAAAGTTTTGTCGGAATCCGAATCCTTTGCAGAAATGATGATAATTGGCACCGTACTTTTTTGACGAATATACTTCATTACATTCATACCTGTAATTTTGGGAATCATCAAATCCAACAAGACGATACTATAAGAACCAATGTCGAAAGCCTCACATGCCTTTTGACCATCGGTAGCGCAGACAACTTCAAAATTTTCTGCTATAAGATAGCTACATAACATTTCACTTATTTCTATATCATCTTCAACTAAGAGAATCTTCATTATTCTTTTTTCCTTCCTTTCTGCGCCTATCAGTCGGCTTCTCCGCAGTTTTAGGGAGCAGCCAAACACCGGCCATTTTCACAGCACCGGGGATACGCCCACCAGCACAATAATAATTTACCCTACGAGGTGTCACGCCCCACTTCTCGGCGGCCTCTTTCAATGTCATATAGTCCATTTCGCACCTCCACAGAGTACATTATAGTTCCTCATCTCGAATAATGCAAGAAACATAATATGAATTATAAAGTTTAATCTTACTGCATTCTCTGAACTTAGGATACTCATTAGAATGGGGGTTAAGATAACGATATAGATGCACTTCACCTTGCCCTCATACTGCGGCAACAGGGCTTTCAGTGCTTCAAGATTATCGCCGTGGATGATCATGTTCTCACTGCCGTTGTTCTCGGTGTGCTGCCCCTGCTCATCAAAACTGTATTGCCGCTCCAGCACCCGGAAGGGAACTTCCTGATGATGGTTCACGACTTTATTTTTACCGATCCATTCCAAGGTTGGCATGGCGTTTTTCTCCAATCTAAAAATTTCAAACTGCGGACAAAAAGGACGCATTGTTGTGGCAAGCAATGCCGCCGTATATACAACGGCGACTTTTGCGTTGCAAAATGCTTGTTGGGGGAGTGCCCCAAACCCCTTTGATCTGCATTTTTCAATGCAGGCTGCGCCTCCCTGCGGGATGCTTTTGAAGATGTCAATCGTCACATCCTACGAAAAAACCGGTTCCTTTTTGGCGTAAGGGTCAATGGAAGAATTTGATGGTTCATGGTACAATAGCAGACGTTGCGTGTTGTGCGGTTTGCACACGAACAGAGTAAAAAGGAGCTGTTAAACGTAGATACGATCTATCTGCTGCCCGGTGAGGAACGCTGCGTTGATTTCCGAGATGCTAATGGTGTCCCGAAGGTACACTACACTTACTGTTCTATCCGTGGCAAACTTTTCAACTGCACCTGCTGCACAAAAACCGAAGCTCAGCGGCTGTGTGAAGATTGGCTCGTAAAACAGGATCGCTGCTATATAAACTAAAAAGACCGCCGAGGATGCCTCCCAACTGGGAAAGCTCCTCGGCGGTATTCGTTTATCGGGTCGGTGTTTTTTCGATGGTTTCCTTTTCTTCCGCAAAAAATCGTTCTACGTTTTTCTGTGCCCGAACCAGTTCTTGCATCTCATTTCGTGCCTTGCGGTAGTCCGGGTAGGCAGCTTTCTTTTTTGTGAGCAGTTCTACGAACTCCGCATCCAACTCCTTGACCTTCGGCAATTTTTGCAGCCCGGCTTCGTCAAAAGCAGCTTTCGCCGCCTTGTGCAGAGTGATCTCCTCCCGATGGGCTTCCAGAAATGCTTTGCTGTACCCGGCTTTCCGATAAGCGGCGTACACCTCACGGGTCTTGGCATAGTTGATGATGTGGGTTTTCAGCACGGCAATTTCCGTCAGCCTTGCTTCTGCTGCCTTGATGGAATCGCCCATGGCATGATAGCGTTCGGTTGCCGCCGCTGCACGTTCCCGCAGTTCGTCAGCACTGCTGATCTTCTGCTCCTGCAAAAATAGCAGCGTCTTGGACATCTCTTTCAGGTTGAACTTAGTCGCCCACTTTTTGTAGCCGACGCTCTTGCCCTCTGTCATTTTCCCTTGAATATCCACTAGAAGCTGGAACGATTGCTCCTGCGGTGGTTTCTTCTGGTACGGCTTGTGTTTTGCCTTTCCCTCCAGCACTGCCTTGATCTCGTCCTCGCCATAGCCGGTGCCCAGAGTGCGGAAACGGATAAAACGCTTCTGCCCCTTGCCCTTCACCGCCGTGTGCTTGCCACGCTTCACCTCGTAGCCCTGCTGCTCCAGCTTTTTCAGAAAAACCTCGTAGTCCCCCGGTTTATCAGCCAAAATGCTGTCGATCACACTGCATAGCCGGTCACGGTTGCTTTCTTTGGGTGGGTAGACGATGCGCTTCTGCCGTTCCCGATAAGGCTTGTACTCGATGGTGGAGAGCTGGTGCTCCAAGCAAATCAAATCGCTCAACCGCTGCACCGCAAAGGTGGAGAGCCAGAAGTTGCGGAACTTCTTTCGACCGTCCAAGGCGGTGGAATTATAAATAATGTGATTGTGGATGTGCGCCCGGTCGGTGTGAGTGGCAACGATAAAAGCGTGTTTTCCCTTCAAAAACCGCTCGGCAAACTCGTAGCCGATGCGGTTGGCTTCCTCCGGCGTGACCTCCCCCGGCTTGAAGGATTGCCGCACCTGATAGGCGATCACATCACTTTTCTGACTGCGCCCGGTGGTCTGCTCGTACAGCCGTTTTGTCAGCAGAAATTCTTCATCTACCGTCAACGGGCTGCACTGATAGCTGCTTACCAGCTCGCCCTGCTCGGTCTTGTCCGGGTTTTGAACATAGCTGGTGTGATTGTGCAGACACGCCCCGATGGACTTTCCTTTATTTTTCCGCATGGGGATCAACCGTGTTGCTGCCAGTGCCATCACCCCCTTACAAAAAGAAAATGCCGCACATTGGCGGCATCAAGATAAAAAATATCACAATCCGGCAACCCAGCCACTAAAACGCTCCGCCGCATCCACGATCAAAGCACCCATGAAGATCAGCGAAAAGCAGCCAAACTCTGCCACCAGCAAAATCAAAAACTGCAGCCACTCCCGGCAGTACAGGGTATACAGACCGCAGCCGAAAATATACAGCATGGGCAGTGCCAGCACAAACGCCGACAGGTTCAGTGTCCATTTCAGCATCAGTACCAGAAATGCGCTCAGGAGAACCACAGGAAACAGGAGAGCTTTTGCTACGAATTTCATATTGACACCGCCTTTCTGCTTTCAGTATATGGATAGAGCATGAGCCTGTCAATGGTGTTGCCCCTTATGTATCCCCGCAGTCCTCCAACTGCGGAGAAAATTTTAGAGTTCAGCCAGCCGGGAAAGAATCTGCCGACCAATGTCAATCAGTTCATCCAGCCGCTGCCGCAGGTCCTCCATGTCGGTGGCGTAGATTTTGCCGCTCTCATTGGCACGTTTGGCGTACTGGTTCAGATTGTTGCTGCACATCTGCAAGAGATATGCCATGCGTTGCAGTTCTTTCAAGTCGAGGTGCAGGCAATAGCCGTCCAGTGCCATCTTGCGGATATAGGCACTCAGGCTTCGGATGCCCATACTGAGCATCTTTTCATAGATACGGTTCTTTTCTGTTTTGCTCAAGCGCAGGATGATGGTTTCATCCCGCTTCTCTTTCATCGTGCATCACCATCCTTATCATAGTAGCTGCGGAACGGTTTGACAGGCTCCGGCTGATTGGTCTTTTCCCCCAGTGCAGCCAGCACAGACGGACGAGTTGCGGGTGCTTCGGTTTCCTCGGATTCTTCGGGAGTATCCTGCGAGGAACTGCGGTCACGGTCGATATTCAGTAGAGCATTCAGTTCGGCAAGGCGGGCAGACTTTTCGGCCAGTTCCTCCTCCTGTGCAAAGGGCTTTGCCA
>OGDP01001820.1_pt1 | contig 12540 bp, 8 predicted proteins | sample 1570441 | NCBI WGS metagenome assembly OGDP01 (sample SAMEA2581961, study PRJEB24529) | metagenome | biome: Human gut stool | place: China | collected 2011
TCCGCAAAGAAAAAATCTTTGTACATCATGAAAATAGAATCCTGATTCGTTATACGTTGCTGGACGCTCATTCGGCGACAACTTTGCGTTTCCGGCCGTTTCTTGCTTTCAGAAGTGTACGCGAATATACCCATGAAAACGCTCAGGCGAGCCGTGAGTATCAATTAGTGGAGAACGGGATCAAGACTTGTATGTATCCCGGATATCCGGAACTTTACATGCAGTTGAATAAAAAATGTGAATTCCATTTCCAACCCGACTGGTATCGGGGAATCGAATATCCGAAGGAACAGGAGCGCGGATATGACTTCAATGAAGATCTTTATGTACCCGGTTATTTCGAAGTGGATATAAAGAAAGGAGAAAGCATTGTTTTCTCTGCCGGAATTTCGGAAACGACGACTCGCAGACTGAAACAGACTTTTGAAGCGGAAGTGGCCGATCGTACGCCGCGTGATAGTTTCTACCACTGTTTGGAGAACTCTGCTCATCAATTCCACAATCAGCAGGAGGGCGAACACTATATTCTTGCCGGTTATCCGTGGTTCAAATGTCGGGCGCGCGATATGTTCATCGCTTTGCCGGGACTGACACTTGCCATTGACGAGATAGATCAGTTTGAAGATGTGATGAAAACGGCGGAAAAGGCAATCCGTAACTTCATCAATGAAGAACCTGTGGGGTACAAAATTTATGAAATGGAACACCCCGATGTGTTGCTGTGGGCTGTATGGGCTTTGCAGCAATATACCAAAGAAACTTCGCGCGAACAGTGCCGCCAGAAATATGGAGAGCTTTTGAAAGATATCATGGTATTTATCCGTCAAAGGAAGCATGATAACCTCTTCCTGCATGAAAACGGACTGTTGTATGCCAACGGTACGGAGAAGGCGATTACTTGGATGAATTCTACGGTAAACGGTCATCCGGTGATTCCGCGTACGGGATATATTGTTGAATTTAATGCGTTGTGGTATAATGCTTTGCGCTTTGTGGCTGATTTGGTACGCGAAGGTGGTGATGTAATCCTTGCAGATGAACTTGATGCGCAGGCCGAAGTGACCGGTAAATCATTCGTGGAGGTGTTCCGTAACGAATATGGATATTTGCTCGATTATGTAGATGGTAATATGATGGATTGGAGTGTACGTCCGAACATGATATTTACCGTAGCATTTGATTATTCTCCTTTGGACAGGGCACAGAAGAAACAGGTGCTCGATATCGTAACCAAAGAATTACTTACTCCTAAGGGAATTCGCTCACTGAGTCCGAAGAGTGGGGGATACAATCCGAATTATGTAGGTCCGCAGGTACAGCGTGATTATGCATATCATCAGGGAACGGCTTGGCCTTGGCTGATGGGATTCTATCTGGAAGCTTATTTACGGATCTATAAGACGAGCGGACTGTCGTTCGTTGAGCGTCAGTTGATTAGCTATGATGATGAAATGACAAGCCATTGTGTGGGTTCCATTGCCGAACTGTTTGATGGAAATCCGCCTTTCAGAGGACGTGGTGCTGTGTCATTTGCAATGAATGTAGCGGAAATATTGCGTGTTTTGAAGCTGCTGTCTAAATATTATTAAAGAAAGGAGGAACGAAGATGAAAGTTTTAATGTTTGGATGGGAATTCCCTCCGAAAATATATGGTGGTCTTGCAGTTGCTTCTTACGGAATAACTAAAGGATTGAGCTTGCAGGGTGATATGGAAACAGTATTTTGTATGCCTAAGCCCTGTGGTGAAGAAGAAAAGTTCTTGAAAATAATCGGTATGAACCAAGTGCCTATTGTGTGGCGTGATGTTAATTATGACTATCTGAAGTCACGCTTGCAGGGGGGGATGTCACCGGAAGAATATTATTCTTTCCGCGACCATATTTATGCCGATTTCTCCTATATGCATGTCAATGATTTGGGATGTATGGAGTTTGCAGGAGGTTATCCTGGAAATCTGCACGAGGAAATCAACAACTTTTCGATTATTGCCGGAGTAGTAGCCCGTCAGCAGGAGTTTGATATTATCCATGCGCATGACTGGCTGACTTATCCTGCCGGTGTGCACGCCAAGATGGTGAGCGGCAAACCGCTTTGTATTCATGTGCACGCTACGGATTTTGACCGTTCTCGCGGAAAAGTCAATCCGACTGTTTATTCGATTGAGAAGAACGGTATGGATCATGCCGACTGTATCATGTGTGTGTCCGAACTGACCCGCCGTACGGTGATTAATGAATATCATCAGGATCCAAGAAAAGTATTTGCCATGCACAATGCCGTTTATCCATTGTCGCAGGAACTTCAAGATATTCCACGTCCCGATCATTCAAAAGAAAAAGTAGTTACTTTCCTCGGACGTATCACAATGCAGAAAGGTCCTGAATACTTTGTGGAGGCAGCCGCTCTGGTGTTGCAGCGTACCCGTAACATCCGTTTCGTGATGGCAGGTTCGGGTGATATGTTGAATGCCATGATCAATCTGGTTGCCGAGCGTGGTATTGCCGACCGTTTCCACTTTCCGGGATTTATGAAAGGTAAGCAGGTATATGAGGTTTATAAGAATAGCGATGTGTTTGTTATGCCTTCTGTATCAGAGCCTTTCGGTATCGCCCCGTTGGAAGCGATGCAATGTGGAACGCCTTCCATTATATCAAAGCAGTCGGGATGCGGTGAAATTCTCGATAAGGTGATTAAGACCGATTATTGGGATATTCATGCGATGGCCGATGCGATTTATTCCATTTGTACCAATCCGTCTCTTTTCCAGTATCTACAGGAAGAAGGAAAGCGGGAAGTGGATGGAATTACTTGGGAAAAGGTAGGCTTGAGAATCCGTGCTCTCTACGAGGATGTGTTAAGAAACTATGGTAAATAACGAAACAATATACAAAAATGAGAACTATCTGTCTTTATTTTGAAATACATCAAATTATACATTTGAAACGTTATCGTTTCTTCGATATCGGTAATGATCATTATTATTATGATGATTATGCGAATGAAACGAGTATGAATGAGGTTGCCGAACGTTCATATATTCCTGCTCTCAGTGCATTGATTGAGATGGCTAAAAATTCGGGTGGCGCTTTCAAGGTGGCGCTTTCTATCTCGGGTGTGGCTTTGGAACAGTTGGAGATCCATGCTCCGGCAGTAATTGATTTGTTGCATCAGTTGAACGATACCGGTTGTTGCGAGTTCCTTTGCGAACCTTATTCACACGGTCTGTCCTCACTTGCTAACGAGGATTGTTTCCGTGAGGAGGTGATTCGCCAGCGTAATAAGATGAAACAGATGTTTGGCAAAGAACCGAAAGTATTCCGCAATTCCAGTTTGATTTACTCGGACGATATTGGTGGATTAGTGGCTTCTATGGGCTTTAAAGGAATGTTGACGGAAGGTGCTAAGCACGTATTGGGATGGAAGAGTCCGCATTATGTATATCACTGCAATCAAGCTCCCAGTCTTAAACTTCTGTTAAGAGATTTTAAGTTGTCGGATGATATCAGTTTGCGTTTCTCTAACTCGGATTGGGCGGAATATCCTCTGTTTGCCGATAAGTATATCAGTTGGATTGATGCGTTGCCACAGGAAGAACAGGTTATCAATATCTTTATGGAATTGAGTGCGCTTGGTATGGCTCAACCGTTGTCTTCTAATATTCTGGAGTTCTTGAAGGCTTTGCCGGAATGCGCAAAGGCGAAAGGTATTACTTTCTCTACACCGACCGAAATTGTGACGAAACTGAAATCTGTATCTCAGCTTGACGTTGCCTATCCGATGTCATGGGTGGATGAGGAAAGAGATACTAGCTGCTGGTTGGGTAATGTCATGCAACGTGAGGCTTTCAACAAATTGTATAGTGTGGCGGAACGCGTTCATCTGAGTGATGACCGCCGTATCAAGCAGGACTGGGATTATTTGCAGGCAAGTAACAACTTCCGTTTTATGACTACGAAGAATACGGGTATCTGGCTGAATCGTGGTATTTATGATTCTCCTTATGATGCGTTCACTAACTACATGAATATTTTAGGTGACTTCATTAAACGGGTGGATTCATTGTATCCTGCCGATGTGGATAGCGAGGAACTTAATTCTTTGCTGACTACGATCAAGAACCAGGGAGATGAAATTACTGAGTTGGAGAAAATGGTTGAGAAGTTGCAGGCAAAGGTAGCTAAAGAAACTGCTGCTAAGAAAACGGCTACGAAATCTGTAGCAAAGAAGGCTGCTGCTAAAAAGGTTGAAGCTGAACCGAAAAAAACAACCGGAAGACCCAAGAAAACCAAAACAACTGAAAAGTAAAGAAGGAATAAGTATCTGATTATAATGAAACCCCGTGAATGAGATGTAATTTACATCAAACTCACGGGGTTTTTATTGTGCTTCTACGGGGGAGACTCACCACAGATTACACAGATTCTCACAGATTATTTTATAGAAAACTAAATCAGTTATTTCAATATTTAATCTGTGAGAATCTGTGTAATCTGTGGTGAACAAAATTATTGCTTGAAACTTGTAGAAACGACCTCAAGTTTTAATTTATATTTATCTTGCTCTTCGGGGGACGCTTCCGTTGCGTATGCTCCGCCTTTCAATCGTGCATAACCAGGCTTTAAATCGTGCTGTATGCTGATTACGTTAGAAGAACTTCCATAATAACTGTTTGAGGAAGAGTCTTTAGTTACAAGTACTGGAATAAGTACAAATTTATTCCAATCTTCTCCTTTATCTTTATCGGCCAAACAATCATTTACCATCTGAGTGATGTTGTTGAATGTGTATGCGGTGAGACTCGTTGTAGAAGATGAATAATCAAACAAGGATGATTTTATACCGTCACTTAACTCATTGTTTTTAAAGAAATCGTCTTTATATTTTTTACGTATCAACAAAACACTTCTAGGAACTGACATTCCGAATTTCTTATCACTTGTCGCTTCATTATAAATAGGAATGCTTAATTTAACGGCATTAAGTGTATCATTTCCGAGTGTGTTCGATATTTCTTCGATAGGAAGTGTTACCTCTGTGAATATCCCTGCAGGACTTTTTAGGTAAGTACAGTCTTTTTGGTCAATACACTCGTCAATTTTTGTGCCATTCTCTAGCTTGTTTGCTTGAATAACTTCACGTGTGGATGTGAAAGAACGTCCAGCATATATCACGGAGTCTTTTCCTGTATACGTGTGTAATTTAGCACCTGTTATACTATCTCTGGCATGTTCTAGAAATGCTACGTCCATTTGCACAGCATTAACGTAGAGAATTGTACCATCTCCATAGTCACTTTCTACATATAGTCCGGGAAATATATTTTGGAATTCTTTATATAGATCTTTCGTACGTCCTTTCGTTAAAAGATCTCTTCCTAGTTTTTCCGTTCTTGCCTTATCTAATGTGATCTTAACATAAGGAGTATAAGTCGAAAGGTTGCGTATGGAGTCGCTAATGGACAAATCAACTGCTGTATAAGATTTTCTACCTAATAAACTCTCTTGATTATAATATAGGGTGGGATCAATGTCTGTATAATAGGCTTTCGGGTCTTTGTACCAATATGCTCCGTCTACTGGCTGATCCAATTCATACATACTCAAACGGCAAGCAGTCAAAGAATCTCCAAAATAGCTGTCATACCAAAGATAAATATTAATTTGACAGTTGCCGATGACGATTGCATCATTATCTCCGTCTTCTGTTATGATCGTATAATTTTTAGATATGCTTTCATCTACCTTATCGAAATCCGTTATCATCTTTCCTGTACCACTATTGTAATCTCCTTTGAAAGCTTCAGGAAAGGTCATGCCTTCCGGACAGTTAAGTTGAGCTAAAAAGCCAGCTTGATAAGTTCCAAATATTTCATCTGTAAACTTTCCTACATATCCGATATTTGTTTTGGCGTAAACTTCTCCGACAGGAATAGATTTGGTTGTCACGTCAAATGTCGTTAGTTTTCCATTAATATTCTGGTCACTTCCCGGAAACATTCCTAGTCCCAAACCGGCTGTATTATCATCACAGCCGAAAAAAGTGATTGCCAATAAAGCTATTAAGGCATATTTTGCTTTCATGATCGTCGTATCTTGAATTTTTTATTCTTCTTCTTCGTTATTGCTGGCAGTGGTTTCCCATACCTTATCGTAGAATTCATTGCAGGCATCTGCATAGTTTTCCGGATTTTGGTAATCAAGTACCAGCTTGCCTGATTGGCGGGCATATTCAATAATGGATTCATCCACTTTTTCACTGTTTTGTATTACTCCATCGGAATAATCAACAGCTAGTTTGCAGAGAGCGGCATAATCTACCGGTTCTTTCAAATCACCCAAGTCTTTCTTTGTGATACCTTTCAACATCAATTTAGTTGCAAAGTCATCGCTAAGTGTATTTTTAAAGTCGTCTTCATAAACCGAGAATACTACTTTAGCGTCACGGAAGGAAGGTTCGTCTTTGTAGGCTTTCTTAATATAAAGAGGAGCCAAAGCAGTCATCCAGCCGTGACAGTGAATCACATCCGGACACCAGCGCAACTTCTTCACCGTTTCCAGCACGCCGCGTGCATAGAAGATGGCGCGGCTGTCGTTATCATCATATTCCACACCATTTTCGTCTGCAGTCTGCATACGGTTCTGGAAATAATCATCATTGTCGATGAAATATACCTGCATACGTGCGGATTGAATAGAAGCGACTTTTATGATTAGGGGGTGGTCAGTATCGTCAATAATCAGATTCATACCGGAAAGACGAATCACTTCGTGCAGTTGGTTTCTGCGCTCATTGATGTTTCCCCATTTGGGCATAAAGGTTCTGATTTCACGGCCTTTTTCTTGGATCGCCTGTGGAAGGTTTCTACCTATATTGGCCATTTCGGATTCTGAAACGTAAGGTGTAATCTCTTGAGTAATAAATAAAACTTTATTCGCCTTTGTCATAATAACAATAGTTCACTATAATATTCTGCAAAGATACGAAAAAAAAGACACATTAAATAAGATATTCTTTCTTTATGTGGCAAATATTAGTTTATTTTGCAGAGTTTTTGCAAACGAGTAAAACATAAACCAATAGACGAAAATGAAAGTAGTGCACACTATCAAGGACTTACAGGCCGAATTGTCGGCACTGAAAGCCCAGGGTAAAAAGGTAGGATTGGTTCCTACAATGGGTGCTTTGCATGCGGGACACGCATCTCTGGTAAAGCGCAGCGTAAGTGAGAATGGTGTAACTGTAGTGAGTGTCTTTGTGAATCCCACACAGTTTAACGATAAAAACGATTTAGAGAAATATCCGCGTACGTTGGAGGCTGATTGCAGCTTGTTGGAAGAATGTGGTGCAGCATTGGTATTTGCTCCTTCGGTGAGTGAGATGTACCCGGAACCGGATACCCGTCAGTTCAGTTATGCTCCGTTGGATACTGTGATGGAAGGAGCGTTCCGTCCGGGACATTTCAATGGTGTTTGCCAGATTGTCAGCAAGCTGTTTGACGCAGTGCAGCCGGATAGGGCTTATTTCGGTGAGAAGGATTTCCAGCAGTTGGCGATTATCCGTGAGATGGTTCGGCAATTAAATTATTCTTTGGAGATTGTGGGTTGCCCTATCGTACGTGAAGAAGACGGGTTGGCATTGAGTAGCCGTAACAAGCGTTTGTCTGCAGAAGAACGTGAAAATGCTTTAAATATTTCCCGCACATTATTTAAAAGTCGTAACTTTGCGGCCACTCATACGGTAAGTGAGACGCAAAAGATGGTGGAGGATGCGATTGAAGCTGCACCGGGCTTGCGTTTGGAGTACTTTGAGATTGTAGACGGAAATACATTGCAGAAGATAAATGATTGGGAAGATACTTCTTATGCGGTAGGGTGTATCACCGTATTCTGCGGGGAAGTACGACTGATTGATAACATTAAATATAAAGAATAACTAAAAAGACGAAACCTTATGATGATTGAAGTGTTGAAGTCGAAAATTCATTGCGCGCGCGTCACGGAAGCTAACTTAAACTATATGGGTAGCATCACGATTGATGAGGATTTGCTGGACGCTGCAAACATGATTGCGGGGGAGAAAGTGTATATTGCCGATAACAATAACGGCGAGCGCTTTGAAACCTACATTATCAAAGGTGAACGCGGTTCGGGCAAGATTTGCCTGAATGGTGCTGCGGCACGTAAGGTGCAACCGGATGATATTGTTATTATCATGTCTTACGCATTGATGGATTTTGAGGAAGCCAAGTCGTTTAAACCGACAGTTATTTTCCCGGATCCTGAGACAAACAAAGTGGTAAAGTAGGAAAGTATCTTTGATATTTGAATAATAAGAAAAGCCCCGTTTACTTGATGTAGACGGGGCTTTCCTTATTCTATTTTTATTATGCTGAAGCAAGCGCCGGCGGTTAGTTGCCGGCATTTGCTTTTAGTTGCTCATTCATGGCAGCAGCAGCCTTGCGGCCGTCTCCCATAGCGAGAATGACCGTTGCTCCACCGCGCACGATGTCACCGCCTGCATAAATCATGGGAATGGAAGATTCCATATTGTCATTAACGGCAATCGTTCCTTTGCGTCCTAATTCCAGTCCTTTGATAGAACTCGGAACAATCGGGTTGGGAGATACACCTACACTGACGATGGCCAAATCGATGTCTATTGTTTCTGTTGCTCCGGGAATGGGTACAGGACTGCGACGTCCGGAAGCATCCGGTTCACCTAATTCCATCTTTTGCAGGACTACCTGTTTTACGCATCCCTGTTCATCGGCTATGTATTCGATGGGATTATGGAGTGTCAGGAATTCTACTCCCTCTTCTTTGGCATGTTTTACCTCCTCGATACGTGCGGGCATTTCTTCTTCCGAACGGCGGTAGATAATCATGGCACGTTCGGCACCCAGACGCTTGGCGGTACGAACAGAATCCATAGCTGTGTTTCCTCCACCGATAACCGCTACATTCTTGCCGAAAGCTACCGGAGTGTCGGATTCTTCACTGGCTGCGTCCATCAGATTGACACGGGTGAGATATTCGTTGGAAGACATGATGTTGATCGAGTTCTCTCCGGGAATATTCATAAAGTTCGGCAGTCCCGCACCGGAAGCAACAAATATGCCTTTAAAACCTTCTGCCTTCAAATCCTCCACGCTGATTGTTTTTCCTACGATGCAGTCCTTGATAAAGTTAACCCCCATCTTCACAAGGTTGTCTATTTCTACATCTACAATCTTGTTGGGCAGACGGAATTCGGGAATACCGTATTTCAATACACCACCAATTTCATGTAATGCTTCAAATACAGTTACATCATAGCCAAACTTAGCCATATCACCGGCAAATGCCAGTCCGGCAGGTCCAGAACCGATTACTGCTATTTTGATACCATTCTTATCAGCGATGACAGGTACTGAAATTTGTCCGCTTTCGCGTTCGTAATCAGCGGCAAAGCGTTCCAAATAACCGATAGCGACCGGCTTCTCATTCATTTTCAGATGAATACATTTTGATTCACACTGTTTCTCCTGCGGACAAACACGACCGCAAACAGCCGGAAGCGCACTTGTCTCTTTCAAGATTTTGGCTGCTTCGAGGAATTCTCCGCGCTCGATATTTTTGATGAAACGAGGAATATCGATACCTACCGGACAGCCTTCGGTACATCCCGGATTAGCACAGTCAAGACAACGTTTGGCTTCTGTAACTGCCTGTTCTGCCGTCAAACCTTGATTTACCTCTTCTTTGCGGCTGTGTGAACGGTATTCCGGGTCAAGCTCATTCATCTCTACACGGGGAATCGCTGTACGTTCTTTGGGTTTCATTGATTTGCGTAACTCCTGTCTCCAGGCTGCATTGCGGCTGTTTTCGTCTATTTCTTTGGTGGCTTCGCATTCTGACTCCAGCTTGTGCATTTCTTCGCGTTCGATATTCTTGAATGCGCCCATACGTTTCAGCATTTCGTCAAAATTAACCTGGTGACCGTCAAATTCGGGACCGTCTACACAAACGAATTTCGTTTTTCCTCCTACGGTAATACGGCAAGCACCGCACATACCTGTTCCGTCCACCATGATAGTGTTTAGTGAAACATCGGTCGGAATCTCATATTTTTTGGTTAGCAAGCAAACGAATTTCATCATGATTGCAGGACCGATGGCGAAGCATTTATCCACTTTCTCGCGTTTGATAACTTCTTCCACACCTTCCGTCACCAGACCTTTGCGGCCGTATGAACCGTCGTCCGTCATGATGATTACTTCGTCGGAACTTTCACGCATTTCTTTCTCCAGGATGATAAGATCTTTGTTACGTCCCGCCAATACGGTAATCACACGATTTCCGGCAGCTTTCAAAGCCTGTACGATGGGGAGCATCGGAGCAACACCTACACCACCACCGGCACAAACTACTGTTCCGAACTTCTCAATGTGTGTAGCCTGTCCCAACGGACCTACTACATCCGTAATGTAATCACCCTCGTTCTGCTCGCAAAGACGGGTTGAAGAAAGCCCGACTTCCTGTACTACTAAGGTAATAGTGCCTTTCTTTACGTCAGAACCGGCTATAGTCAGAGGCATACGTTCTCCCTTTTCGCCTACACGTACGATGACGAAGTGTCCGGCCTTACGAGATTTAGCAATCAGAGGAGCTTCAATCTCAAATTTGAATACTTTCTCAGAAAAGCGTTCTTTGCTAATGATTTTGTTCATTATCTAATTATTTTGTTGGTTTTATTACGTAACTGCTATCAGAATGTTATAAATTTCGGCAAAGATACAGCTTATTTACGAAAAACAAAAAAGAAAAGCCACTCTTTTGATGAGTGGCTCTTTATATACTTGCTCTTTTATTAGTCTATCATGTCGAAGCCGCAATATGGAACCAGTGCTTTCGGGATTCTGATACCTTCCGGAGTCTGGTTGTTTTCGAGCAAAGCGGCAACGATACGGGGGAGTGCCAATGCCGAACCGTTCAATGTATGGCAAAGCTCGGTTTTCTTGTCCGCATTACGGTAGCGGCATTTCAGGCGGTTGGCCTGATAAGTATCGAAATTGGATACGGAACTTACTTCCAACCAGCGTTTCTGTGCTTCCGAATATACTTCAAAGTCGAAGCAGAGCGCAGCGGTGAAACTCATGTCGCCACCGCAAAGGCGAAGTATGCGGTACGGAAGTTCCAGTTTCTGCAACAGGCCTTCTACGTGGTCAAGCATTTCCTGATGAGACTGCTTAGAGTGTTCCGGCTTGTCGATACGGACTAATTCTACTTTGGAGAATTCGTGCAGGCGGTTCAGGCCACGCACATCTTTGCCGTATGAACCTGCTTCACGACGGAAACATTGAGTGTATGCGCAGTTCATAATCGGTAACTGTTTCTCTTCCAGAATTACGTCACGATAGATGTTTGTCACAGGGACTTCTGCTGTCGGGATCAGATATAAATCGTCTACTTCGCAGTGATACATCTGTCCTTCTTTGTCGGGAAGCTGTCCTGTGCCGTAACCGGAAGCAGCGTTGACAACTGTCGGCGGCATGATTTCGGTATATCCGGACTTGCGTGCTTCGTCCAGGAAGAAGTTGATAAGGGCACGTTGAAGTTGTGCGCCTTTACCTTTGTATACAGGGAAGCCTGCACCTGTGATTTTTACACCCAGATCGAAATCAATCAGGTCGTATTTTTTAGCCAATTCCCAATGAGGAAGCGCATCTTTAGGAAGTTCTGTTTCCATGCCCCCCATCTTTTCTACGACATTGTCTTCTGCTCCTACACCTTCAGGTACACTGTCATAAGGAACATTGGGGATCGTGTAGAGCACGTTCTGCATTTCTGTTGCAGCTTGTGTCATGACAGCATCCAATTCTTTGTTACCTTCTTTCAGTTCGGCAACGCGGGTACGTGCAGATTCAGCCTCTTCTTTCTTGCCTTCTTTCATCAGTTGTCCGATAGTACGCGAAAGCGAGTTGACCTCTGCCAGGTTTTTATCTAATTGATTTTGTGTAGTACGTCTCTTGTCGTTTAAAGCAATCACTTGGTCGATTGTCTCTTTTGCATTTTTGAAATGCTTCTTTTCCAGTCCGCGGATAACCGCCTCTGTGTTTTCTGTAATTTGTTTAATGGTAAGCATATCTATACTTTTAATGAACTTTCGTTTAATGGATGCAAAGATAAAGAAAAAACAAAGAACCAAGCAATGAAAACTGACATAAAAAAGAAAGGAGATGCAATCACTTGGATTACATCTCCTTCTCTTGAATATTTTCTGTAATGCAATTACGCTTCAGTTGCAGGAACAACAGAAACATATCTTCTGTCTTCTTTGCCTACCTTGAAACTAACTGTACCATCTACCAAAGCGAAAAGAGTGTGGTCTTTACCCATTCCGATGTTTTCACCCGGATGGAATTCAGTACCTCTTTGACGAACGATGATGTTGCCTGCTTTGCAAGCTTCGCCACCAAATATCTTAACGCCTAATCTCTTACTTGCTGATTCGCGGCCGTTCTTAGAACTACCGACACCTTTTTTATGTGCCATTTCTTCT
>OGDP01001826.1_pt1 | contig 12526 bp, 10 predicted proteins | sample 1570441 | NCBI WGS metagenome assembly OGDP01 (sample SAMEA2581961, study PRJEB24529) | metagenome | biome: Human gut stool | place: China | collected 2011
AATAGCCGGTTCCGGTATATTTGATTCCAAACAGGTCAAATGCTGCCTGAATCTTGCCATTCTCTCCATTTTCTCCATGCAAAGCCATAAAAACAATATCTGCCATGCGGCACATATTGATGACATTCGGACCAAAGAAACAGTCGGACTGGTCTTTTCTGGATGCTTTTACCTTCGCAAGATCTGGTGCGATTTCCGGAATGTCCTTTACCTTGACACTGACTTCTTCACTGCGTTCAAAAATTCCGGTCAGATCTTCCTCTTTGTCACTATATCCCATAAAAACATCTAACAAAATAACCTTATGTCCATTCTCTCTGAGTGCTTTGGATACCATATCTCCTGTCTTGAAAGAAACATCTCTCTCTGTACTTAAACCACCTGCTAAAACAACGATATTCATGGCGTAATCTCCTATCTATCAAAAAAATTTGCTCTGAATCTTTACTATAGTAACCCTTTTTAGAGATCCTGACAAGATAAAATCGTGTCTTGTTTTTCTTTATCTATAGCACTTTTTTCAATGAATAAAGCGTTGCTTTTCTATTTCCTATAAACGAAAAAAAAGAACAGCCTTACCGGCTCTCCCGATATGACTGTTCCAAAAATAACCTTCCCCTTGTGCAGCAGTTCTTTCCTCCTCATGTTATTATGAGCCGAACTACAGACTCGATTGTATTATGTAAAATCCACACGGCAATTCTGTGTTGTTCACAGAACTCTTTTGTAAAAACCCCATTGATCGTCTGTTTTGATACTTATTTTTCCGTTATCTGTTCCTGCTCATCCAGAAGAATTAATAAACATAGAAAAATCTGCCTTGCCAGCAAGTCTTTTTTTCCGATCCGACTTCCATACTGAAAGACTTCATTTCTGGTATCCGTAAACTCCTCTCTGTCAATCGCATAGAGAATCTTGTATAAAATTCCCATACGTTCTTCATCTAACATATTCTGGCAAATCAACGCCTGTCCGAATACCGGATTTTTCTGTACAATTCTTAAAATATCCAAAAATTTTTTTTGCATTTTCTTCTGAGCTGCTACACACGAAGTACTTTTATTATACTCTATCTATATCTGTAGTACAATTCGCTTTTTCCGTAGGTTTTCTTGGAATCTGGGAATTTGTTACCCTCCACATAAAATTTGATTAAATATGCAGGTTACTCATACCTTGATCTTCAATTTGTATAAAACATACTATCTAAAAAGAGGAGAGCTGTTCGCTCTCCTCTTAAAAATCCCTCCTAGTACTCTGGTTCGATCAATCCGTAAGTACTGCCTTTTCTCTTGTAAACAACATTGACATCATCCGTCTCTGCATTAATGAATACATAGAAATCATGTCCTAATAATTCCATCTCTACACATGCATCCTCCGGATACATTGGTTTCATATCAAACTTCTTGGTTCTGATGATCTTGATCTCTTCATCATCCTCTGACTTCTCATCCAGAAAATCCTGTTTGAAAACTGCTGCTGCATTCTGCTGCTTTGTTACAAGTTTTGTTCTATACTTTTTAAGCTGACGTTCAATGACTTCCTCTACCAGATCAATGGATACATACATATCACTGCTTACCTGTTCGGAACGGATATAACTTCCCTTCATAGGAATCGTAACTTCAACTTTCTGGCGTTCCTTCTCTACGCTCAATGTTACATTCACTTCTGTGTCCGGAGTAAAATACTTCTCAAGCTTATTCAGCTTGTCCTCCACTGCGGCTTTCAGTCCTTCTGTCAATTCGATGTTTCTTCCTGTGATCTTAATTCTCATGATGTCCAACCCCTTTGTCGCTTATTTGATATAATGATCCAATTCCATGCTATGTCAGATAGCTTTCTGAATGCTTATTTATATCATGACTTTATTATAGCATGTTTTTATACATTATCAACATTTTTTTGTCTTAAACCGAAAACTTTTTATATATTTTATATAATTTCTGAAAATTTTAGAATCTCTGAACAGGCTTTACGCCAGCGACAGCGCAAAATAACCATCCGCAAGCAGTCTTTCCTGTCTTTCTTTGTCATCGGAAGAAAGCACCATAATTCCCTCTCTGTCATACACCAGGCGCGCTGTTTTGGTCTGCGCCATAAGTTCCGGCAGAAGTTTCTCAAACTGTTCTTCGCTCAGTGTCGTTTCGATAATATGCAGGTTCTCATTCTCCGGACAGTACATTAAAATATCAGCGTCTTCTGCGCTCTCGTCTCTGGAAATATCATCACTCCACACTACCTTCACCGTTCTTCCGCCACAGAAACAGTTAAAATCCATCGCAAAACGGATTGCCGCCTCATCCCATGCAATAAAACCATCTCTCATCAATTTCTGCTCCCGGATTTTTTGATATTCTGCCGCAGTGATCTCCTCCACAGAATAACTGTTTAATTCCGCTGCAGAAAGTTCCGGCACATCCTGTTTTTCCAGTAAACGCTCCGATGGATACGCCTCTGTGAACCCAACCTTACGGTAATAGCCGACAAGCTCTTTTTCCGCCGGGACTAACACCAACGGCATATTAAAAATCTCTTCTGCCTTCTTTAAGATTTTCCCTGCATAACCTCTGCTACAGTATTCCGGGAGCGTTGCCACTGAATATACATACTTCGCCGGCTTCCACTCCTCACCATCCCTGATATTCATATCTAAAAAGCTTGCCATGGAAACCGCATGCCCATCCTGACAGATGAGCAGCATATTATCCTCTGTCATCCGTTTGTCCAGATAAAAATCTACCAGTTCCGCCTCATCGCCAAAACAGGTCTCCCATATTTTGTGGATTTCTTCCCTGTTTCTTTCCTTATCTGCAAAAATGACATCACTTGAGACCGCCACATATTTTTTCAGCAGGATTTCCGGATAATAGGACATCTTAGCCTTGCGCAGTCCCGGATCCCCCGTATCTTCCTCACGGTTTACATAAGTATAATTTTCACACGCATGTAAAACAAACTGCTGGTTGATCATCGGATATGCGCCCTGCATATCCGGAAATGCTTTTTCGAAGTGTACAACATACGTGTCACTGTTTAACGGTTCCCCGATAGAAAACGCAACAATCTGCCCTGCCTTCCGGATGATCCCACCGACAAGCCCGAGTTCTTTTCTATGGTCAAATGCCTCATGGAGCACTGACATCTCAAGTTCCATCTCTTCATTCCATTTCTCTGCCCTCATTTTGATCCATGTGTAAGTCATATTGCGGCATTCTTCTATATTGGAATCATTCAGTTCCTCATAGCACCAGTCATCCTCATCCTGAAATCTCGCAATATGATTTCTCTTGCCATGCATCTTTTTCCCCGCAAGCGTTGCTAATTTTTCTCTGGAATAAATGTAATCATAATCGTTCCGGTCTCCCTGGATCAAAAACTGTTCCGGATACCATGTAAGCATCTGCTCCCGGTCTGCTTCGCTCAATGGGCTCATAATAAGTGGGCGTTTTTCTTCCTCACAGATTGTGCGCAGTTCATCGATGACTTTTCTGCGGTCACCTGCCCCGATCGGATAGGAATACATCACCACTCCTTCCTCCTCAAAACGAATGATCGCACACCCATATTTTTCTGCAACTTCAACATGATATACTTTCCGCCAGACAAAATTATTGGCAAACGTATACTCGCATGCATTTCTGTCATCTTCCTGAAATCTGGCATCCATCCATGATTTATCATCTAATGTAATTTCGTGAAACTCTATTTTTGACATCTTAATTCCTTTCGCTATATACTAACATTATTATTCCATTTTTAAGACGATTTATTGTACTATTTCATGCCGTGAATTGCAACCGTCATATATGGCAGAAAAAGAAGAAAATAAAAACATGGCACAAAAGAATCTTCTTTTATTAAAGCACAAAAAAGCTGACCGCATTTTCAACGATCAGCTTTTCACTGTCTAGTACAGCGTTCAAAAATCAACTGACAATGTACTTAGTTTGTCATTAAGAACTTAATGATTCTCTCTGTATCTTCCGGCTCGTAAGCTACAATTTCAAGTTCTGGGATCTCTACATCAGAGTTTAATAAGCTTGTCAGAGAAACATACTGACAAAGTTTTGATTTGAGGTTTAATCTGTCTCCCTCACCTGTGATCAATTCTACTTTTCCAGCACAGGAATCAATTACTTTAAAAAATCCATCAACATCTTTGATATTCTTGATTTTCATATCGTTTCATCCTTTCTTCTTTTGAACTATATATCTACTTCTTATTAAATCGCAAAAACAGAAATCTGTAAATACTTTTCCAAAAAATCTTTTACATAAAACTTAGTCTTCCTGAGAAAGGCCTCCTTTTTTCGAACGTGTCTTGCTGTAAACCAAAAGCAGTAAACTGGCGATCACACCTGCTGAGATTGCATTGGTGATCATGGCAATCACACCCTGCGTAAACACGTAGATTGCCGGCTGGCTGTAGATCACGATATCTAAACAGAAAGCAGGACCTTGGGGTTACTATAAACCCTTGATCCTGCTTTTTTAATTTTCACTGTCCCTTTTTATTCACTAATAATTATTTGCTACCACTGGTGCACCACCAAGAATAATAGTTGTATTGGCAATACACATCATGGTGATGATGATTGCACTGATAATTGGCATTATATATGGATTTTTTGTTTTCTTATATATGATTCTGTCCAAAATCGGGTTAACAAATAAAAATACTATCATAGGATATAACCAGATACCTCCGATTCTGTCTCCCTCGGTTTTATACCAGGTCAATGCACCTGTCACAAAGAATGGTATATATTGAACAAGCCAATATAAAACAGGTCCAGCAATGTTGAACAAAGCTGTTACAACCGTGTTTTTCCTGCCACAAATTGTATTACAGTTATAACAGCAGGAAACTATCGACAGCATAATGTAATAAAACATAAATAATGGAATATATCTCAATCCAATCAGCACTTTATCGGCATCAAATGCTTTTAGTGTTAATACCCACAATCTGAAATCTGTCTTAAAGAAATAATCTGCAAAGAATAAAATTCCAAAAGCCAGCGTTACTGTTAAAATTGAAAGATAGATTGTTTTTACCAATTTACCCTTTTCCATCATAATTCCGGCTGCTTTTGCATTTATCCGGTTGTTTCCTGCAATCTTATTTGAAATAAGTATGACTGCCCCTAGGAATAGCCCGTTTAAAACACTCCATACACCTGACAGCAATGGACCTGCTGCAGGCCACACAGGATTTGCCTTTGAATATATGGTAATGATCATCAAGCGGTAACTTAATGCTGAAAACAATGCCCCTGCAACCATAGAAATCCAAAACCAGTTTTTCTGTCTCGGCTCAGTTATAACAACCGGCTTGACATCTGTAGATGCCTTAAGACATCCAAAATATGCAGTATTTTCAACAAGTGTTAATACAAATGCAACAACAAACATCATAATACCAACAAGCCCCAAAACATTAAAAAATTGTTTTGCCTGCCATACCTGATTTGACGCAATTATTTCATGAGGTGCTCCAAATGATTTTTCAAAAAAATCAATACCATGCTCTACACTTGTTTTCGAAAAATGTACCCATGGATGTGTTCCACCTACTTGATAAATAACTCTGAATGCCCCATCTTTTTCATAATACTTTCCAGACTCAACATCAGACATTCCATCTGATCCATTATTGAAATTTACAAAATTCTTTGCATCCGGGGTCGTCAGAAATATTCTCGGTACAGCTTCATTTCCATTTTCATCTGTTGTCCAAAAAAAGAATTCATCATATTTATCTGCAATAATTCCTACATTTCTTGTTCCAAAATCTGCACTATGATCTACACCTGTGTCATCACACCATGTAGATGCCTGAAATAGAACAGCTGATACAATTGGATTTTCCCTCTCATTATCAATTGCAATTTCCATGTCACAGGCAGCTCCACCACTTGAATGTCCTGTAATTCCAATCTTGCCTTTATCTACGTATGGCAATGAAGCAGCAAGTGCCACTGCTGCGTCAATTCCAACTGCAGATGAATAAACTTCATCTGCCGCAGTAATTTCTGTATCTCCATGTCCATGCATATCTACCGCAATAACAGTATATCCCCGACGTGCATATTCTATAGAATATAAATCCTGCATTTCCTTATTATTAAACCACCCTTCAACAGTAACAATAGCCGGCGACTTATTTTCTTCCGTTGCAGACTTTGGTTTATATAACAGCGCACTTACTTCATGACCTGTTGAATCCACAAGGCGTAGTTCAGATACTTTTACCCTTCCACCAGAACTTTGTATGACAGAAGATACTGCCATACTGACAAAGCACAAAATCAATGATATGACTAACCACGTTTTTGCTGTTAATTTTTTTCCCATAACACAATCTCCTTTACATCTGGCGAATGACGTTTGCTTCACGAAACAGTTTTCTTTTTTCCCCCCCTTTTTCAAATATAAAAACATCAATACATTTATGTTCATGCAAGCAAATAATTGTAAAAAAAAGACACAAAATCTTATAAAAGATTATTGTGTCTCCGCTCTCATACAATAATTGTCATTCATTTTCTTTATTTACATACGCATTATAGCATTAGCATTAAGTTTTTTCAATATATTTTTGTACAGTTTTTGTAAATTCTGTGTATTAATTTTGTGCCGTTATTTTTTTTGTTTTTTTAATTTTTGTACATACAATGCCTGCTTATATGCGAAGTAAATTGTCATTTCATTGCCGCCCGAATCATATTCTCCGCTTCCTTTGCTTCTGCTTTGGTAAGCTGCGGCGTATCTTTTAAGACATAATCCATGCCAAGGTTGTCGTACTTGATCTTTCCCATAGAATGATATGGAAGGACTTCCAGTTTCTCCACATTGTGGAGCGTCTTTAAAAACAGCCCAAGTTCCGTCAGTTCTTTCTCATCAAACGTAATGCCCGGTACGACTACGTGACGGATCCAGACCGGCTTTCCGATCGAATCAAGATACTTTGCAAACGCAAGAATGTTGCTGTTCGACTGCCCGGTGAGTTTCTGATGTTCCTCATCGTTGATATGCTTAATATCAAGCATGACGAGATCTGTCACGGACATGAGCTGTTCTGTCTTTTCCATTCTGTCTGATGCCATGTTTTCACTTATTCCAGTGAGACTGATCTCTCTCTCACTGATCTGATCTGTTCCTGTATGTTTCTTTGGAAACATAATCCCGGATGTATCCAGACAGGTGTGAATGCCCTTTTCCTTTGCCTTCGTAAAAAGCTCCGTCAGAAAATCAAGCTGTAACATGGGTTCTCCACCCGTCGCCGTGATTCCTCCGGTCTGATAGAATGAACGGTTGCGCTCGAAACGGTCTATGATCTCATCCGCTGTCATTTCTTCCCCATCCTCTATCTTCCACGTGTCTGGATTGTGGCAATACTGGCAGCGCATCGGGCAGCCCTGAAAAAATACGACAAACCGTACGCCCGGACCGTCCACCGTGCCAAATGTTTCTAACGAGTGAATTTTCCCCATGTTGTTCTCCTTTTCTGATTCCTATCGCTTGCCGCGCCATTCGCAAAACCGCTCCTGCGATGCTTTCCGCTGCTGCGCAGCTCCTTTTGCTCATAGACTGGCGCTCCCTCCGTCACTATCTGTGCAGACAGTCTTCCATGCAAGCATGAGTCTGTCTGCACAGATATGACGTGTGAGCTGTTGCACTACATCCGCTCGTGGAAGGTACGTGCGATCACTTCGTCCTGCTGCTCTTTTGTCAGCTTGATAAAGTTGACCGCATATCCAGATACACGGATGGTAAGCTGTGGATACAGTTCCGGATGTTTCTGTGCATCCAATAATGTGTCACGGTTTAAAACGTTTACGTTCAAGTGATGTCCGCCTTTGACAACATAGCCGTCTAACATTGCAACAAGATTGTTCTCCTGTGCTGCCTCATCTTTGCCCAGTGCATCCGGTACAATGGTAAATGTATTGGAAATACCATCCTGTGAATCCATAAATGGCAGTTTAGCGACAGATGCCAGGGATGCAACCGCACCATGGGTATCACGTCCATGCATCGGGTTTGCACCCGGAGCAAATGCTACACCTTTCTTTCTTCCATCCGGTGTTGCTCCTGTATTTTTACCATAGGAAACATTGGATGTAATGGTCAAAATCGATGTTGTCTGGATACCGCCACGGTAGGTGTGGTTTCCTTTTACATATCCGATAAAGGTGTGGAGCACCTGTTTTGCGATCTCGTCAACACGATCGTCGTCATTTCCATATTTCGGGAAATCACCCTCAATCTCAAAGTCAACGGTCACACCATTCTCATCACGGATTGGTTTGACTTTTGCATATTTGATCGCAGAAAGGGAGTCTGCTACTACAGAAAATCCCGCAATACCGGTTGCAAACCATCTTCTCACATTTTTGTCATGTAATGCCATCTCTAATTTTTCGTAGCAGTATTTATCATGCATGTAGTGGATAATATTTAATGCGTTCACATACACTCCTGCTAACCATTTCATCATATCTTTGTATTTATCCCATACTTCATCGTAATCTAAGTATTCGGATGTAATCGGACGGTATTTCGGTCCGACCTGTTTTCCTGTCATCTCATCGACACCGCCATTGATTGCATAAAGCAGGCATTTTGCGAGGTTTGCTCGCGCACCGAAGAACTGCATTTCCTTACCGATTCTCATAGAAGATACACAGCATGCGATTCCGTAATCATCACCATGGACAACACGCATAATATCATCATTCTCATACTGGATCGCAGAGTGTTTGATAGATGTCTCGGCACAGAATTTTTTGAAGTTTTCCGGCAGTTTTACAGACCAGAGTACGGTCATGTTTGGTTCCGGTGCTGCTCCGATGTTGTTCAAGGTGTTTAAGTAACGGTAAGACATTTTTGTAACCATATGTCTTCCATCCACACCGATTCCACCGATGGACTCTGTCACCCAGGTTGGATCGCCGGCAAAAATCGTGTTGTATTCCGGTGTACGCGCAAATTTTACAAGACGAAGTTTCATCACGAACTGGTCGATGATCTCCTGGATCTCTTTTTCGGTAAATGTTTCCTCTGCGAGATCACGCTCTGCATAAATATCTAAGAAAGTGGAGGTACGTCCTAAGGACATTGCCGCACCGTTCTGCTCTTTTACTGCTGCAAGATATGCAAAATAGACAGCCTGTGTTGCCTCTAATACATTATTTGCAGGTTTCGAAATATCACAGCCGTAAATTTCTGCCAGTTTCTTTAACATTTCCAGCGCACGGATCTGCTCGGATAACTCTTCTCTCTCACGGATCACATCTGAGTACATGATGGTACGTGTGTTGTTCAGCTGCTCTTTTTTGTCCTCGATCAGACGGTCTACACCGTAAAGTGCCGGTCTTCTGTAGTCACCAATAATACGTCCTCGTCCGTATGCATCCGGAAGTCCAGTGATGATATGTGCGCTTCTGCACGCTCTCATCTCCGGTGTGTAAGCGTCAAATACACCGGCATTGTGAGTTTTTCTGTGTGTTGTAAAGTACTCTACCACTTCAGGATCGACTTTGTATCCATTGTCCTCGCACGCCTTGATCGCCATACGGATACCGCCGTAAGGCTGGAGAGCACGTTTGAAAGGCTTGTCCGTCTGAAAACCGACAATCTTCTCTTTCTCTTTATCTAAATAACCCGGACCATGGGAAGTGATCGTGGAAATGATCTTTGTGTCCATATCCAGCACTCCGCCGGCTTCTCTCTCCTGTCTGGAAAGTTCTAATACCTGATCCCAGAGATCGGTGGTATCCTGTGTTGGTCCCTCTAAGAAGGAATCATCCCCATCATATGGATGATAATTCTTCTGAATAAAATCTCTTACATTTACTTCTGTTTCCCAGGCTCCGCCCTGGAAGCTTCTCCATTCTGTCTGCATTTTTCTCTCCTTCTGCCACCGTGTGGCCTTGCATGGTTCATCACACTTTTTTATGATGCTCATTCTGATTTTTGATCGATGCATGGTTAGTTTTTTCTAACCATAGTTAGGCTATCCTAACTTTCATCTTTTGTCAAGAGTCACGTGCGCTTTTTCCGGTAAGTATTCGAAAAAATACAATGAGTGGTTCCTTTCTCATGCTGATGGGATTTTTTGGAAAATTTACCCTAAAAATAAAAAGAACCGCACGTCTGGACTCTTCGCCCAGACGGTCGGCATTCTTTTGTTATACTTCACGTGGTAAACCCCACTTTTTTCCGTCAGTCATATAACAATTGCATTGTACTATGAGTGGCAAATATTTTCAATAGGTAATTTTTCACAAAGCAAGTAATACATAAAAATTCTTGTTTTGTTTCCCATGTTTATGTTATAATATGCCAAAGCATATTTTACAAAATCTTTATGGCGTTATGCCATCTATATTCTAGAAACGTCAGATTACCCCCAATGATCTGCGTTGTTCGTTCGTATCTATGCTTTTAATTACCCATTAACGAATTTAAAAGCAGGAGACGAAAGAAATCAGATATAGAATATATTTATTCTCCTGCCAAGACAGTATTATTTAAGAGCTGTCTCACCAATCAGGAGGAAGCCTATGGCAAAACACAAACGAAACCATAACAAAGTATCCAGAAATTCAGCAGTCAATATGCCAGCTACAAACAGAAACTACAAAGACACTATTTTTCGCATGTTGTTTTCTGACCGTAAAAATCTGCTCTCTCTTTACAATGCCGTCAATCAGAGAAAATACCTGCACCAAATTTTATTGAGTTTTATAATGGTTCGACGACAGCTCCTGACTGTACAGAGCTTCGGCTTTCCTCGGCATTTGAACATTTGTCAGGTGAACCAAAACTTGAATTGATTGTCACGGTTTTAAACGTCAATGAGGGGCACAATGCAGATTTAATGCAGCATTGCAATACATTAAACGAATATGCACAATATGTTGCCAGAGTGCGGCACTATGCGTCAGATATGTCTTTGAACCATGCAGTGGAATGCGCTGTAGACGAATGTATCCGGGAAGGGATTCTGGCTGAATTTCTTACCCGCAACCGAAATGAGGTCATCAGTATGAGTATCTTTGAGTATGATAAAGAATTGGAAGAGAAGAAATTACGGAAAGCAGAATATGAAGCTGGACATGAGGCTGGTTTCTCTGAGGGGGAAAAGTATGGTATAGAACGTGGTACTTTTCTAAATTCTATTGAAACTGCCAGACGTATGCTTAAATTTCAGGAATTTTCACTTGAAAAAATTGCTGCTATTTCCGGGCTGTCTTTGGATGAAATAAAAAAATTACAAACAAACGAAGCGAGGTCTGATTCATGAAAATTGCATTAGTTTCCGATACACACGGTGTATGCCGTAAAGAATTATTTGACCATATCAAAAATTGTGATTATCTCATTCACACCGGAGATTTTGACAATGAACGTACCTATAACAGATTCTTAAACTGCGGCATTCCGATGTATGCAGTACGTGGGAACTGTGACCACGGAGAGTGGGCGTCCTACCTGCATGAGTTTGTCTCCGTGCCGATTAATGGAAAATTATTTTATCTTGTCCATAACAAAGCTGACCTGCCTTTCGATCTCACGGATGCGGATTTTATAATTTTCGGACATACCCATGTATTCACACACTACGACCGCTACGGAAAAGTTTTTATCAATCCGGGCAGCGCCGGGGCTGACCGTGGAGACGGAAAGGGATTTGCAATTTTAGAATTGACGGATAATGGATATGACGTGGAACGGATTTTGCTGTAAAATTTCTTGCTTCATTTCCTACCTTTGTGTTACAATAATCTAAAGCATATTTTACAAAATTTCATGACATTTTTGTCATCTATATTCTAATGGCGACAGATTAGCCCCAAATAATCTGTATGCTTCATTCGTATCTATGCTTTTTGTTACCCATTTAACAATTGAAAAGCAGGAGACGAAGGAACTTAGTAAAATATATGATTACTTTCTCCTGCAATCACGAACAGTTTTATAAATAAGCTGTCCTACAATTTCAGGAGGAAACGATTTATGGCAAAATGCAAAAGAAACCGTAACAGGGCAAAAAGAAACCTTACAATCAAAACACCGACGGCAAACCGGAATTATAAAGACACTGTTTTTCGGATGTTGTTTTCTGACCGTAAGAATCTGCTCTCACTCTATAACGCAGTAAACCAAAGCAATTATAGCAATCCAAACGATTTGGAAATCGTCACATTAGAAAATGCCATTTATATGGGGATGAAAAACGATCTGGCATTTATTATGGATACCAATTTATATCTGTATGAGCATCAGTCAACCTACAATCCAAATATGCCTCTTCGTGATCTGTTTTATATTTGCAGTGAATATCAGAAACTCGTGGATAAGAAATCTCTTTATTCTTCGACTCTGCAAAAAATTCCTGCACCAAATTTTATTGAGTTTTATAATGGTTCGACGACAGTTCCTGACTGCACAGAACTTCGGCTTTCCTCGGCATTTGAACATTTGTCAGGTGAACCAAAACTTGAATTGA
>OGDP01001828.1_pt1 | contig 12519 bp, 10 predicted proteins | sample 1570441 | NCBI WGS metagenome assembly OGDP01 (sample SAMEA2581961, study PRJEB24529) | metagenome | biome: Human gut stool | place: China | collected 2011
ATATAGATCAATTTCATGCAGCAGAAAAAGGAGAATTCGTGTTTGCACGTCATTTACTTTTCAAAAAAGCACCGGAGTATGCACCAAAATACAAAATGCTTTCTCCAGAATTGCGGAAGTTATTTGAACGCGCTTTTATTGAGGGAGCGAAAAATCCGAAAGTGCGTCCAGAAGCAAAAGAATTTTATGATGCATTGACGGAGTACCTTGAATCTTTAGAGGAATGCCATTGTGGCCATTATGGACACTATATGCCTTCAACGTATACAGGGGAATGTGAGTGGTGCCGCATTGAGAATTTAAAATAATTAACGATAACAGTTCCAGAAAATGCGAGAGTTTTCGCAGCACTGTTTTTAGGTGTTTTCTGGAACTGTTATAAAATCAATGAATAGAAAAGCAGCAGCTTAATTTTTGAGGAGAAATGGAAATGATTGTTTACGATGCAGATGGAAAAGAGTATTTAATTGAAGAAACTGATTTAAAAGGTGGCGAAAGTAAGTTATATACTGTTGAGAAGCATCCGGAATTACGTGCAAAAATTTTTAAAGAAGAATATCGTACCAGAGGGCGAGAAGCAAAAATTCTTGAATGGGAGAACATGATTGAAAGAAATGAGTTAAATAAAAGTTTTTGCGATCAGGTGGTTGTTCCTAAAAAATGTTTGTATCTTCAGAAAAACAATCAGAAATCTTCGGGATTTGCAGGGTGTTTGATGGATGAACAGGCGAATTTTAAGAATATAAAAGAGATTTATACAGCAAAAGACCTTAGCTATCCGGAAAAGGTTTGGATAGCAAGAAATTTATGTGTTCTGACAAACAGAATACATGAGTTAAAAAGAGAGGTGATCATTGGGGATTACAGTAATATTATCGTATTTCCGGCTAATGGTACGGTAAAATTAATAGATGTTGACACTTGTCAGCTTGTGACTATTTATAGAAATAAAAGAGTTCTTTGTCCTTGTACAGTGGGAGTACGAGAACTTATAGCACCTGAAATTGCCGGAAGATTGAAAAAAGAAAAAACGGATTTAGAAAATGTTGATCAAGATGCGGATAATCCTATTTTTAATAAATATACGGATTTTTATGCAATGGCTTATCACATTTTTGCACTTTTGATGAATGGAAGTTCACCGTTTGCATCTATGGCTAACATGGAAGAGATTTCACAGCATCCATCGAAAAATGTATCGTCAATCGATATAGATCAATTTCATGCAGCAGAAAAAGGAGAATTCGTGTTTGTACGTCATTTCCTTTTCAAAAAAGCACCAGAGTATGCACCAAAATACAAAATGCTTTCTCAAGAATTGCGGAAGTTATTTGAACGCGCTTTTATTGGAGGAGCCAAGGATCCAACCGTTCGACCAGATGCCATGGAATTTTATAATGCGCTTACAGAATATTTCCAATCTTTAAAAAAATGTGAATGTGGGCACTATATGCCTTCGAATTACAAGGGAGAATGTGAGTGGTGCAGAATAAATCGTGCAGAAGGTTAAACAAATTATATTATGATGAAACATGAAAAAAGCAATAATGAAAAAAAGATAGAAATACCAGATAACCAGATTGTATATGACCAGCGGAAGGTAATAAACCAGACAATAGCAATAAGAAGAAAAAGGTCTCTTGAGAATAAAAGAAGAGTTGCTATTAGTAAATGTATAAATATAGTTTCTTTTTTGCTGATAGCTGCGGCAGTCCTTTTTCTGCTTCGAGTTCTGCAGATAAAAGAATTTGGTCAGATAAACCAGAAGAGAATTTTCCAAAATCTGCAAAGATTTTATAAAGAAAATGGCATAATAATAGCAGCACATGCGAAAAAAAATCTTTTAGTGATACAAAAAGCAGTAGCTTCTACCGTCTTTTCATGTATAGTACCAAATTTTGTGTATTTTAGTGTGGGACTACAGGAGTTACCAGGCAGAATTAGCACTAATATTCATGTAAAAGAAGGAATAAAACAAATATGGAATTGTGCTGCTGTTAATATCCAGGTGATAGTAGCAGGAATTCGGAAGTTTATTTCCATAATATCAAACAACCTTTGGTACGTTTTGGATAAAGTTCAAGAAATAGTTACTAAGTTAATAAGAAAAAAATAAGAAGCTTAAAAGGGAAAAAGTATGTTTTATAATATAGCACTAAGAACAGGAATAGCACTTAATTTTATTGCAATCATATCAAACATGTTAATTTGTTTTATAAATGATGAAAGCAGATGGAATGGGCAGATGAAGACGATATCATCCAAATGTAGAAATATTGGCTTGATTTACGTCGCATTAGCTTGGTTTGTTGGAAATGGGGAATTTGTAACTGCGGGTCGGGACACTTACGCACAAGTAGCTTATTGGATGCAAATATTTTCCAGTGGATGGATCATTGTTTTTGTGGCCACGTTGTTTTCAAAACTTTGGAAAAAAGGTGAAGATCTTTCTGGAAAAGCGTTGGTGTCTGCATTATTGTATTTTGTGATTGCTTATTTAATTCATTAAATGAGAAAAATCCAGTACAGTGGATATTGCTTATACAGAATATACTCAGATGATTTCAATGTGGATTGAATCAAAACAATATGCAGAATTGTCATTAAATTATAGTAAGGCGACAGCATTTTTTGCAGCAGCAACTTATTTAGAACAGAGGTAGATTATAATTCAAAGAGAAGTAAAAAGTGTTGTAACGGGAGTTGCGCTGGTGATAGTTTGTTCGTTTATAAACGAGAAAAATCTAAACTAATTATTTACTAAGTCCTCAAACATGAGTACTGCATATCAAAAATCCCCGCATTTTAGCGGGAATTGAGAGGATTTTATAGAAATGAACAGGCACAGCATAGAAAAAATCAAAATTTTTATTGGGAAAAGTTTATTCACGGAGATATAGATAATAAGCACTTGATTCTCCGGTATCATATAGAAAAATATCCGATAGTTTTTCAATAGCCTGGATACCTTGGTAATGAGAGTGATTATTCGGAGGAGGTTTCTGCCCGACATTTGATTTCTGCATTAACTGTGCACTTTTCGTTGACCTATTAGTTGTAAGAGTGGTTCGGTGGGGAGGATATAGAAATGAAAATGGTCAAGTCAGTTTATACAAAAATACTCGAGAATGTTCCTGATCACATGCCTGAGACTGGTGGTATGTTAGGTGGACAGAATGGAATTGTCACAAAGATTGTGTTTGATGACGGAAAAGAGGACGATTTTAGAAGATGCCATTATACACCAAATGTTGTAATGCTTAATGGCTGTCTCGTGGAATGGAGTAAAAGCGGGATTGAGTTCTATGGTCTGTTTCATACTCATTTCTACGGGGTATCATCGCTGTCTAAAGGAGATGAAGTATATATTAAAAAGATATTAGAGGCAATGCCACAATCCAAGAAAGAGTTGTTCTTTCCGATTGTTGTGCTGCCGGATAAAAAAATCATATCATATCGTTGCTATTTAGACGGAAGCAATTTGATTGTTGCTGAAGATCCGGTCATGTGTGTGGCGGATTTTGAAAATAGTTTTTGAAAAGGAGATAATAAGATGAAAGAAGAAATGAAGAGCACCCAGACTATTGAGATTCCGGAAGGAACTTTTGAAGGCAACTGTTCTGATTGTGTCTATGCAGACTGGAATGATACGGATCGCTACGGTAGAGTATATTGCCGTGGTTCTTACGGCGGATATAATAATCCGAGCGATAGAAATGGTTGTTTCCATTATAAATAAGAAAATGATGCTCCATTCAGGAGTTGTCAAGCCCCATAATAATTGATAAATCAGGGCTTCCCACAAATTAGCAGAAGATATGTTATGTGTACATCCCTGGATTTGATTTTACCAATCCAGGGATGTCTTTGCAGTAAGAGAAATTTCTTTTGCAATAGATAATTGCCTGAAAGTAGTTTTAGAAGGAAGAGAGAGAGTTATGAAAAAGATAAAACGTATTTTTATAATGCTGTTGTGTGCAAGCATGCTTTGGGGATGCGGAAAAAGCGAAAGCACTACAGAAACCGTGAGTGAATCAGCACCGAAGGATCTGCGGGAACTCAATGAAGAATGCATCACAGTAGAAACTGGTGAAACCGAAATGGATACGGAAACCGAGGGAACGGTGCAGTTAAGTGTAGAATTCCCGGATTACAAGAGTTTGTATCTGGAAGCGAATGAATCAGAGGATCCGGAAGAATTTGTTCAGGAAGCTTTGCAGCAAAAGAAATTTAAAACCTGTAAAACTGAGATTACGGCCAGAGTTACTGTTGAGAATGGAGAAACAGTGATTTATAAGGAAGAGGCCATTAACCAGTTACTTGAAAAAGAATTTACAGACGCAATCAACGCACTGGCGGAGGAGTAAAGGGTATGAAGAGAATACTAGCTGCAATGTTGATCATCAGTATGACAGCAGGAATAACGCTTCAGAATGTTAAGGCGTCGGATGAAGAAATTTATTACAGTGAAAGCCAAATAGAAAACATTGCTCAAAACTATACAGAGAATGAATCATTATTTGAAAAATGTTTATGTTCGGATGAGGGAATTGCCTATTGGAAGATGATGCATAAAATTAATGCGGATCATGCATTTACGTGGGCGTTGGATATTTCTTCGAAAATGATTGAGGAATACCCGGATAAAAAACGATACGCGGAAATACTCAGCTGCTTAATCAGTATGCAGACAGGAAATGTTGTTGAACAGGTTTCCGAACAGAGTAGATTTGATCATCTTAAAAATACAGAAGATGTAATCTGGGATGCTGCGGGACTTGCGAATGAGCTTATAGGAAAGACAGGAGTTATTGGTTCCGTTAATGACATAGTGGGAAGTGTCTTTGACGGAGCATCAACCATTATTGAAAGCAAAGAAATCGCTAAGTATTATGAAACTGTATATCAGGATTATGCAGAATCAACGATGTTTCTGGATGCAATTGTTTCATACAGTGAGAATTCAGAGTTAAAAGAAGTGGCTGGTGAATTAAAAAAGGCAAGTGATAGTTTGCTTGCGAAAAGATTGGAATGTTTAGCAGATATAAATGAAGAAGTGGCCAAATATGAAGCCAAGTTTTTTTATGAGAATTTAGGAGTTGAACTGTTAAAACAGTCTGATGTTTATAATACGGATGATGCGGTCAAGTTTTTTGCTGATGAAGCAATTAAAATTACAGAAAATTTTTCGAATGCAAAACTGGCTTTTAACGTTATGATTTATGCAGGAAATTTAGCAGCTGGAACGAATAATACATATAATCGCTATCAGGAAATGAAAGTTGTTGCAGATATTTCGGATGCATTGGTGAAAGCAAGTGAGGCTGTCGAAGTACCAAATGATACGACGGCAGATCAGGTCAATGCATTAAATGAAAAATGTTATTACTATAAGAGTCTGATCGTGAACCATGCACGTGGAGAATATCTTGTGCATCAGTTACTTATGAAGGATGCAGAGGGAGTGTCTTCTTTTCGATGGCTGAAAGAGTATTTCAGCGGGAATGGTATGAAAACAGATGAATGGTATGACAGTCAGATAGAAGTGCTGGTTAAGTGCTATGACGCGATAAATAATATATTCCATGTAGATGAGATCCACGATACGATCGAAATCAGTGATTACTTAAAATCGTATGATCAGCTGAAAGAGATGTTGGCGATGCAGCCGGTGGACTATTGGCAATTCCCGGATTCGGAATCCTATATGGTCGATGACTTCTATGTAGAGTGGAAAAATGGCCTTTTTAGCATGAAGAATGAGGGAGCGTCTTACGTAAAGTTATATGGAACAGCCCTTGGAGACAGCATGACGGAAGCGGATCAGGCTTTAACGGAAAATGGCTGGGTAACATATGCTGAATCTGAGTCAGGCCATTCCTATCTTACTCTGATAGAGGAAGAACCTTATTACGTTGAGCTTGATGCTGATGAGGATGGCAATTTAAAGGATTGGTATCTCAATAACTGGCCAGAGGGAGAAGGTATAGCCGAAGCGTTAGAGAATTTAACGGGTGAAAAAACAGACCAGGAAGGTTCCTGGAAAAGTGCATATTTAAATTATATCGAAACCAATACGCAAATAGAAGATCCGGAAAAAGGAACACACAGGGAGATTTATAAACTCCTTGATTTAAACGAAGATGGAGTTCCAGAGTTATATATTAATTTCGGAAGCACAGCAGGTGGAGATGCAATACTCAGCTATTTCAATGGGGAGATTGTAGAGCAGAAAATGTATAATTATGGTTTCCGTTATATTGAAGGAGCAAATCTGTTTCGGGATTTCGGCGGACATATGGATGAATACTATGACAAAATATATACTCTGGAAAATGGGAATTTTGTCCTGCTTTATAGCGGAGAATATGGAGCAGAAGACAATTCAAAAGTAGAATATGGTGACGATGGAATGCCTGTTTATCGGTATTTCTGGGAAAATGAAGAGGTGTCATCAGAAGAATATGAGAGAAAACTGAGTGAAGTTTATGACACGGAAAAAGAAGTAAAAATATTTCAGGATGCACAATATGACAGTGAAAAGGGAAGATATGTAGGAAATGGACTTTGCGACTATCAGGAAATTATAGAAGCAATAGAAGAAACCTCTGTTTTGAATTAAATAGCAATAAATTAAAAGTTTTTGTCGGAAAAATGATATTAACAGAGAATTATATAATGAAGCAATGATGGCTTTCCGGAATGAAAGACACGGAGCGCCTATGGAAGAAGGGATGGTGTGTACAGCTATGAAAAGATGACGGAAAAAACAACAGAAAAATGCAGAGAATCCAATACGATTCAGAAAGGAAAAAATATGTTTCAGAGATTATTTGGAAATACCCCGGAAGAACAGCTGACGTATCTTCAGCCTAGAATTTTACTCACAGCCCTGGTCATTGTTGTTGGACTGCTTGCGATGCTGTTTGGAGGCAGTGGTGACTGGATTATCGTGATTGCAGCCTACGTATGGGGATGGAATTTTTTGAAAAACTGGTTTGGGTTCACAACTATCGGAGCTTTTTTCTCCGGCAATATTGCAATCGGAGTGGTTCTGTTTGTGGGATATCTGATCATCGGATATGTTATCGGATTAATTATGTTTCTGCTCGGAGCAGTCAGATATATACAGCTGAGACTTTTGTTTAAAAGATAGAAAACGCAGTCAGAACAAAAAGTCTCTATAATACAGGGAGGTTACGCTGATGAAAGCACAACAGGAATATGAATCCCTCACCGAGCGCATTGAAGCGCAGAAAGAGAAGAAAATGAACCGGTTCATTGCAGCTCTTGCGGCGGTGATACAGGAATCAGATGAGGAACCAGCAAAAGATACTTCCAGCGAAGAGGACGATGAAGACATCGTCCTTATTTCGCTGTTTTCCCTTCGGATAAAAACAGAATGTGAACTGATTCGCGAGGGATACCGGGATCTGGTTGAACAGGTAAAAGAAGACATCGAAGAACTGGTTTCGCATGTGCAAAGCTTTGAATATGAGAGTACGATCTCTGAAATGGTAAGAAGTGATGCGTATGATCTGTTAAAGTCTATATGCCTGGAGAAAGATTGGTGCATCATAGAGCAAAATTACAGCTGGAATTTAGCAGAGACAGCAGCTGTGGGTATTCCTATGGAAATGTTTTTTCTATTCATGGGTACGGCTACATATATGCAAAACATTGGAAAAAACGGAACAGCTGTCAAAGTGCTGGAGGCTCTTTGCACTTACAGCCGAAAACGTGCGAATACAAATCATAAAGAAGTAATAGTCAGGGCTATTTCGCAGATGGGTGAAGATGGTCCTGAAGCTGTCTGCAGAATTGGCGATGCAGAACAGCAGCTTTTTACGGATGACATTTCTCTATATGCGGGTGATTTTTACTGGTTTTATGGAAACAGCCTGCAGAATCTGGGACGTGCAGAAGATGCCATGCATGCGTTTGAGCGGTGTTTTCAGATTCGAAAGAACAGTCTGGGAGAAGAAAACTATTATACAGAGCTGGCAAAGCGGGGACGGGCTATCTGTGAATTTTCTTGTTCAAGAGGACGCAAAGGAAGAGAAGAGTTACTGCATTTCGTCGATCGGATAGAATCTGGAGACTTTGAAGAACAGGAGAATCCGGAACAGTTGCAGATTTTTGAGGTGAAAACCCTATGTCTTGCGTTAATGGAAATGTCGGATCATAGCAGTAATCAGGAAGTGTATCGGCGGTATCTGGAATTGTATATACATCTTTGCCGGAAATATAAAGATACAGGGGAACCGTGTGCCAGCATGCGTATGGCCTGGAATTTTCTGGGGGCATTTTATATGAATGTGGGAGAATATATGCAGGCAGAAGATGCTTTTTTGCAGGCCCTGAAAGCAGAAGCCTCTGACGAAGAGAAAAGTATGCTTTCTACCATAGATATACAGAGCAACCTGCTGTTGATGTATTATGTGCAGAATGATCAGGAAAAAGCATACCCGCTGCTGGATGAGATGTATCGTCTGACAGAGGAGGAAGAAGAGCAGCAGACGATCAGGGAAGAGACGCTTGACCGGATGGATACTCTGGCAGTTGCGCTGCGGATGCAGATGATGGATCAGGCAGAGCCGGAAGAACTTGCGGATCTCAGTGATCTTCTGGTGGAGACGTGTACGGATATTTTAAGTGCGGATGCAGGAATGATAACACGCGAAAAAGCGGTATTTGCAATTATCTGTATGTTCTATTTTATGCAGCAGGAAAGCGGTACGAGCAAAAGAGAGGAGCAGAAGTACTTTTGCCGGACGCTTCAAAGAATTGAACAGGAGAGTCAGATATTGGATCTTACAGCGATGCAGACTGTGATGATGGAATACGGCAAGGCGCTGCTGTTATGGAATCTGGGGCAGGAAGAGGCTGATGCGTCTTTCCGGAGACTGATCGACAAGATGGAAAATCGTGGAATTCAACCGCTCCAGAAAGCAGCGATATACCAGAGTTATGGTACTGTTCTATGCAGAAATGGAAGAAATACGGAAGGATTTTCATATCTGGAAAAATCGCTGGATGAGATAACGAATGTATGGCATCCATACGTAAAATATCTGAATGATACCAGGTTAATCATGATTCTGGCACCGGTGCAGATGACATTTCATAGCTGTTATGCCAGGGGAAGACAGTTTGCGGACAGTGCAGTATTATATGAATGGATTTTGCGTTTCAAAGCATTGGCATCTCTTGCAGGCCGGGAGAGAAACCGCATGCTTCAAAAAAATACGGTTCAGCCGGAGCTTCTGGAACGGATCCGGAAAGCACAGAATGCAGTTGCAGCATTGGAGTCGGAAAATATGCTTCGGAATGCAGAAAAGGATTATGAGAAACAGCTGGAAGATCTGCGAAACATGGAAAATGAATTTGCTGCCTGCTTTCCGGAAAATATCGATTTTATGAAGATTTCGCTGGAAACAGTACAGAATGCCATTCCGGATGATACGGCAGTTGTAGAGTATTTTCTGACAGTGGACCAGTATGGACAGATGCAGTATGAGGACAGAAATGAGGTTCCATCGGTATTTGATGTTTACATAACGACGAAAAAATTAGGCAGCTGCAGTCTGCGCAGAATAACCGTTCCAGGAGGCATGGAAATTCAGACAGATGCAAGAAACTTTGTTGGGATTATGCAGCGGATTTCCCAGGGAGAGGCGTCCATAGAAGAGACCGAAGAGCTGGAGAGACTGCGGCATCGTCTTTATCATGCGGTGATTTCTCCTGTCCTGGCGGAGATTGAAGGATACGAGACGGTATATCTCGCACCGGATGATGAACTGCTCAATATTCCATTTGAATTGCTCTATGACGAGAAAAAAATAAGAATTGCAGATCAGCATAATTGTATTAAGATAGAATGTGCAAGAGATTTCCTTTTTGAAACGATGGAAAGTTCTGGAAGTAAGGAAACGTTGATTGTCGGCAGCCCGGAATATGAAGTAAGAGAGCGAAGAACAGAGCTGGAACGGGAAAAGACAGAAGAAACTGGACGTGACAGAAAGATGGATCTGGATACTGTGGAAAAACTTCCATTTTCAAAAGTAGAAGCGTACAGAATCTGTAGCAGAACCGGGGGAAGAATGTATACGGGGGCGGCAGCAACAAAGAATGTCGTTTTGTCTGCACATGGATATAAAAATATTCACATCGCAACCCATGGCTATTTTGATATGGAAAATCAGGATATTTCCCTGTATTCATCCTGGCTTGCGTTTACCGGAATCAAAAACTGGTATCGAACAGGCGTAGAAAATCCAGTTTATGGAAATGGATTGCTGACAGCGGATGAGGTGAGCCGGATGGATCTGACTTCGACAAAGCTGGTTGTATTGTCTTCTTGCCTGTCCGGAATGAATGAAGTGTTTTTAAGTACAGGATTTCATGGTATGGTCAGCGCATTTTCCACAGCAGGAGTAAAGTATGTGATATCCAGTCTGTGGAGTGTAAATGATCTGGCTACTGCTGTTTTCATGGATGCATTTTATTCTTATTATGCAAATGGGGCAGAGGAACCACCGACTGCTTTGCGAAAAGCGCAGGATTATCTGCGGGATGCAACCATTGAGGAGCTGCTGATGCAGGGATGGTTCCGAAGTGATACATATCAGCTGTTGGATGATGAAAGTCAGGAATTTATGGAATCACTGGAAGACAAAAACGGCAGATGGAAGCCTTTTAGAAAAGAAGCATTTTGGGGAGGATTTGTCTGCTGCCAATGCCATTAAGGTGAGAAAAAAAGAAAGGAAGAAAGACTATGGAACAAGAGAAAAACAAGGTACCATCACAGGATAATGAAAATCCTGGATCTGAAAAGTTTCAAAGAGCACAGGAACTCTATGAACGGTATTTCATTTCCAATGCGGAAGCCGATTTTGAAGAAATGATTACAGTACTGGATTCTATTTACAAAAACAAAGTAAGAACAGAGTTGTGGAAGAAGGGATGCCATGATGAAGAAAATTACCAGGATGCGATGCAGGAAGCAAGACAGGGGATTTGGACTCAGATAAAGAAACAAAGAAAAACTGGTGAAGTTCGTAAGGATTTCAGCCAATATTGTGGCGGGATTTATACTCATAAAGCAGTGGATATTGCAAAGAAAAAAAACTCATATGAACAAAAGCTGAGAGAGGTAAAGAGAAAAGGTAAAAAAGGAAAAGAAGATCAAAAAAGTTATATGGAAGTGGTTTATCTTGATGCGAATTTACCGGACAGTGATGGAACATATGGTGAGCTGGCAGCAGATCCAAACAAGAAAAACAGAGCAGAATCAGAAGTTTTTGCGGAGGAATCAAGAAATATTTTTGGGATATATTTGCAGAAGTATTGTCAGGCAATGACGAATGCAAAAGCCGAGCCGCCGAGAGCTCTGGCTTTATACTATGCACGTATTTTGCCGCATGTTCTTTATATCATGTATGGGATCGAGACGATTCCAGATTCCAAGGGGGCCTCTGCCGCATGGGCTTTTGAACATATGCAGGAAAAGACGATGGAGATCCTTGGCGAACAGTCGGAAGAAGAAATGCAGGAATGGCTGTATGATTCGCTGCGATGGTCGGAGAATTTCTGGAATCAAATGGATCTGGAGATATACGTTAATTCGGAAAGAAAGCTTTTAAAAGATGTTGTATACACCGAGGTGTACGACCAAAGAAGAATAGACGACTGGTCGGAATCCATGCATAAAACGGTGACAGAATTGGCGCATCGGGAAATCAAGAAAGATAAACGTCTAGCGAATTGGGCAGTGGATCATATTGTTGAAAGCGATAAAACGTACAATCTGTTTAAAGGAGGAAGGAAAAAATGATGCATTTAACAGAGGATCAGATCTATCACCTGGTAGAAGCAATCGGTAATCACGAGACTCTGACTGCGGAAGAAGAACAACAGATGGAACATATCAGATCATGTAAAGAATGTATGGAGAGTTATTGCATTATGGCGGTATTGGCAGAAGCCACCCGTGTAGACTGTGATTTGGTTTTGAATCCTGTATACAGCGAAGAAGAAACTGCTGCGTCGGCAAGAAAACTTCTTGCGGCAATCAGGGTAACCTGCGAACGGATCCAAGATCAGATTTCTCTGATCGGTGAGCAGATCCAGAATCAGGCGGACGCTTTTCTGTTTGAACCTGTTCTGGCGACTGCAGTCAGAGGGGCAGCAAAAAGCAGAAATACAGTTTTGCGGATGGAGGATCTGGACGACGAAAACACGTATGTTGTATATGATGCAGAAAACCATAAGCTGATGATTCAGTTTGAGGCAGAGGGAAAAAATGCAGCAGATTTTAAGGTATATCTGAAATTTGCCGACGAAACGACGATGGAATTTTCTCTGCAGGAAAGCGGATCCTGCCTGAAAGGAACTTTGGCGGATATTCCGTCTGAGAGTTTTGAGATTTATATTGAGAAAGCAGACTGAAGAAGCAGTGAAAAAATGGCTCCGGGATAAATCCCGGGGTTATTTTTTTCGGGAAAAATGAAAAAGCAG
>OGDP01001836.1_pt1 | contig 12477 bp, 19 predicted proteins | sample 1570441 | NCBI WGS metagenome assembly OGDP01 (sample SAMEA2581961, study PRJEB24529) | metagenome | biome: Human gut stool | place: China | collected 2011
CCAAGCGCCCCGCTTCCTGCAAATAAATCTAAACCTATACCTGACACATCATATAAACTATTAAAGATACCTTCTTTAACTTTATCCATAGTTCCATTAACATCATTAAACGTGTCACCAACGCTTGATAACGATTCAATAAATTTAGTATTAGCATCCTCACCCATGGTTCCGAATGCTGTAGCAGATAAAGTCATTTTATCCTGCTCATTAGTCGCATTTTTTATATCTTTTACAATACTGTCTATGACTTCTTTTTGTGTGGCTTTACCATTTTGCCAAGACTTAAATGTATTTTGCGTTTCCTTGCTAAAAGATTTTAGATTGTCTTCGATAGTTCCATCTGCTAACCTTGTTGTTACTTCATTTATAGCGTCATTTACTTTATCTAGATTATATGCTCCACCCTCTAGACCATTTTCTAACAACTGAAAATATTCTTCCGCACTATAACCAGCTTGACTAAATTTTCCAGCGTATTCAGATATGTTATCTCCTAGCTCGTGGGTCTTATCTAAACCAACTTGTCCACCTTTTGCAATTAGGTCTAAGGCTTCTTCGGATGTTATACCAAACTGCTCCATTAATTGGTTAGTACCTCTTAATGTTTCGTCAAAATCCATGTCCATAGTGCTTTCTAGCGTTAACAATCCCTCAGTGACATTTTTCATATCTTTTTGATCGATTTCACCAAGCTGTTGTTTAACTTTCGCCATACTATCAGCAACGTTTTCGAAAGATTCGCCATAGTTGCCAGTGTAAATATCTTTCATGGTTTCTTCATATTTGTCTAATTCTTCATTAGCTACGCCTGTTTGCGCTTGAAATTTATTCATTGCCGATTCGACGTCACTTGCTGTGCCTACCGCTGCGGTTCCAATAGCTAATATTCCACCGATAACTCCTGCTTTAGCTAACGTTCCAAAAGACATCCCAATATTACTTGCTATTTCATCCATTGGTGCAGTTATAGTCTCGGCATTTTCTTTAATGCTTTCACCTATTCCACCAAATGCATTTTTGAACGTTTCCTTTAATTTGCTTCCTAATCCGCCACTATCTTTTTCTATTTGGCTGTTGGCTTCTTTATTATCACCAACCATTTTTTGCGATTGTTTTGCAAATTCTTTACTTGTTTCCTTAAAGTCTTTCTTTTGTTCATTTGATGTTTTTTCGCTTGAATTTTCGATTTTTGAACTAACCTTATCTAATTGGCTAGAGACTTGTCCATCATCAACATCAACTTTATAAACTACATCACCATCTGCCATATCATCACTCCTTTTCGGCCATATTTGATAAAGCACTAAATAAATCGCCAAGCGATTGTTGTATTTCTTTTTCTTGTTCCTCTTGACTTAGTTCCAATTTATACTCAGCTTTTTGCTTTAAAAGATTGTTTATATACTCGCCATTTGTTTTGTCTCTTCTAGGAATAGGTCGAGTACGAATGTCGATTATCTGCATTATCCGAGTATCCCTTGACAGCCCTTGAAACAATGCGTTAAATTCCCACCAATGCAATTTATTTCTGTATTCAAAAAGGTTTATGCCGTAACATTGCATAAACCCCGCATATATATATTTAGCATCCTGCGTAAAATCAAAAGATTTTTTATTTTCTTTACGCTTGTTTTTATCTTCAAAAAGCACATCGAATACTTTGCTTAAAATAGCTACTACTTCCGTGTAATTATGTTGTGTGAGTTGTTTTTTTACCAATGCCTTATAGCAAAGATAGATTTTTTCTTCATCAGTATAGGCATTGTTATTAAAGACTTCTAAACAAAACAGCACATTATTAAAATAAGGTTTTATTTTATATTTCCTATTTTTGTATCTAATCTCTGTTGGCAAACTCTTATAAAGTATCATTTTGTCAACTCTTTAAGTGCTTGTTTGTTTCGTTTAGTGTGTTCTTTTATAACTTTATCAAACTGAGGTTTAATCACCCCTGCAATAAATGGCAAAATGTCTTGAATTAGTTCAATATAATTACAGTTATAAAAATCTATTAATTTTTTTGCATCGTTTTCCCCAAAAACAACACCCATTATTGAAATAACCGCATTCCCCATTTGCATATAGTCTACTTTGCCTTGTTGAACGTTAATATTCATAACCTCAAGATTGCGCCAATTCTTTGTGAATTCATTAAGCTGTTTATCAAGGGTAATTTCAACATCAAGCGTAAGTTTTTCACCATTATCATTTTCGACTTCAAGTTGTTCTTTAAATTTTTTATCTCTTTTGATTTTATACATGATTCATCCTCCTAATATATATAAAAAGTAGGGGTTATCCCCCTACTGGCGTACTTTTTAATGTTGGTGTTCCATTAAATGCCAAATCAAAACTGATTTGTGACGGGTCTGTAGCATTTCCGTTAATCTCTACAATATTTTGAATTGTTACATTACATGTAATTGTTTGCGTATTTGCTCCCGTAGCATCTAATTGCGAAATTTGTAATTGTGTTTCTCTTTTTTTCATTAAAGCGTATTTAGCACCAAAGATATACTCTTGTGCTGCATCACCTTTAACTCTGCGCCCAGTAATTGTCAATGATGGTGCCATTCCTGTAACATAGTTATTCGCAAATCCTTTACCGCACATAAAAAAGAACTGTTGTACTTGTTCATTTAATGATTCGCTAAAGTTTTCGATACCTGCACATAATGGTGACCATGTCGCTGTTGTATCGGGTGTAGTGTCAATCGCAACCGTATAATTATAAACTGGTTCTACTTGTACCTGTGCTTTGAAATCTCCGTCAGCCATTTTATTTCCTCCTATTTAATATAATATTTAATTAAAAGGCTTGATCCGTAAATCCATTGACCGTTTTCCTCTATCCCTATCAGTTCTGGGCTTGAGGATGTTTGTATATCAATGATTTGCGTATGTTCGCCTAATTCAATTTGATCGCTTTTTAATTTGCTTAAAAAGTAGTGCAGTTGGTTTAGTGTACTGCATATTTCCTCTTGATCTTTATTTTTTCCGTTAAGCCTTACGTTCATATGATTATAACTGTCTTTGCACATATATATTTCTTGCGGATTTGACCGCCATAGAAGCGCCAAACTATTATCGGGTATATTTGTACCAAAAACTAAGCTTCCTTGATACTGTGCCTTAATAAGATCCGTTAGAATGTTTATAATCTCGATGTCCATTATTTCATCCCCTCTTTAAATGCTTGTTGAGCAACTTTCTGCCAATCCTTGTTATGGTCTGTTTTAGCTGCATCGCACCACTCATATGTGGCTTTAGCGCTTTTATCTTTAGAAAAATTATAGTCTATACCATTCCATAATTTTTTAGCATATGGCTGGGTATATGTAATTGTTCCATTTTTAGGATCAATTCGCGCCGTTTCTATAAGCTTCCCTTTATCACGCGGGGTATATTCTTCACTGTCCTGATAAACTTGTTCTGTTAACACCGCTCTAGCATTATCGGCACCGCTTGTAATTCTTTTTAGAACTCTTCGTTTATTTAATGTAACTTTAACGCTCACTAAACTAACCCAAGTTCATAATGATGCGGTTTGCCAGTATCATCGGGTACTAAATCGCAAGTTTGAACAGTATATGTCTGTTCTTGATAAATAATGCTCATTCTAGCGCCGTTTCCAAGTGATTGGTTATTTAATACCCATAAGTTCAAATTCGGCTTAGACAACCTACAATCGTAATATAATATTGAGCGAAGAACGACCTCAGTGTTATCTGTTGTTCTTCGTACTTCGTTTGTGTTTTGCATATGTACAAATTTTAAATCATAAGACTGCATAACGGGCTTTTGCCATTCGTTTATACTGGTAATTACTTTTAATGTGGCTATATCGGCCAGAATACGTTTAGGGATGGGTCTGAGAATACTCCAACACTCCTATTTAACAGCCCAGTTTGTTCAAGCAGACTTACCGCTTCGGGGCTTAATGAATTGTAATTTCTTCCTGCGCTTTCTTTTGACTGATAAGTACTGTCCACACTTACTTTGCCAACCGTAAAGCCTTGCCCTGCCACACCAGTATAGGCTACTTCTAAACCGTAATAGCCATAGTACGCACATTGAGCCATGCACGCACGTTTAAACAATTCTTGAATAAAAGGCGCTAAAGAGTTTAAACCCTCTTCAGCGACCTTAAAACGGGTTATTTCATCAATTTTAGAACACGCTGGATTAACGAGACTGTTGAACGTTTCTTCATCCATCAAATCACTGCCGTAAAATTGTGTAAAATCAGCATATTTTATATATGCCATACAATCACCCCTTATCCGCCGTTTTTAACGATCGTAGCATTACCACTTGAAACCGCGAAAGCTCCATTTGCTTTAGTTGTATTAACTAATGCAACAGTGATATTCGTTTCTGATCCTGCGACTGTTACTACGCCATCAGCTGGTAAATCAGTCCATCCGCTAGATAAATCTTGTCCGTATGTAGGTGTTGAAGCGCTAGAAGCTACTTTATACACTAATTTTTGTCCAAGAATTGGTTTAGCAGTAACTGCTACATTTGTTTGATTAGTCTCAGCTCCAGCAGTTGACGTAACTTCAAATGTTCCAAGAGTTGGTGTAGTGATATTTGCTAAGATACCTACTCTACGTTTATCTAATGCAAATACATCGTAGTAGTATCTTTCGTAATATAGCCATTTCCCTTTAGATTGTGCAGTTGGTGCGCTCATCATAGCTACTTCATAGACTACTGGAGCAATCATTGCCATAGGGTCTACTAACAACATATTAATAGTTTTTGCGCCCGATTCAACTTTCCATCCTACTGTAAAGTCAAACGCTGTTTGCATAATATCTTTTGGTACTTCTCGGATTAATACTCCGTCTAATTTCCCGACATTTCGGTCTACATTTCTAATTCCAGTGCCTGCATCGATAAAACGTGTAATTCCCGCTGCTTCTTTTAAAAGTTTATACGCATCTGGTGTCATATACGCTACCAATCTATCACGGTTGATACGTTGGTTAACCATATACGCTAAATATCCATCCCATGTTTCTAAAATAGTATCTTTATCTAACACAGTTGTATCTACTGTACCGAAAGATTGTGCATATGATGACAATTTAGAAGCCATGTATGCATCCATTTCTGGCACTTTTTGGAATTGGTTAAACGTTTCTGTTACATTGGCAATAGTAGCCACTTGATTTGTTTCCTTGATGTCCATTGGATCAACTAATGTATCCCATTCTCTGTCCATCATCATTGTAACGGGTTGCATTTCAGTATTGAAATTACGATTAAATTTACCGTCGATACTGTCACGGTTAACTGCTTTAGCCCCCGAAACTGTCATCGATGGGATCATTACTGTTTTCCCGTTTACTGGTTTATATTTTTCATTGTTTGGCCCTGCCCATAACTCTGGAAAATATGATAAATAAGGATAAGCGTTGGCTAGTGTTCTAGCGTAGTCAACTGCATAATTTAAAGGTGTTTGCACAAAATCTGCCATATATTAATTCCTCCTACTTTTCTTTTGGCATAAAACTCCAAAAATCCCCAAACGTTTGTGCTTCTTTGCCACTTGGCATAGTGCCTTTTGGCTGTGCTCCAAATTGAGGTTTTGGCTCTTCTTGTTGTTCGACATTGAACATATCGGCATATTCCTCTTTAAAAGCCGTAAGCTGTTCATCAATGTCTTTTTCTTTGTCTAATCTTTCCAAGAGCATTTCCGCGTACTTGTCGCTTTTAACTCCTTTATCCGTTAATGTTCGGATAGTGTCTTTCTTTTCGTACTCTTGTACTTTTCCTAATAAATCTTTGTAATCTTGACTTTCCTTGTAGTCTTTAGGTGTGTTTTTCATAGCTTCATTGACCGCTTCTTGCTTAAGTTCTTCCAAATCTTCTTTAGAAACCATGTCAGCAGTGCTAGCTCCATACATAGACATAATGCTTTCTAATAATTCATTGGCTTTATCTTCACTTACTCCAGCCTTAACAATTTCACTACGTACACTTTTTCTTGTTAGTTTTGGCATTATTCTTCCTCCTGCGTTTAAACTAATAAATAACGTGTGCCTACATTTAACGGATGCAGACGTAACCGAAAGCCTACATTTAACGCCGATAGACGAGGGCAAAATAAAAGGACGTATAAAACGTCCTAAAATATAAAAAGCACTCTTAGATGCTAATTATTTAATCATCATCAATATCAACTGTCGCTGTGTTCTATACCGCCTAGATATTGTCCCATTTTGTAATCTGCTTCTTTACGCAAATAATAAATATATTCATCAATCTTGTTTTGAACATCAACGGGTAAACCGTCTTTAGCAGTTGTCATTTTTTCAATAATATTAATGAAATTATCTCTTGCAAGAATGATTGTATCTTCACATTCTCTGTTCTCAACGCCAAGTAAATCGTTTGTGTAAGCTAAAACCGCATCTTTAATAGACGGTTCAGCAAACCCTAACGGAATACCTCGTTCATTTCGTTGTACCATTCACCCAATAATGGATGGATAACAAAAAAACTCTTGCCTACTAACATATGATGCAGAGTTCCTAAATTTTGATATACGATTTTTAAATATGATGTTAAATCTTGATATGGATTCATTATTTAGCTCCTTTTCTTCTTGAAGATGGCTTCTTAGGTTCTTTTACTTCTTTTTGTTGTAAAAAATCATGGTATTCTTGCACTCCCATTTTTAAACCACATTTAAGGCATGTTACTCCATCTTTGTCGCCCATAAATTCATGTTTGCAATCCATTGTTTACCCTCCTGTTTTTTTATCATTATTTAACGATTTGTTCGCGATCATATCGTCGTGTTCGACCCGTTTCATTTATAAACTGTCTCATTTTAGCTTGTCTTTGACTTGTTATAGTTTTTTGCTTATCAGCTTCATCTCTTAAGCCAGCTTTTCTATACATTTCCTCTTGTGTCTTTGATGCGCGGATTTCGCGTTCAATAGCACGCTGTTGTTGGCTTTCTTCATATATACGTTTATTTTCTCTTTCCTGCTCCTTTGATAAAGGCTTAACGTTATTAATCGATTGTTTAGGTATAAACGGATACAGTTGATGCCCGCAGTTAATACCAAGCAATCCATCCGCCTGACCGTAACTTGTACTTGACAAAGCTATAAAACTTACTTTTTTACCGTTCGCATCGGTTGTTGTTCCTTTTCTGTTGTTTTTTGAAACTATCTTCCCTTGCCACGGAGCGCATTTGGGTCTTGCACCGCTATGCTTAGAAACAATAAATAAATCGTTCCCATAATCTTCATTTCTTTTTACAACCGTATCTATACTCAAGTTGTGAACATTTGTTCGTACATACATATTCGCATAGGCTTCGGCCGTCCATTTTCTTCCTGCTTTATCTATAAATGCTGGTATATTTTCTTTAGCTATTTGCCTTATTGCACTTGCAACAGCATTTTGCATTGTTTCTCTATGCATTATCTTTTCTGTGGCTTCGTCTAATATCTCATTTCTTCTTGTATTATATGCAGAAACAACATTATTTAATGTTTTATTAAACAATTGCAATATCATACTTTGCATGGTATTACCCATTGTATTAAATGTTATTAAGAAATCTTCTTTCATATTTTTCTTAAGTTCATTGATGCTTAAGCTAGCTGTATAAGCGGTTGTTTTCTTTAATAGACCGTTTTTAGATGCTTCTTGTAATTTTGGTTCTATATCCTCCAAAGTTTTATCTATAACGGTATTTAACGTGTTATTAGTAGTGCTTAGATATCTGCCACTGCTTATAATACTTTGCGTATGTTTTAACAATAAATTAATTTCTTGGATCCTTTTTTGTTGCCAAACCTCAATCGGCTCATCAATATCTTTACCAATGTATTCAGCCATCATTATTAGAATTTGATTAGTTATACCGCTATACATTTCCTCAAACGGTTCACTTATTTCTAATATTTGTTGGCGCGTTATCATTGCCACTATTCTTCACCGCCAAGAGCGAAATCATATTGTATTTATTTGATTTTCTTTTTTTATTTTTTCTATTTCTTTAAGTGCTTCTTCTCCCGTCATTCCTAGCACCTTTTCCATATAAGTTAATTTAGACATTAAACCGTTATTTACTAATACAATTCCCTCATTAACGTTTGTTTGTCGGTCTTGTAAGATTGAATCATCAAAGATTACTTTAATCTCTAAATCATCATTAGCCATATTTCCAACACGTTGCCCTTTATACTCAATGTCGTATAAATCCGCAACATTAACTATTCCTTTGATCATTTTTTCAATTGCTTCTTTTATTTGTAATTGATGTGATTTTATAGTTTTATATGTTTTGGAATTCTCGGAGATTACCTCTGTTGCGGTTTTTAGTCCTTGTGATTTATCAAATGTAAACGTTCCTGCACTAAATCCCAGTTGTAAACATAAGGTGCTTAAAAAAGCATTAATTGCGCTTATGTGTTCTTCTACTCTCAACTCAACAGAATTATCATGTATTTTTAATTGTTCTGTATCATCCGTTGCTAATGCTTCATACACTTCATCGTTTGCATCAAAGTATCTTTTTCTTTCGCCAGTTTCAGGGTCAACCACCATTCTAACAGCACTCGCTGGGACAATTATTCTCTTCTTTCCTAACACAAACTCGCGTACGAAACTGTCATAACAAATGTCTAACGCGTGTAATGTTGCTAATGCATTAGCATAAATACTTACTCCTAATGGGCTGTTATCGTCAATGTTGTTCGCAATAGCTGTTCTGTAATAGTAAAATAGACTATCCTCTACATGTTCAATCGAAGTTGATTCATTCAAAAATGGATATATTGTTTGCAGTGGATATCTAAAACCTAAAATATCCTGCGGTTCAACTTCACCGCTAGCATTTTTAATATTTTTAATTTCACTTCTAAATAATTCATTTTCAACTACATATGTAGTTCCATTCCATTTATGCCACTCTAACCGCGTGTAATAATACCCGTTCTTTGCTTCTCGGCTTATAAATACTCCCTCTGTAACTTTGGCGTTTGTCCATGCAGTTGGCACGAACTGATCTGCCATAGCATAGCCAATTTCAATATGCTCGCTTCCTAGTACTGGTTTACCGTCTAAATGATCTGCTTCCGCCCAAACTTTTAGTGCTCCGCCCCCAAGTGCCAAAGACTGCTCGATATGTTCCTGCATCTTTGTAAAAAAGGCATTATCTTTTAAAACTTTTTGGATATAATCGTCTAGAGGATCTGTTTCATTTTCTCCGAGTTCTTTTCCCGAAGAAACATGTACTTCGCATTGCTCGCTCCATATTAATCCAGCCAGTTCCGCACACACTGCTTTAGCAATTCCCATTGTTTCTATATTTCTTTTTCGTATAGGGTCTTTTAACGTAGGTGACAACACTCGATGCCACGGTTTATAAAAGCCTTTATAAATATACTTCCATGGAAAGATACCAAAATAATAAAACTGGTTAAACGCAGGAACACCGCCCAATTCAAATATATCTTTAATAGGTTCTCTCATTCCACTGTCTGCCATAAATTTCGTAGCCACCTCTTTTACTTTCTTTTTTATCTTTTTAAACATCTGCACGCCTCCTACCATATATCGATAATTTGGTTCATATACGGCTCTACCGCATATTCTTGTGCATCCAAACTATCTATGTTATATGTTCCATCATCCAGCCTAACATCCTTTGTAACGTATTTAGAATCCCATACAGCAGTTTGAAATGCTTCTAAGGTGTATTTACATTCGCGCATGATTTTATGCTTGCCTATGCCATGTAAACGACAAAAAAAGCGTATGCGGTTGTTTATTTCACCTTTCCTTGCATTATGTATGCTTAGCCCTATTCCCTCTTTTGCTACTGCGACTTTCAACCCTCTTATAAGAGTTTGCTCAGCACTATCACAGTAAGCGTCTGTTACAATAAAAAATCGTTTGCACTCTTTTACAAACGTCACAAAATCTTTTTCTAATTCTTTAGGCGTCATAATGCCTTTACGGTAGTATTCTTTCAAAGTTATTACCTCGTTCATTCCCGAAGTATATCCCGTTAAATTAAATGTGGTTGCCGAACCGTTACCGCCAAAATCTACTCCAATAGTAGCAAACATAATAGGCGGTGCTTCATCGATAACATAATCTTGTGGTCTATCTGCTATTTGCGTATATATTACACCCTCAGCCGATTTCCATAATCCTAAGATATAACGATCATAGTATACCGTTCCAGCATATTCCTGCTTTAGATTAGCCACAAACGATGGGTCAAGTGTCGGGTTATCGTCTATTGTGTAAGATTGACAGTATATATCTGCATCACTTTCTAGAAACTTTTTAAGCCAGTGGTGTGGGCTTTCGGGATTTAAAGTTCCGTCGAACTTGCTATATGGCTTATCTAAACGCGATTTAAGCATTGTGAATACTTCTTCGTGCCATGTCGCAACCTCGTCACCATAGCAGTATTTAATACTTGCCCCTCTTATCCTGTTTACTTGGTTAATCTTATCCGCTCCTAAGCAATATACTTTCTCCCCGAACATATTCGCGGTATTATCGCTTCTAATATTACCAACTAACTGTTCTCCATATATATTTTGCAAAGGCTCTATTACGTTCCTTTGGAGTGTGCCCTTTGTATTTCCTAAAATAACAACCAATCCATCTTTTCCAGCAACTTGCCTTATTCGTTTTGGAATAACAAAGTAATCTAAGTAGGTTTTACCGCTACGTGTCGCTCCTTGCTTTATATTCCAACGATGATTAGCGTTATCTAAAAACTCACGCTGTTTTTGTGTAAATGCCATTAAATGACACCGCCTATTTTTTCCAATACCTTGTCTAATTTCTCTAACGATTGATCTGTTTGTACTGTTGGTGTGAATTTATCTATTATAATCCCGATTGATGTTGCTAATGCCTGCACACTTGATTTTTTTAGTTTCTCTGGTTCCATCATTGACGCTAACGCCATGTCAATGAATTCCATTGCATCTTGTTTTTTATTATCTAGGTATTCAAGCATATCTTTGGTATTTTGCTCTTTTTTCTCTTGCGCTTTTTGAAGAATATCCGTGCGATTGCATAATCTCCTAACAGTATCTTTAGATACCTTGTTTTTTCTTGCTACTTCCGAATAGTTTCCGCACCCTACATAATCGGCTATTATTTTCTTTTTCTTCGCATCTGTTAAGTGTTTTGCCATTCTTAAAGCACCTCCAATATATCTATTATGTTGTCTAATTCTTCATCATCGTCTATTTTCCCGCCCCCCTTATATTATTTAAGACGATACTATAGGGAGAGTGATAATATCGTCTTAGATAACAAAAAAGCAGCCATTTGACCGCTTTATAAAAATGAAAGGAGTTTAGAAATATAACTAAAAAATATGTCGCCGTGTGGATTAACCAATTTCCCACAATACAATAATAACACATAAATAGTCTATTTTAGTCCCAGTTTAGTCCCAGTTTGTTATTAATATATTTCTTTATCATAATCATCGATCGTCATTATCGGGCTTAAACATAACAACATATTAAGCTTAATATATACATCATCAAGTTTTCGATAAAATACCGATCTTGAATACCCTCGTTTAGATGCTATAGCTTCCCTTACATCTGAATTATCTGGGTTATTAGAAAATATAATGCACACTTCTTTTTCTTCTTCGTTTAAAACAGTTATCGCACGTTCCAGCGAATTAATAAGAAAATTATAATTGCTTATAAGAACATCGTATTGATCGCATTGGTCTATTATCTTTTGCATTTTGGCAATAACGCTACTGTGGTTCCCACCTGGCATATTATCACTTCCAATAGGAATAGCACGTTTCATGTCCATTAGTTCGTCTCTAGTTTCTTCCAAAAGTTGAACAGTGCGTTTCCATTTCTTCCAATTTTGTAGATAATACTTGCTTTCTTTCATTATGCTATGTCCTTTCTTATTAAATATCTGTTTTCAAGGAGTTTATTTGAGTATGTTACCTTTTTTATATGTTCTAAAGTATATTTATCTTTAAAAAACTCTTCTTTAATATCTCGTAGGAAACCAATATAAATTAATTTTCCTCTTCTTATATCGTGGACCCCGTATTTTTTAAGTTTTCTATATCCATAATCTTCGAAGCCAAGTTCTTTTATAAAGTTTTCATAGCTTTTAAATAAACCGCATATGTAAGTCACCTCCCTCACTGTAAAATGTACCGTCTCTAGGCACACAACCGTATTTATCTACATAAGTATTTACAATCTCTATATTATTTTTTAATTTATCCGTTATTATCATTTTTCGACCTCTTTCCTTGTGGATCTTCTCCTATTACATATCCTCTAAGTTTAGGTTTAATTATTCCTGCTCGTACCTTGGTACAATGTTGTATAAATGTTTTCGATGATTTCTTTCCCATGTATGCAGCACATTCCTTAGAACTTCCAACACATACGGGAAAGTCGTTTTCATCGTATATTGCATATA
>OGDP01001840.1_pt1 | contig 12450 bp, 9 predicted proteins | sample 1570441 | NCBI WGS metagenome assembly OGDP01 (sample SAMEA2581961, study PRJEB24529) | metagenome | biome: Human gut stool | place: China | collected 2011
TGGTGAATGCGCAAGCAAACGCCAGTACCAGTGCAAGAACCTTTTTGAGATTCTTCATGGGGAAATTCCTCCTTATAAAATTTTTTGAGCTTTCGCTCATTTCGTTAAGTATAATACCATAGCGAACCCCCTCGGTCAAGCGTCCGAACCGAGATGTAATATAAGCGTAACATTCCGTGTAATATTTCACGGGACGATGTAATTTTACAGATTGCCCTTGCATATGACGCGGTTTCTGTTTATACTGAATATGTCAAATACAGGCGCAAATGCCGCAATTACAGGATGGAGAGGTGTGAAAAGTATGTTTCCTCAGCCATATTTCCGAGATAAAAAGTCGCTTTCCCCGAAAGAAATCGCGTCCATCGCCTCGCTGGTGAATATCCAGCTTCTGCCTTATTTTCAGCGGATCGGCTTAAATCCCCGACAGAGCGGCTTCCATTATCTGCGCGACGCTGTGGTGGAATACCTGATCGCTACCGTTGAGGTCGGCATCACCAAGGTCATTTACCCGAATGTCGCCGAGGCCCGCAGCACAACCGCCGGTGCGGTCGAGCGCGCGATGCGCTACACCATCGACACCGCGTGGGACGAAGGACTCCTGAAAGACTCCGGCGGCGGCGTTTTTCCGGTTTTCCACGAGAAACCGGCGAATAAAAACTTTATCGTTGCCCTCGCCGTCGCAGTCAGCCGCCTGACCGGCCTGCCGTTCACGCCCGCGCCGCCCGCCCGCGACCCGTATACTACTATATAATAGGTAAAGCCGCCGCCTGTAAAAATCGCAGACGGCGGTTTTTCGCGCGAAAAAGCTCCTGTGCACCCGGAAAACGGGGACAGGAGCTTTGTTTTATGCGGTTTACTTGCTCATTTCACAGAAACGCATGAGGATTGCCGCGACTTCGGCGCGAGTTGCGTTGTTCTGCGGGTTCAGACGGCCGTTCGAGCCGTTGACGATGCCGTTTGCAGCCGCCCACTGCATCGCGGAGACCGCGTAGGGGTTTACCGTGGCGTTGTCCGCGAAAGCGGTCAGGCTGCCGTCCGCCGCCGGGGAGTCTGCGCAGCGGTACAGCATGGTGACGAGCTGCTCACGGGTGATGTTCGCGTTCGGGTCCGTGCCGTCGGAAACGCCGTTCGCCTTCGCCCAGTTCATGCCCTTTTCGTACCAGGTCGCGCCGCCGGTGGTGTCCTCGCCTGCGTAGCGCGCCAGAACGGTCATCAGCATCGCGCGGGTGGTCGGGGCGTTCGGGGAGAAGCTGCCGCTGCCCGTGCCGCTCATCAGACCCTTGTCCGCAACGTACTGCACCGCGTCCGCGTACCACTCTCGGTTTTCTACCGGGATAACAGCGTTCAGCTTGCTGTTGTCGATGGTAATACCGTAGTTTTCATCATACTCTGCCTTGCCCGGCTCGTAGGTGTAAACAACCAGAGCCAGCTTATGACCTGCCTTTACGGTGTAATAGTTCGGCTGGAGATATACGGTGTAGTCATGGTAAACGCCATCTTTGAGGGTGATCTTCTTGTCTGCTGCCGCAGATGCAGAGCTGAAACCTGCGTTCGGGTTTGCAAGATCGATCCAGCCGCGTGCAATGATCTTGTACGTGGAGTCGATGGTTTTGAAATTGATAACATCGTAATCCTGCGCACCGCCGCCGATCCAGTTGGTTTCGCCGGTTTTCTCCTCCGTTCTGCTAGTGGTAAAGGACGAGAACGGCGTGTCGGAAACATCTACGAGCATTGCGCTCATCATCAGTGCGTCACGGCTCTCTGCGTTGTCCGAACCCGGGTGCTGAATGGGAGCAGCGGAGATATTTACCTTGACCGTGCCCTTGATAATCGTGTCGTTCGCGACATCGCGGGTGAACATCGTGCTTGCAGAGGTGGAACCGCCGGTAAATGCATCGCGCCAGTTTTCAATACCGGTCATATCGCTGTTAATAGTAGTCGTGCCGGTTGCCGTATTGCGCATCGTCAGCGTATTTGCATAAGCCTGCGCCTCATCAGAGGTCGGCCAGCTGTTCAGCGTTCTCCAGCTGCCGTCCGTGTTGTTCTGAACGGTAACGGCTGCCATATTGTCAACATACTTTTTAGCTGCGGTATCGCCATACAGATAATAGCTGAACCACTTGTTCAGAATGCTGTCATAGCTTTCCTTGCCGATCAGCAGCGAGGTCTTGTGGGAGTCATAGTCCGGGGTGATATGTGCGCCCTGATGCAGGAGCAGCTTGACGGTCTGCCCGGCATCTTTGAACGTGTCGTACATCATCTGGAACTGCTTGGTGCGGACGTTATCATCGTTCAGACCGTGAACGATAAGTGCCGGGCAGTTGAAGTTATTATAAGTAATACCGTTACCGGTTTTCTTGCCCGAGTTGCCTGCGGTGTAGTCTCGGTTTGCCCAGTGCGTGCCGTAGTCGCCGTTCAGCTCAATCTGATCATTATAAATACGGTTGAGATATGCCTGATAGGTGTCTTTGATGCTGTTCCAGTCATCTTCGTCAATGTAGCGGCCTGCGCATTCAAGCGCAAGATCATCACTGTATGCAACACCATCGGTCGCAATACCCTGAGAATTGGTGTATTCATACCAGCTTGCGATGCCTGCAACCGGAACGATGGTCTTGAGGCCCTCAACGCCGGTAGAAGCAACTGCGAAGTCGGTCGTACCGCCGTAGGAACGGCCGGTCATGGCTACGTTGCCGTTCGACCAGTTCGCTACGATTTTATTATTGTTTTCCTTATCGGTGTATGCGTTGCGCTTGCCTGTCAGCCACTCGATAACGCACTTGAATGCATCGGTTTCGACGTCTGCGCCGCAGGTTTCCAGACCCTCGGAACCGCGCGTACCCAGACCGGCTACCTCAACGACCGCATAGCCGCGAACGAGGAAGTAGTCGTACCAATCGAGGTCCTCGTAGTCGTAGAAATAATCCTCATTCTCCATGTCGCTCTCATACGGGCTGACATAGTACCAGTCGTCAGCGGACGCATTCTTTGCCGCATCGGTGGTCGAAACGACCTCGCCGTTGGGTGTACGTGCTGCCGGCTGTGCATAAATGGCGTTCAGATTGTACTTCGTGTTGCCGGTTTTATAATCAAAGTCGCGGGAAGCGCCATTATCCGTGCAGCCGGTGATATACGGGCGCGCTTCGTAAATGGTTGCTACCTGACCGTTGCTTTCAGCCAGACTCTTCGGAATCTGAATAAACGCCTTTACAAGGTCGAGTTTGCCGTCGTTATCAGTGTCGTAGTTGGTTTCAACGTAAACCGAGTAGCGGATAATGTCGCTGTCTGCGTTGCTGTAACCGGCCTTGGTCGGCACACCGCTCGTGTACGGGAAAATCGGCTGTGCCTCGCCGTTTACGAAAAGCGGCGTCTGGTTTTTGATTGCGTTCGCCAGACCGATTTCCTCAGCTTTGGCCTTTATTTCCGTTTTCTGCTCATCGTTGCAGGCTTCGTCCCCCTTGACGCTGTCCGCGATGATGCCGAGGCTCTTGGCCATGTTGATGTAGTCGCTGTCCTGCGTGAACTGCTTTTTCTGCATTCCCGCGTCAAGCAGAACGCTCTTGACCGCGGAAAGCTGCGTCTGGTCTGCCGCGCCGGTGTCGGCGGCTTCGGCCGCGCCCGCCTGACAGGTGAACGACAGAGCCATGGAAAGCGCCAGTGCAAGGCTGGCTACTCTCTTCTTCATTTTTATTCCCTCTTTCGTGGAAAGGTTTTCCGTCTGCACCCCCGTTTGTATGGATATTCCATCATTCCGATGAATTTTCATGCAGACATGAGTTAGAATAGTCCCTTTCTCAGAAAAAGTCAAGGTCTTGGGATAAATTACAAGTCTGTTTTGGGCATTTCGCGCGAAATTTCCCCGTAGACAACGAAAAATTCCTATGATAAAATTTTTGCTGACTCGCACGTAACCATTGCGGACAGGATTTTTCCGCTACAAATACCCATTTATTGCCTCGATTGAATTTTCGCGAAAAGTTCGCTTTTTCGGCTTGGTTCTCTGATTTTCGGTACTTAACCCGGCAAAACGCGATTTTCGTCGTAATCTCAAAAAGGTTCTTGCACTGGTACTGGCGTTTGCTTGCGCATTCACCATGTTCGCCGGTGCAGCGTTCACGGATCAGGCCGACGTCAAGGTCGACTCTGAAGTCGTGGACACTCTGGTATCCCTCGGCGTAATCAATGGTTACACCGACGGCTCTTTCAAGCCGAACGATACCGTAACTCGTGCGGAGATGGCGAAGATGATCTATGTGCTGCGCACTGGTAACTCTGACGCTTCTGCGTACAACAACGACAAGACCACCTTTACCGACATCAAGGGCCACTGGGCTGCTGGCTACATCAAGTACTGCCAGTCTCTTGGTATCATTGCAGGCGTTTCTGCAACCCAGTTCAAGCCGGACGCTAACGTTACCGCTCAGGAAGCAGCTAAGATGCTGCTCGTAACCCTCGGTTACAATGCTGAGAAGGCTGGCCTGGTAGGTATCAACTGGGCTTCCAAGACCAACGCTCTGGCTGACGAGAACGGCCTGCTCGAGGACGTAAACACTGCGTTCACCGCTGCTTGCCCGCGTCAGTACGCAGCTCAGCTGATCTACAACGCAATCGACACCCCGACCGTTGTATGGCGTGACGATGCTTACACCAACACCAACTACAAGGACGAGGACAATCAGACCATCGGCGAGAAGTACATGGGTCTGAAGGCTGAGACCGGTATGCTGGTTGCTGCTGGTAAGATCGGCCTGAACGGCAACAAGTACGATGATGACCAGGTAGTTCTGGTAGGCATCAACAAGAACGACGTTACCAAGACCACCGTTCTGGACGACGTTACTGCTGATTACTCCAACCTGATTGGTCAGCACGTAAAGGTTCTGCACAAGGTTTCCAAGTCCGGCGTTAACAGCAACAAGGATAAGGTTTACGGCGTATACGCAACCGACAAGAACGGCTTCGTTTACGAAGGCGTTTCCAAGGATCTCGACACCGTTTCCGGCGAGAAGAAGATCAAGGTTGACGACAAGAAGTATGACGTTGACAACACCCTGACCGTTTACACCCTGACTGGCGACACCTTCACCAAGGATGTTGTTGACGGCACCAAGTCGGCTGACATCGCTGCTAAGATCGACGCTATCAGCGCTGATGCTTTCAAGGTAAGCGTTATCTCTAACGATGATAACGACAAGATCGACACCATCGTTAAGTTCCCGCTTCAGTTCGCTAAGATCACTGCTACCACTTCTTCTTCCGTAACCTACAAGGTTTGCGGCGACCATGGTAACACCACCTCCACTGGTGCTAAGCTCGACCTCGCGGATGACACCCCGGAGATCTATGATGGCTACAAGAAGGACGATTACGTCTTTGTTGGCACCAACATCAACACCGGCAACACCACCATCGCAAAGGCTGAAATGGTTTCCGGCAAGGTAACCGCTTCCAAGTCCGGCGAGGCTAAGGTTGACGGCAGCTGGTACAAGCTGAAGTACACCGACAAGAAGAACAGCTCTCTGGATACCAACAAGTCTGTTGAACTGTACGTATACGGCAACTACGCATACTACGTTGACGGCTCTGTTTCCGGCAACCTGGACGTTCTGCTTGTTAAGACCGCTGATGACTCTTACAGCAAGCTCGACGAGGGCGTAGCTACCAAGGTTATGTTCGCTGACGGCACTGAGAAGACCATCAACGTTGAGGCTGTTAACGTTTGGGATAGCACCTCTAGCAAGTGGGTATCCAAGACCACCAACGATATCCCGGGTGCTCTGACCGCGAAGGCTCTGTACGTTTACGATGAGGATGACGGCGACTACACTCTGACCGAGATCAAGTCTGCTGGCAAGGCAGGCACTGATTACGCTGACTTCACTGTTACCGAGTCTGGCGTAAACTACAAGGACAAGGCTAACACTCTGGCTGGCGATTCTGTCAACGACGATGCAGTTGTATTCCTGAAGTACAAGAACGCTGGTTCTGACAAGTACAAGGTCATCACCGGCAAGGATCTGGCTAACTACGACGATATGACCGGTAAGAACCAGTCTGTTGCTCTGTCCGACAGCGACGGCGTAGCTTACGCATTCATGGATCTGGATACCAAGAATACTTCTTCCAACGACACCCTGTACGGCGTTGTTACCAAGGCTATCAAGCAGCGCAACGCTGACAACAAGGAAGTTGTTTACCTCGAGATGGTAACCGCTGACGGCGTCAAGAAGGGCGACGAAGCAGTTGAGACCGACGAGACCAACGTTTCCAAGTTCGTCAAGGGCGACATCGTTAAGTTCGACGGCAGCTACACGCAGGCTAAGAACATCGAGATCGTATCTGACAAGAACTCTGTTGTTGACGGCACCTCCTACGGTTACGTTGCAATCGCTAAGGATGGTTCTTCCTCCAGCAAGTCCGTACAGTTCAAGGGCGCTGGCGTATACAGCGTAGCTAAGGACACCAAGGTTGTTTCTGCTATCACTGGCAGCGCTACCTACGGCGCTAAGGTTTCCGACACCGTTATCATTTACCTGAACGCGGTTGATTGGGCAGCTGGCGACGCACAGGATTGGATGGAAGCTGAGATGAACAAGGCTGACACCAACTACAAGGCTAACGCTTTCGTAATCGTTAACGACGATGATGAAATCGAGCTGATGGTTATCGGCACCGAGGACAACGAGATTCGCGCTGCGGCTGATACCTCCAACGCAATTCTCCTGCCGAACCGCTAATTCTAATCCGGCATACCCCGAAAACCCCGAGGAAAACCTCGGGGTTTTCCTTTTGCCTGAAAAGCGTCCCGTTGTGCGCCCTCATATTCGCGCTGTAACGCTCGCTTCCCATTCGCCGTATCCTTTCTCGTCCTCGCGCACCCTGCGCTTACAGCCGCGCTGTGCGCCCGCGCGAGGGTGCTCGTTTTACCACGCGAGGCGGGTTCTGCGTTTTCTCCTCATTTCCCCCGTAAAACCGCAAAAGAAAACCGCTGCCAGAGTAAACCGGCAGCGGTTCCGGCGTTTTTCTGCACCTTTTCCGGTGCGTGCGCCTTGGGGAGAGGGCAAATTAAGGAGAAACAGGTTTAATTGCCCATTGCCGCCATGGCGAACAGAATCATGTTGTGGGACGGCGGAATCATAACGCCCTGGCAGGACGAGGTGACGGTTACGGCAACCGAGAAATCCTTGTCGTAGCCGGAATCGGTCATCATCGGAATAAGGATGGAGCCGATGGACGAGGTGTCCGCAACCGCGGAACCCGAAATGCCGCCGAAAACCGCCATCAGAACGTGGTCGATGGACTCGCTGACGCTGATACGGTCGGCGGCGCGGCCGAGCCCCGCCACAGAAACTTCTTTTTCGGGCCGAAATTGCGAAAAACAGACGCAAAAAGCCCCCCGATTTCTCGGGGGGCCTTAAGTTTTAGATCAGTCGTTCAACGAACGTGCTGTTTACTTAATGCCAAACTGATCCTTGATGAAGCCGCTGTCGAGCTCGCCAGTGGTGTCGATAACGATGATGTTCTTGCCGTTAGCGCCCTGGTAAATTACAGCGTTAGCTGCATAAACGTCGCCCTTGAGCGGAGCGTAATCGGACAGGTCCATGTTATCGGACAGCTGAGTGCCAGCGTCCTTCTTGCCATCGTCTGCAGTGTTGACGAACAGGATGATTGCATCATCGTCGGTGTCAACAGTCAGGTCGGTGGTAGCTGCGTTCTTAGCAACAGTGGTGTCAGAGCCGGTGGTGTATACGTAGTATGCAGTACCAACCTTGTCGGTGCCGTAGTCGCCGCCGAGGATAGCAGCCATCTTCCACATCTTGTTGCCGGTGCCTGCGCCGTAAACGTTATCAATGGAGATTTCGGTCTTAGCGCCGTTAGCGGTCTCAACAGTGCCGTCGATGGAGTACTCGATTACGTTGCCGGAGGAAACGTTCTTGCCGTCATCGCTCCACAGCTCAACAGTCTCAGAACCGTTCCAAGCGTAGTATACTTCGTACTTGTCCTCGTCAACATTGGAGCCAGCCTCTACGGTGTAAACGTAAGCGTAGTTTACGTCGGAGCCGCCGGAGATGTTCTGAGTGCCACGGTCAACATATACAACCTTAGCGTACGGAACGCCATTGGTGTTGTCAGCCAGTACGGTAGATGCGAACGTGGAGGTATCCTTCCAGTTCTTCAGTTCCTTACCAGTGATAACCTTGAAGCTATCGGTCTTGTAACGAACGAATACGGTTGCGCTGTCGTCGATAGCCTTAACAGTGGTTGCAACGAAACGCTTGTTCTTGACAGTGTTCTTATCATCCTTAGATGCTTCGAACTTGTCGTAACCAGCAGTCTCAGAATCGCTCATAACGGTCAGCTTGTACTCGGAACCGGACTTGGTGTAGGAAACAAGCAGAGCCTTGTCGGAAGCAGTTGCATCAAAAGCGTTGGTTGCAATATCAGACTTGATAATCTTGGCCTTTGCTGCTTCTTCAACAGTCTTGCCGTTGATAGCTTCAGACTTCTTCAGAGTGATCTTCTCCTCGGAGCCGTCAGCCTTCAGCAGAGTGCCTTCATAACGAGTGCCGGTCTTGTACAGCTCGGTCAGCAGGCCGATGTCCTTAGCCTCAGCATTCGCGTCGTCGAGGTACAGGCAGAAGTCGCCCTTAACAACGATAGCAACGGTGTCGTTCAGGGTCATCTTCTTGGTGTCGTCGGTGGAAACGCCAGCCATCTCGTAGGTCTTGCCATCGATGGTGATCTTGTAGCTGTCCTTCGTGGTAGCACCCTTGGTGGTGGTGATCTTGCCGGAAACAACGTCCAGCTTGGTTACGCCGATGTTGCCGTCAGCGGTGTTAACAGCTGCGGTAACTGCTACGTAGTCGTCCTTCTTCAGGTCGGACGGATAGGTAGCGTCGTCAGCCTCGAGCTTGGTAGCGAAAGTACCCTTGCCGTTGATGCCTGCAACATTGTTTGCCTTGTAGGAAACGTTGATGTAGTCAGAACCAACAGAAGTTACCTGACCAACTGCGAAAGCTGCAACGTTCATACGGCTGATCTTGCCGCTGTCGTTGTTGGAGATAGCGGTTGCGTCGTATGCCTTAACGATGCTCTTCTGAGCGTCAGCCCAGGTTGCAACGTCGGTAGCCTTTGCGTCTTCATCGTTAACGTATACAGCGCTCTTGGTAGCCAGAGTGTACTTCTTGCCGTCGTACTTCAGCTTGCCGCCGTCCTCGCCGAAATCGCCTACAACGCCAGTCAGAACGGTGTTGGAGTCGGTCAGAGCGAAGATGCCGTAAACCTTGTCGGTCTCCTTGTACAGAACCTTAACCTTCTGGTTCTTCAGGGAGTAGAAGTCCTTAGCAATCTTGGAGAAGTTCTGCTCGTCGATAACGTTCTTGCCGGACAGAGCGGTGCCGTCCTTCTTGGTGATGTTCTCAACGGTAGCGTTGTAGGTGTCCTTGCCGTCTTCCTTCTGGAAGTAGGTCAGGATAAAGTTGTTGCCGTCCCAGTCAAAGAAACGACGGACGCACCAAAAGCGATCTTTGGTGTCGGTCGTGCTGGGGTATGCGCAGGTATTGTTACCCCAAAACTTAAAGCCGTTGACGTTGATGGCGGTACAGATACCGTTTGCGCAGAGGACGTCGTCCGCCTGCTGCTTGTCGAGAAGCACCTCGGTGCCGTCGTCCAAGCAAAGGCCGGTAATGCGCAGGCTCTTATTGGAGGGGGATTCGTAGGGGACGCCGTCGTTGCTCGTGTCGAGCCAGACGGTGTGCGCTGCGGCCATGGCGGAGAAGTAGTATTTTTTCTCGCCGACCAAGACACGAGGCCAGAGGCAGATGCCGTGGTTCGTGGAGAAGCCCTGCTTCTCCTTCGCCTGCTTACAGTCGGTGTAAACAGTTGCGCCGTCGGAATTGGCGGGAATGTCCAGAATGGTGTTGAGGTCAAAGCAGCCGTTCAGCTGTTCAACCTTTGCCTGCAGCGCAGCAGCCACGGTTGCGTCCTGCGACCAGCCGGGTGCGATAATCAGGCCGGGCACCAGGCCGAACTTGGGATAGACCTGGCGGATGATTTCCAGGCCAGTTTCCTCGTTGGTGCTGCTGTTTACGCCGCCGACGACGTCGGTCTTGGTAACGCCGCTGGGCTTGATGCTCTTGCTGGTGATCTTCAGTGCGGTTGCTTCCTTTGCGGTGGTGGACAGCAGCACGATAGTCACGTTGCCGTCATCGTCGTGCGCTGCGGTATAGTCCACATCGGCGGCGAGCGGGGTAGCATCGTTCTTCACCACCAACGAGGGCAGCAGAACATACTGTTTGGTATAGGTCGCCATGCCGCCGGTAACGGTGACGGTTTCCTCCGCGTTCTCCGTGGTGTGCGCCGCCTTGTTCGGGTCAAGCACGTTCACCAGGACGATGGGGGAGTTATTATAAACACGGAAGTTGGCGTCCATGCTCTGGCAAAGGGTGAAGTTCTCGAAGTCGTCAGAGTAGCCGAGGGCTTCCTGGCACTCTGCAAAACTGTAACAGAGTTTCGGGGTGTTCGCTGCCTTGTAGGGGTCTTTTGCCAGGTGAATGGGGGCCGTGCCGAAAATGACCTGCAGGCCAGCGCTGGACGTGGTGGGGGTGGTTAAGCTGGTGGCAACCTCGCTGTTACCTACGCCATGAAGATAGCTCATTTATGCGCCCTCCTGAATCTTCTTTGCAATGATGTTGCAGATGGTAACGATACGGCCTGCGCCGCTCTGGCGTTCCTTGCGAGCCTCTGCAAAGGAATCCAGGGGAATAATCAGGCTCTCAATGGCGGGAATCGCCTTGATCTTTTCGGTCAAGTGCGCCGGAATGCCGCCGGTGAACACGGAATCCTGGCGAACAACGCCGGGAATGTTCGGGCCAATATAAACGACCTGCTCCGGGGCGGCGGGGGTGGTGTTTTTTGCCATTATGTTTCAGGCTCCTCTCTATAAATAGTAGGCCCTTCAAAATGAAGGCCGATTGCTGCGGAATAGTAGGGGTGTTTGTTGGGGTCGAGGTCGTTGTCCCATTTGATGGGGCGTACAAGCTCAAAAGCCCGCGCAATCTTCACTTTGCGCTCAAAGTACCCCAGGATCACGTTCAAAATGTGGGAGGCGCCCCGGTATCCCTGCCGGTTCGGGTCGGGGTCGTAGACCTCAACAGCCACGACAACGTCAACCTTGTTCGGCTTGTCGATCTCGGTCTGCTCACCGTTGACGAGAGCCACCAGCACATACGGCTCCGGGAGGTCGTCGTCATTGGTGGACTGCGCAGGCCTCGGAGCGCGGTATGGCTTGAACTGCTGGAATACCTTGACGCCCACTTCATGCCCTGCGGAGTTTGTAAGGCGCAGCGGTGCAAGCTGCTCCTTCAACGCCCGGACAATAGCGTCCTGCAGATCGGTGGGTGTCATGGAATGCCTCCTTTATTCGAGCGCTTTTTCAATTTGTTTCTCCATCTGCTTATCGAGAAGCTCGGATGCTCGCTCAAGCGCCGGGTCTACGGTGTCGGGGTTTCCGAACATCTGCGGAGCAGAGGGCGAAAGCAGTTTTTCAATGCGGGTCATGTCGGACTTGGCACCCCATTTCTGCGCACGCTTTGAAGCGCCCGCCGAGGTGTAGGTTTCGCCCGGCACCCGCTGGACAATGGCTTTGTGTCCACTGCTGAACTGAACAAGAAAAGCCTTTAGACCGTTGTGCTCCAAAGACTTCATGCCGGAGCTGCTGAGGACGTGCGCCGCTGCGGCGCTGGTTCCTGAGTTCGGCTTTGAATCGAAGTCCATGATCTCCTGCATAGAGCCGGAAGAATGGAGCGTGGCGGTCAGGTCGCCGCCGGTGGCGGCATCCACCTTCAAGGCGCTGCTGGAAGAGTAAACGGAATCGTTGGCTGTCGCATAGCGCTCTTTGGTGTCCTTGACGATCTTGTTCTTTGTGCTGCGGGCTGCCGAGTTGATGGCCGCTGCCACCACTTTCGGCGTGTCAACCATTTTTTGCAGGTTGTCCAGGCGCTGAACCATTTTTTCAATGGAAGCGTCGGCGTCAACCTGCAAAACCTCGTACTCTTTCAAGAGCGGTTCGCCTCCATCTCAATGCAGAGAATCCCGGCCTCGTCGGTGCAGTCGTTTACCTTATACCAGGCGCCGTCAAAATTGAGCAGGTCGTCCGGGGCGGGTTTGGCTCCGAGGTCGTCGGTGGCTACATAGATCAGCTTGCGCTCTTTGTAGATCCCGGTGATGGTGACGTTCATCAATTTGGACTTGTCGCGTTCCAGAATCTCGTTATCGTCAACCAGCACCGGCATTGGCTTGCCGTTTATGCTGTGCGTGTCTGCAAATTCTTCCCGGTTGAGGAATACGTTTTTTGCATCCTGCACCAGCAAATCCTTGAAGCCCACGGTCAAACCTCGGCCTGAACCTCGGCAGCAGCAATGGCTTCAACCGGATTAAGCATCGAAG
>OGDP01001848.1_pt1 | contig 12372 bp, 10 predicted proteins | sample 1570441 | NCBI WGS metagenome assembly OGDP01 (sample SAMEA2581961, study PRJEB24529) | metagenome | biome: Human gut stool | place: China | collected 2011
TATATCATTCCATCAAGGAGAAACATAAATTGGATACGAAAACAAAAGCAGCAACATTTATGCTGGTTCATACTCCAAAACTGGCAAGTTATATATCAAGGAAAATTCTGAAGTAAAAGGAAAACGGAGAAGCATATGAAAAAAATATGTCTTGTTGTAGGAAATACATTGCCTGTACCGGCAGTGATGGGGGGAGCTGTTGAAGAACTTATCACAATGCTGCTTGATCAGAATGAAATAGAGCGAAAAGCAGAATTTATTATTTTCTCAAGAGAGAATAAAAAGGCAGAAAGGGAAGCAAAAAAGTATAAGTATTCCAGAATTATTTATATTCCAGACGATACTGTTCTGGATAAGGTAAATAACAGAATCAGAAGATATGCTTCCAGTGTGCTGAAACCAGGAACCTTGTTGGATTCCGGATATTATCGCAAAATTTACCATATTCTGAGGAATATCAAATGTGATGCAATCGTCTGTGAGGGTGGTCTTTATCATGAATTTCGTCAGTTCGCAAAGAAATTTGGAAAAGAGAAAACTTATCTGCACATTCATCATCATGTAATGGCAGATCCTGAATATGATGAAATCTTTGGAAATATTATTGCGGTCAGTGAATTTGCAAAAAAAGAATGGCTGCGTACTACAAAACAGAAAAAAACGGGTGCGCATGTTGTTTATAACTGTGTGAATGAGGAAAAATTTAATAAAAAAATAACAGTCGAGCAGCGAAATAAGCTTAGGGCACAGTTAGGTCTGAGGGAAGATGACTTTGTAGTTTTATATTGTGGAAGAATACAGGAAGTAAAGGGAGTCCGGGAATTATTACGGGCATTTGCAGGGATAAAAGAGCATAATTGCAGGTTATTGATTATTGGAAATGCTGATTTCGCAGTAAATACGAAGACACCTTTTTTAAAGGAAGTAGAAGAATTGGTGCAACAAGATACTGACAGAATCAGATTTACCGGATATATTGAGAACGCAGAATTATATCAGTATTATCAATGTGCAGATATGCAGGTCGTTCCATCTATGTGGGAAGAGGCTGCCGGACTGGTAGCGATTGAGGGAATGTTATCAGGTCTTCCATTAGTCGTAACAAAATCTGGCGGATTAGTGGAGTATGCGCCAAAAGGAGTTGCCATGCAGATAGAAAGAAACGGAATTGTAGAGAATCTCAAAATGGCAATTGAAACGGTTATGGACAATCCTGTTGAACGAAGAAAAATGAGTGAAGCATCTGAGAAGCGAGCAAAAGATTTTACCAGAAGCAGATTTTATAACAGCTATCTGAAAGTATTCGAATAGAATACAAGAGAGGAATGGATAACTATGAAAGTTGGTATTTTAACATTTCATAATGCACACAATTATGGAGCGTCTTTACAGGCATATGCATTAAAAATGTGCATACAGCAGATGGGGCATGATGTGACAATTGTCAATTATCGGAATCCGAAAATAGAAGGACAGTATCCCAAAAAATTAAGACCAAAATTCACAAAAAAAAATTTGAATCCGAAAAACTGGAAGCAGTTTGTCTATGATACAATTCGTGGAATTTATGGACAGAAGGTATGGAATCGTCAATGGAAAGCATTTGATCAATTTATCACGGAAGAATTACTAGACAATGATAGGCGGTTAATAGGAGTAGATGGGGTTGAGTGTTTGCATAAAGATGCTTATATTCTGGGAAGCGATCAGATTTGGTCAAGTTTTTTGACTGGAAAATTGGATCCTGTCTATTTTGGTGAGTTTAAGAAAAAGGAAAGAATTATTTCCTATGCGGCAAGCCTTGCAAATGGTAAAATAGCAGAGAGTGAGGAAGCTGCGTTTGTGAAACTGTTGAAGAATGTAGATGCAATTTCTGTTCGGGAAGAAAAACTGGCAGAGCAGTTACGACAATTGACAGGAAGAGAAGTGTCAACGGTTGTAGATCCGACATTATTACTTAAGGCAGCTGATTATGAGAAAATTATGACAACGGAGAGGAAACTTCCGGATGGTAAACTTCCAACAGAGGAAAAATATGTATTCGCATATTTTGTAGTTGAGGAAAAGGCTGTGGAAGAATGTGCGAAGAAAGTTGCCAGAAAGCTGGGATTGCAGTTGATAGAACTGCATTATTATCATATGCCAGAGAATAGTGAAGCGAATCAGTTTGCAGATTTTGGACCAGCAGATTTTCTGGCCTATATAAAGAATGCGGAAATGGTCATCACTAATTCATTTCACGGAACTGTATTTTCAGTTATATATAGAAGACCATTCTACAGTGTATATAAGAAAAATGGCAGGGTAGATAATTTACTGGAATTTCTTCAGATATCAGAAAAACACGTATCCAGCGCAGAAGAGATTGACGAGATAACAGAGATTGATTACGAGGATGTGCATAAGAGACTGGCAGAGTACAGAGAATCATCCTTACAGTTCTTACGAGAAAATTTGAAATGAGGACAAGACAATGGTTTTCAATTTTGAGCAAAAACCAGGACAGACGTTAGAAAAAAAATGTATACAGGAACAGATTACGCCGAGAGTATCTATTGTTACGCCGTATTATAATTCGGGTCGGAATTTTGAAGAAACTTATCGATGCGTTATAAATCAGACAATGCGGGAATTCGAGTGGATTATTATGGATGATGGAAGCTCCAGAAAAGAGGATATTGAATTGTTAGAGCGTCTGGGAGAATCAGATACCAGAATCCATGTGTTTCACCAGAAAAACGGAGGTCAGTCTAAGGCAAAAAATGAGGCTGTGAAGAAGACGATGACAGACATTTATGTGTTTTTAGACGCAGATGATCTCGTGGAACCATTTTATATAGAATATCTTTACAAGGCTTTGCAGGAAGAACCCAATGCCGGATGGAGCTATATGGATCTGGTAGGCTTTGGAAGTGAGCAATATGTATGGTGCAAGAAGTTTTCGGCAGGTAGAATGACATTTAATAATATTCTTGTCAATGCAGCAGCATTTCGTAAGGAACAGTTTCTTGCAGTTGGTGGCTTTTCTGAGATTGCAAAGCACTATGATGAGGACTGGGCGTTATATCTGAAATTGATGAGTAAAGGTGTATATCCGGTACATGTTCCAATGATTGGTTTCTGGTATCGTAGAAGTGCAACTGGTATGCGGAAAACCGTAAGAAATAATGTTTCTATGAGAGAAAAATCGGACCGGTATATTGCAGAACTTGCAAAGCATGTAGATATCAGTCTTAGAGAGAAAATCTATAAAGGAACTCTTCCAGATTGTGCCATCAAGAGCGAATACAGCAGAAGTGACAGTATGATCGCAAAAATGTGTACAAACAGAGGAGGACTTAAGCTGGTAAAATGGGTATATGGAAAAAGAGGTTAAATTGACTTCTATATAGATATAAACTATACTGAAAAGACAGCAATGCAGAGAAAGGTAATTGTTTATGAGTGACAATAGGAAAGAAAATAAAAAAGAAATAGATCTGGAATTAAAAGATATTCTGCTTGAATTTTTGCGTAGATGGAAAATAATCGTTTTATTTTCGATTATTTTTGGACTCGTATTCGGTGCAATGAGATATCGGAAAGACTATGCAGCAGCACATACACCAGTACCGGAAGTAAAGAATACAACTCTGGAAGATGCATATGCAGATCTGGACAAAGATCAATATGAGCGTGTAATCCTTGCTGTTTCGTTGAAGGCTGCAATAGATTCCAAAAGTCTTTATATGAATGAATCAGTGTTGATGAACATTAATGCACATGCAGAGGATGCCGTGATTTTGCAGTACTCAGTAGAAGGCGCTGAAGCGGAGAATATTGTAAATAGTTATGTTAATTATATTAACAGTGGAAGTATTGTTTCTGATATTAATAAAGAGGAAATTCATGTAGCAGAGGGTTATCTGTCAGAATTGATAGAAGTTCTTCCAAATCAGACAGAGGATGCAATGAAAAACTTTACAGTGAAAGTAATGAATTCTGATGCTGAAAGCGTTGGGTTATTGGCGGATGCCGTGAATGATCAATTAACGACATATGCTGCAAACTTAAATGAGAATAATCAAACGCATATTTTCAATCTGGATAGTAGAAAACAGGTTCAGATTATAGATGAGGCACTGGCAGAAAAACAGGATGCATATGCACAGGAGACAGAAGATCAGCAGAATAAACTTGCATCAATTAAGGCCGATATGAATGCAAATCAGCTTCGTGTATATCTGGATATGGAGAAAGACATCTTTATCTGGGGAGATGACGAAGAGGAACAGACAGAAACAGCAGAAGATAGCGTTTCAGGTACAGAGGTTGTAAAAGTATCAATTAATAAGAAACAGATTATGATCGGTGCAGTGGCAGGCGCAGCAATTGCAGTTGTGTATATTTTCCTGGCATACCTTCTTAGCACACGTATACGTACGAGGGATGAAGTCGAGAGCATTTATCAGACAAGGCTATTAGGAACAGTCAGAAAAGAGGAAAAAGATCACCCAATCGAGAAGTTTGTATGGAAATTAGAGAACTTTGGACATAAGAAGCTTTTATATGAACAGCAGGTTCAGATGCTGATTTCCAATATCTATATAGCATGCAGGGATAGAAAGACAGATAGTATATATCTGTCAGGCAGTATTTTAGAAACTGTAGACAAAGATTTATTAACGATGTTGGAAGCGGGGTTGAAACAGAAAAATATTCACGTTGTCTTTGGAGATGCGATAAACTACAATGCAGAAGAACTCCTTCGTGCAGCAGAGGTGGGATCCGTTATCTTCATTGAGAAAAGAAGAAAATCATACTATTCTGAAATTTTAAGTGAGATGCAGCTTTGTGATGCAAATAATATTCAGATTCTTGGAATGATCATGTTAGAAAATTAGGGAGTTGCAGGAAAATGGATACATCCTATTTATACTCGTATAATGCAGAGCGTTATCAAAAACTGGCAGAGCGAAAGTTGCCATGCAGGGAGAAATTGAATACAACAGAGGTGGAACAGGGGTATCTTTTGCCAAATCGATTTGCAAAAAACCGTCTGTTTGGTTGTGGAGGAGTGCTTGATGCGGAAAAAAATTATGTGAAAGCATCTGAAATGAATGCGTATGCAAAATATGCAGTTCCAGTTACAGCGCAAGATGAAAAAGAAATTTATCTGGGAGAAGGATACACCATTGATGATAATAAAGTTGAATATCTGGACGAAGAAATAATATATCTGGGTTATATTAATAATCATTGGGGACATTTTCTGATCGATTGTTCTACCAGATTGTATTATTATCTTGAACATATGGATGAAAATCATAAGTATGCATTTCTTGTGAATGAGAATGAATATTATCAGGCAATAGCTCCAATCAGGCGCTTTTTTGAATTATTGGGAATAGCGGAGCGTCTGATTTTCATTCATAAAGTTACCAGATGTAAGAAAGTGATTATCCCAGAGCAGGGGTATATGATTAATGCATATTATTCAAAACAGTTTCTGAATGTATTCGAAAAGGTGGCAGAGCGCGTTGATTGCAGCAAGTATCCATCTTATGAGAAAGTTTATTATTCCAGAAAGCAGTTTAAAAAGGCAAAAGGGACGGAAATAGGGGAGAATATTTTATTAGACCTCTTTTCTAAGAATGGATTTACGATTATCTCTCCGGAACAGTTGACACTGGATGAGCAGATTGCAGTCGTGCGCAATACAAAACTTTTGTGTGGAATTATTGGAACACTTGGTCATAATATGCTTTTCGCAAAGCCGGAACAACATATGATTCTGGTGAATAAGACACACAATATAAATGTTGCACAGATGGATATTAATAAGATGAAGAATCTTGATATGACATATATTGATTCATATCTGGCAGAATTTCCATCTCTGATAGGAAATGGACCTTTTCTGATTACATACAGTGAAATGCTAAATCAGTATGTAGAGAAGCATAATTGGAAGAAACCGGCAGAAGATGTGATCAGTGAAACAGTATTAAAAAGAAATTTACAAGAATATGAGGAAATGTACCGAAGCAGAAACCTTAAGAATCTGCGGTTGGTATATGAAAAGAACCCGGACAGATTTGATTATTTTGCACCGGATCATCTTTTAGAACTTGAGATGCGGTTTTATCATCTGGAACATCCTGCGACGATGAGAGAAAAAATCTTTTATCAGTATAATCGGGTAAAGAGAGCGTTTCGTAGAATCGTGAAACGATAATGGAGCATATACGGAATGATTATGATCATAAAGGCGATAGGAGTCCTGTTTTTAGATATAGCCATATATTATGTAATAGGTACTGCTATCACAGAGAGATTTAAAAACAGAATAAAAAGGAATGTAGCATTTCACATAATTATAGGGTTTATTGTATACCAGATTATTTTTCAGGTTTGTGCGATTCCCTTCATTTGGTTGAAACGGAGTCTGACAGAATTAACATTTGTATGGACTGCATTGATAACAGTCATCGTAATTGTGGCGGTGGTGAAATCAAGGAAAAGGATTCCAGAAGATTTTTGTTTTGTGAAACAAATATTAAAAGAACACAGACTGATTATGGGTATAACTATAATAGCAGTCCTTATTGTATGTTGGTATACAACAATGAACGGGGAATTGAATGATGATTCTCTTTATTATATTGGTGTTGTAAATACAACAGTAACAACAGATACGATGTTTCAGTATAACGCTTATACAGGTGTTGCAATGCCATCTCATTATTTCAGGCGTGTACTGGTAACATTTGAAATTAATGCAGCAGTTGTGTGCAGGATATTTGGAGTACATCCAATCATTATCATGAGGATATTCAGAGGAAATCTGAATGTCATATTGACAGCACTCACGATTGCATTGATAGGAACAAATGTTTTCTGTGATGAAAAAACGGTAGAAAAGTCGGCAATACTTGTCTGTGTTTCAATGGCTCTTTACTTTATAGCAGATAGTACAATGTATAGTAATGCAACATTTTTTTTGACCAGAACATATGAAGGAAAAGCTTATGCAGGAAATGCGCTCATTTATTTCATGGTTTATCTGTGCATCTGCCTGATGCAGACGAAGAGAAAGTCATATTTACTGTTGATAGGATTATTAATATGGGGATGTTCTGCAATATCATCCTCAGCAGCTATGGTAAATATAGCAGGTGCAGGTACGATGCTTTTAGCTTATCTGATATCCAGAATTTTTAATACGAAAGCCAGAAAGATGTGAACAGGAAAATGATAGGAAAATTAATAAAAAAATACAAAGAAATTATCATGTATCTGATATTTGGTGTGCTTACAACTTTGGTGAACTGGTTTTTTTATGCATTTCTGACGAAGAGTGGAATGGAAATGAATATAAGTAACTGTATCGCTTGGCTTGTTGCAGTATTATTTGCTTTTATTACAAATAAAGTGTTTGTATTTGAAAGTAAAAATATGGAAATGAGATTTGTATGCCGGGAACTTATAAAGTTTGTAGGTGCAAGACTTGCAACGGGAGCCATAGAGATTCTCGGACTGCCATTGCTCTATTATATCGGTATGAAACAGAGTTTGTTTGGGGTGGAGGGATTTATAGCAAAAATAGTTGTCAGTGTTGTAGTTGTTTTATTGAATTATGTATTCAGTAAACTCTTTATTTTCAGAATAAAAAAGGAAAATTAAGTTTATATGGATGGTGTAAATAGAGTATGGAAAGTTGTACAACAGTATAATGGTCAGTCAATCATCCCTATTATTTTGATAGGTATTCTTTTTTTGGTAGTTAGAGAGAAAAAAAACACAAACTATCTGATCGTATATCTTGGCGTACTTCTTCTTACTTTTAATGAAGTAACCTATTATCTTATCCGGAAATTGGGAGAAGGTATGACCTATTACCGCTTTCTATGGATGATTCCTATGGTAATTATAAGTGCGTATGTCATAATGAAGCTGTTCGAAATGATAAACAGCCGGAAAAGAAAGGTTTTTGCGGCAGGCATATGTGTTTTATGTTTTGCAATGACATCGGGAATCAGCATGCAACAATTTTTTCAATTTCCGGAGAATATCTATCAAATGCCACAGAATACGGTAGACGTATGCGATATTATTGAGAAGGACAGGCAGGAGAAAAGCCCGGTTACGGTGCTTGCAGATAATTCGATTATGTATGGTATACGTGAATATAATGCGAATATCCAGAAAGTTATGGAAGAAGATGACGGATACTTATGGAATATGCTTGAAAGCAATAATTGTGATGTGAGCGGCTTTCTTGGAAAAGTAATTATCAGTCAGGCTGATATCGACTATATTGTCATTCCGAATAAAAATAATGCTTCAGCTGCAATGCTAATGAGTGCGGGAAGTTCTTATATTGGAAGCAGTCAGGATTATGCTGTTTATCGGACGAACTATGATGTAATAGCACAGACTGTGTATGACAAATATTATACTGGGGCTTTTCAGTCGGATATCAGTACTTACTATGACGAGGACGTGGATATACCAGAAGTCACGGAAGATGGCAGAGAGTATGTGTATTATCCGGATAATCATGTAGCGCTTGTGGACAGAGAAACACAGGAATACACACATTATTTCCAACAGGATAAAGAATTTCAGATGGTAGAAGAAAAAGAGGATATTTTGTGTGCGGTTGATGACAGCAATGGTTCTGTGTCACAGGATACTTTGGAAAAAATGCAGAAGATTACAGCATCAGGGAAAGCAATTATTCTTTTTTTGAAAAAACCAATTTATCAGGAGGAGATTCAGGCTGACAATCGAGAAGAGATGCTTGGAGAAAATAGTGAACATACGGATGCGATTACGCAAGCATTTATTAAACTGGTAAAAGACGAAGATAGTCATATTGCAGCAGTTTTTTCAATGGAAATTGGTACGTATAATAAGCATATGCTGAATGATGAAATCTGGCAGTGTATTTGTGGAACAGAAGATAATAACCAGGGAACTGTAATAAGAATTCGATAAAGGATAAGTAAATTTATGAGCAATAGAAAGAAAATGGCAGTGATGAATGTATTCTCTGCAATTATGTATTATGTGGCAAATTCGATTATTGGATTCATTAACCGTAAGGTATTTACCGTATACCTTGGTAGTGAATTACTGGGATTAAACGGACTGGTAGTCAGTGTGATTTCCATGTTAAGTCTATTGGAACTAGGGGTGGCAAGTTCTATAGGATACAGCCTGTATAAGCCATTAGAAGAGAAAAATTATGGCGAAGTGAAAGCGATTATGCAGCTTTTCAGCAGACTGTACCGTTATATTGGAATAGCAGTGGCGGCAATTGGCCTGGTGCTGATTCCGTTTTTACCTTTTTTTGTTAAGACGACCATTAATCAGAATTATGTAATTGCAGTATATCTGATTTTTTTATTAGATGCTGTATTGTCTTATTTTATGGCATATCGCCGGACGATTATCGTGTCTGCACAGAAGGATTATATTAATAAAAATGCAGATACATTTCTTTATATTGTGACAGGAATTCTGCAGATCATCATTATTTGTGTTTGGAAAAATTACATTGCGTCTCTGATTGTAAAACTTGTTTTTACAGTGCTGAACAATCTGTATCTTTATATAAAAGCAGGAAAAATGTTTCCTTACCTGAATGATAAAAATCTGCATGGTAAGATTGAAAAAGAAGTCAAGGACAAGATTGTATACAATGTGAAGGCACTATTTGTAATTAAAATAGCAAGTTATTGTGTTGTTGGTACAGATAATATTCTGTTGTCTGCATTTGCGGATCTTACTGCGGTTGCAATTTATTCTGGATATACATTGATCATTGGAATTATTAACAATCTTTTTAACAGGTCGTTTGGCTATATTACTGCAAATATTGGAAATTATCTCATCGGTCATAATAAGGAAGAAATATATCAGTTTTATAATAAACTGAATTTCCTGAATTATTTGATAACATCTTATACTTCTATTGCATTGCTGGTTTTACTGAACGAATTCATTGGAAAAGTATGGTTGGGAGAGGATTATGTTTTCCCCATGGCAGCAGTAGCAGTGTTAGTATTTAATAATTATCTTCGCTTTTGTACGCAGGCGGCTGAAGCATTTAGAAGTGCAGCGGGGTTATATAGTCCAAAACCATTCGTAAAATATATTGCACTTTTGGAAGGTGGAGTAAACCTTGTGGTATCCGTAGCATTGGCATACTTTGCAAAGATGGGAATTTATGGAATTTTTCTTGGAACATCGGTGAGTACAATTGTTTCCATAGTGACGGTTGCATGGATTAATTATCGTTTTTTATTTGAAAAACCATTGTATCAATATTTTTTTGATTTTTTCAAGTATATTATATTAGCAATTAGTATGGGGGGATTGAGCCTTTTTATATTCAATATAGCATATACGACACACACGGTACTCAATATATGTAGTGGATTGATCATTAGTTTTATTGTTCCGTTTGGCATTAACTTTGTAATATTTGGAAGAAGCGAAGAATGGAAATACTTTACTGCCATGATAAAAACGGCATACAATAAATTATGAGAAAAAGGGGAAATGGGTACAAATGAAAACTATTTGCCTGGCAGGAAAGCATGACATAGCTGTTAATGTTTTACTTTATTGTCTGGAACACTATGAAAAAAAATATATTAAATGCATTTTAAATCGAAATGAAACAGGAATAAATTCATGGCAAAAATCCATGAAATGGTTTGCGGAAAAAAAAGATGTTGAAATAATAGAATTGGAAGATGCTTATAATATAAAAGACATGATATTTTTTTCACTTGAGTTTGATCAAATTATTATTCCGGAAAGATTTCAAACAACAGAATTGTACAATATTCATTTTTCATTGCTTCCAAAATATAAGGGGTGTTATACATCGATTCTTCCTATTTTACACGATGAGGAATATACAGGCGTTACATTGCATAAGATCCGGTTCGGAATTGATACAGGCGAAATAATTGCACAGGAAGTTGTTGAAATCGGAGCAAATGATACCTCACTGGATTTATATAAAATATTGATAGAGAGTGGTACAAAAGTTGTAAGAGATAACTTGTTGAAGTTAATTAATAACACATTTACAACTACTCCACAGGAAAAAATAAAATCAACATATTATAGCCGCAATTATATAGATTATTCGACATTAGAACTTGAAGTACAACAGACGGGTAATCAGGTGAAAAATCAGATCAGAGCATTTAATTTTAGACCTTATCAGCTTTTGAAATGGAAAAATGTCGAGTATATTGATGCAGTTATATTAGATAAATTATCAGAGGAAAAAGCTGGAACGGTATTGGAAGACAATGAAGTGTTTACTAAAATAGCAACGATTGATTATGACACGATCCTTTACAAAGATAATTTTGAAAGTCTGATGGAAGCAATAAGAAAACATGATAATGTTTTGGCAAAAAAATTGTGCAGTTCAAAACAACTGATAAAAGCGCAGGATACTCATGGCTGGTCGGCACTTACAGTTGCCGTGTACAATAATAACATGGAAATGGCAAGATATTTAATAGATGAGGGCGCAAATGAGAGGGTATTAAACAATAATGGAACGAATCTATTGATGTATGCTAAAGACTGCTATCTTAATTCGGGGGACACCACAATGTTTGAATACATGCTTGATTTGGACCTCACACCGGATATGGAAGATTATGCGGGAAAGAATTTGTATGATTATTGTATGAGCAATCATATCAATTATATTGGAAAATTTAGTATGAAACCGGATGAATTTTACCGTAAAATTGACTAATAATAGGACGTATAGTATAATTCTATTTATGTCGTATAGGGAACGGAGATGTTGAAAATGAATATACCATTTGTATCATTTGAAAAAATGCATAATGAAATAAAAGATGAAGTACTTGCTAAAATGCAGGAGATATATGAGAAAAACTGGTTCATTCAGGGACCGGAGGTGACTGCATTTGAAGAAGAATTTGCCGCATATTGCGGAACAAAGTACTGTGTCGGATGTGGAAATGGTCTGGATGCATTGTTTCTTGCATTGAAGGCATATGGAATCAAAGAAGGCGACGAGGTAATCGTACCTTCCAATACATATATCGCAACGGCTTTGGCAGTATCGTATACTGGGGCAACACCAGTTTTTGTAGAACCGGAAGAAAATTATTTTAATATTAATCCGAAAGGGATTGTGAATAAAATTACGGATAGAACCAAAGCAATTATGGCAGTACATTTGTATGGGCAGCCGGCAAAGATGGATGAAATCAACACGATTGCTAAAAAGTATGGACTTATTGTTATAGAAGATGCTGCTCAGGCACATGGTGCAGAATATAAGGGGAGAAAAACCGGAAGCCTGGGATATGGAGCAGG
>OGDP01001849.1_pt1 | contig 12372 bp, 10 predicted proteins | sample 1570441 | NCBI WGS metagenome assembly OGDP01 (sample SAMEA2581961, study PRJEB24529) | metagenome | biome: Human gut stool | place: China | collected 2011
ACGTGAAACAGATTTCCATGGATTTCAATAAACGGCAATACATGCGACCGGTAGATTTTGAACTCTTTTATTATAATGATACTGAGCTGCGCTCTGTTGCCTCTCACCACCATGATTACTGCGAATTTTATTTTTTTCTGGAAGGAAATGTCAAATACCACATCGGTAATGCCATATACAAACTTTCCTACGGTGACTGCCTGCTGATTCCACCGGGAATCCCCCATTTTCCGGAATTTCTCTCCTTTGACCAGCCATATCGCCGTTTTGTGCTCTGGCTGAACCGGTCTTATTATGAAAAACTCCATATACAGGATGCTGACCTGACCTATTGCTTTGACACTGCTGCCTCTAACCAGATCTACCGCATTCCTACGGACCGTATTACAGCCCAGGATATCCAGGGAAAGCTGATGGATCTGTTAGAGGAAAATAGTTCTGAGCGTATTTTTCATGCCCAGGCAAGCGAACTGATGGCTGTGTCTTTCCTTGTATACATTAACCGGCTCCTTTACAGCAGTCTCCACGAACATTCCCAAGTATTTGAAAATGCCCTTTACTTAAAAATATGTGACTATATCCATCAGAATCTGGAAGATGATTTAAGTCTGGAACGGATCGCAGCAAATTTTTATGTGAGCAAATACCATATTGCCCACATTTTCAAAGACAACATGGGAATTTCCCTACATCAGTATATATTAAAAAAGCGGCTTCATGCCAGCCGCCAGGCGATCCTCTCCGGCGAACCTATCAGCCGTATTTTTCCACAATATGGTTTTAAAGATTACACCAGCTTTTTCCGTGCTTTTAAAAAAGAATACGGGATCTCACCGAAAGAATACAGGGAGCAGCACCGGCTGATCAGAACCGAACCATAAATACAAAAAGGAGTTTCTATATGAACTTACCTGACTATACAAACTGTACACTCTGTCCCAGAATGTGCCATGTAAACCGCAGTGTGACCACAGGCTACTGCGGCTGCTCCAGTCACATTTCAGCGGCCAGAGCCGCCCTTCATAAATGGGAGGAACCGGTGCTCAGCGGACCGGAAGAAGAACCAGGCGGCAGCGGCGCCGTATTTTTCTCCGGCTGTACCTTACGCTGCTGTTTCTGCCAGAACTCACTACTAAGCAAAGACCATTTTGGTAAAAAACTGACTGTAAACGAACTGGGAGATGCCTTTTTGCGTCTTCAGGACAAAGGCGCTTACAATATCAATCTGGTAACGCCTACCCAGTTTTTTCCGGATATTATTAAAGCACTAGATCTGGTCCGCCACAAGCTTCATATCCCTGTAGTCTGCAACTGTGGCGGCTATGAATGCCCGGAGATCATTTCCCTGTTAAAAGATTATATTGATATCTGGCTTCCTGATTTTAAATATTTTGACAATGAACTGGCTTTTCGCTATTCAAAAGCAAAAAATTACTTTGAACAGGCCTCTGCTTCTATCGCCCAGATGATCCGACAAACCGGTACACCCGAATATACGCTCCATCCTTCCTCTGTCCCCGGCAGACCGGATTTTCCCTTAATGGCGAAAGGCGTCATTATCCGCCACATGGTCCTTCCCGGACATAAAGATGATTCCATCAGGCTGCTTCACTGGATCCACCAACATTTTCCGGAGCATTCCTATCTGGTAAGCCTGTTAAGCCAGTACACTCCTTATACCAAAAATCCGGACTATCCCCAGTTAAACCGCCGGATCACTTCTTATGAGTATAACAAAGTAGTAGATACTGCCCTGGAGCTTGGCATGACTGACGGTTTTATGCAGCAAAAAAGCAGTGCGAAAGAAGAATACACACCGCCTTTTAATCTGGAAGGGCTGTAAAATGACAAAAAACAAGACGGATATCGAATCTTTGATTAACCACTTCGCGATTACGATATCCGTCTCTTAACTATCTCGTCCATTGGACTAGCCTCTCTTTTCTGAAACATTTGAAACTTTCGTTTCTGTTTCTTCTTCTCTATATTCAGTTGTAATCCTCATTCTCTTTTTCTTCCGCTTTATTTCTTTACTTCTTATTTATATTATATTTCTTTCTATCTGGTATTCTCTCTTTCGTCCTGATCATACTTTCTCGTCATACGACCAAACCGAAACCGGATTTTCCAAATTTTTGTACTTTTCACTTTTTGATACTCTTGTGGATAGGTTCTCAAATAAGCGGTTTTTAAAGATTTGAGGTTGTCCTGGTTTCATTTATAAATCACGTCTTTTATAAATGAAACAATGTTATCTTTCTGGCGGTCCGTACCTCCTTTTCTTAGATTTTGTTTACGAAATTGATGGTCTACAATTTCTTTTCTTTTCTTTTTGTTTCTCTGTTCTTTTGTTGTCTTTAATATACCAGATATCCCGCATTTTGTCAAGACTATTTTGAAATTAATCCTATATTTTTAGCATATTTACGAATTGTATCTATTGATTGCAATTATTTATATTTTCCATATATTTTAATGCTTATAAATAAATTTAAAATGTATATTTTCAGAATATTTCAAAAATGCTATACAGAAACAGATGCTGTCTTTATTTCTGTATAGCATTTTCACTCATTTACTTTTCTTTTCCAGGAGCCGATAAACACACATCTTCTAAATTAGATGCCATCTCCGGTCCTGTTGGTCTTCCACAGCTGGTAACTCCCATCCGGGTGCGGATGGCGATAATATCGTCGATCTGCTGCTGAGAGAGAAGTGCTTTCTTTCCCAGAATAAAATTATTCATCATCAGGATCTTTGCATAATATTCCGTTGTTTCCATACGATAGTATGCCTGGATTAGGCTGGTGCCCCAGGTGAGAGCCCCATGATTGGCTAAAAGTACTGCATTATAATTTTTGCAGTAAGGTGCTATGGAGTCCGGCACATCTGTTGTTCCCGGAAGAGCAAAGTGTGCAAGAGGCACACATCCTAATGCCAGGATCCCTTCTACCAAAACCGGCTCATCTAAGCTCATACCAGCGCATGCAAATGCTGTAGCTGTAAGAGGATGGGCATGAACCACGCCCTGTACCTGTGGATTTTCTTTAAACACACGAAGGTGCATTTTGATCTCGCTGGAAGGCTTGTAAGTGCCTTCCAGTATATTTCCGTCCAAATCCATTTTCACAAGCATTTCCTCTGTCATAAAACCTTTGGATACGCCTGTAGGAGTAGCCCAGATCGCATTATCTCCAACCTTACATGTAATATTTCCGTCATTAGATGCTACAAAGCCGCTGTGGTACAGTCTACGCCCCACATCCAGGATCAGGCTACGGGCCTGTGCATCTGAAACATAATCAGTCATTTTTCTTCTCCTTCTTAAAATTAAATTTAGAAGCAGATTCCCATACTCGCCAGTGCTGCCAGAGCAAAAGCTGCGATCAACGGGATCACTACGGATACTACGAACATATCCAAGTAAGATTCCTTATGTGTCATGCCTACCAGTGCCAGAACAGTAATGGTTGCTCCGTTATATGGAAGACTGTCCAGACCACCTGCAGCTACAGCTGCCACTCTATGAAGAACCTGAGGTGCAATGCCAGACGCCAGATAGGTATCTGCCAGTGCTTCCAGTGCTGCTCCCAGTCCACCCGATGCAGAAGCGGTCATTCCGCAGAGAATATTAATAGAAAGAACTTCACTTAACAGTGCATTAGAGGAAATTCCCAGTGCAAAAGCCTGGATAATGCCAAAAATAGCCAGGGATTTTGTTACAGAACCAAAGCCAACAACCGCACAGCTGTTGATCAGCGGAGCCAGAGACTCGTTTGCTGCTTTTTTCAGATTGTCTTTTAATCCGTCTTTTAATTTGCTAAAGTTAACAGCTGCAATGAAAAGGATGGCAACCAGCATACCAAGAAGTACGCTCCATGTACCACTGTTTGCAGCCAGTGTACTGTTAAAGCTTTCTTCCAGATAACTTCCATCAACATTGGGATATACCATTTTAGAAAGAACCAGGTTTACTACCAGAATGATCAGGATGGGAGCAAATGCAAGTCCGATACCTGGAACTTCTTTATTATCGGATACGATCTCATCCTGATAATTTCCATATCCTTCCCCTGCTTTTTTCGCTTTGTTAGTACGGTAAGACAGCCATGCCATGCCACCGCCAAACATAATAACAGTTGCAATGATACCAAGGACAGGTGCTGCCCAGGAGTCTGTTCCAAAATAAGTCATTGGAATGGTATTCTGAACCTGTGGGCTTCCAGGAAGTGCTGTCATGGTAAAGGTAAATGCGCCAAGAGCGATAGCACCAGGAATGAGACGCTTCGGAATATCAGCTGCGCGGAATACAGCGATTGCTACAGGAAGCATAACAAATGCTACTACGAATAAGGAAACACCGCCGTATGTTAAAATAGCGCAAGTCAATACAACAGAAAGTACGGCACGGCTTTTTCCTAATTTTAAAGTACAGAACTGTGCGATAGACTGTGCGTTTCCTGAAATATCCATTAACTTTGCAAAAACTGCTCCGAACAGATAGATTGGAAAATAGTTTTTCGCGTAATTTGCGAAACCGGACATATATGTAATGGTGTAAGACGCCATAAAATGTCCCTTCAGTCCATAGGAAAACAGTACCGCGATCAGTGCAGCAATAGGCGCCGCAATGATAACGCAGTGGCCTTTAAATGCAAGTACAACTAAAAGTGCGATGGCAACAAATAATCCTATGATCCCAATGGTAGTTCCCATAAATAAATCCCCCTTTATTCATGTGCAAGTAAAAGTACCTCATGTGCTACAGTTTCAGAAAATGCCTTCTCATTGATGTTTGCATCTACAATGACCAGTTTTACATTATTTCCGATCTTTTTCTTAAATGCGTCAACCATGACCTCATCTACTTCTGGATCATACATTGGTCCGCCTGGAGCGGCAGCTTCACAGCAGCCTTTTGCCGGTATTACCAGTGTTACCGGACTGACCGCCTGGTTCAGCCTGCTGCAGACAACATCAACGATCTTCTCTGCCTCTTCTTTGTAGATCTTACAGTGGCAGATACTGGAATTATGATATACCTTTTTCCTCTGGTCAATATCATCCGGAAGCCCCTCTCCCTGTTCATTGATAAAATAATCTACCATGTCCAAAGCACCAGGCACCACTACCATAGGTATTTTGTGCTCTACAGCTGTCATCAGACGATCATTTGCACCTACGCAATATCCACCAATGGTCTCACAGGTAATCTCATGAAGGGTCATATCCAGCGCCACATCAATACGGCCTTCCCGCATCAGATTTTCCATACATCTTCCGCCAACGCCATTTGCGTGGAAGACTACATTTTCAAACAGACCACTTTCTTCGATCATATGAAGAGCATTTTCTGTTCCTTTAGAAGTTACGCCTAATTCTGTCGCTCCAAGGACTTTTTTGCCCTCTTCGCTCGGGAAGGTTTTAGCGTACTCAGCCAGTCCCATAGCTGCGCTGCATACGCTCTGGATCACAGTCTTAGTAATACTGTTCAGACCGGAAATATCAGCTACTGTATGCATAACGAAAATATCTTTGTCTCCTACATACTGCTCCATGGTCCTGCTTCCACATGCCAGAGAAGATGCTACGATCTTCGGCACAGCAAAAGGCAGTGTCTTCATTGCCATTGCCGCCATTTTTGCGTTCTGTCCGCCTCCAATAGAAATGACAACATCAAATTTTCCTTCTGCATACAACTGCGGAAGTACAAAGGCTGCAGCCTTGCTCATAACATCAATACTTGCGGCTTTTCCTAATGGATCAAAATCTTCCCACTCGATCCCGTAGCGTTTTAATATTTCCACCGGTGTGATATCTGCCCCGTCTACCAGATTTTTGGTACTGATATCAATGATATAGGTGGAAAATCCCTGTTTTTGGATTACAGATGCTGCATACAGGGTTTCTTTTTTCTTTGTATCCAAAGATGCGATCAACGCGATTGTTTTTGCCATACCCCTACCATCCTTCTTCCGGCTTTTGCCGGAATGTACTGTTATTTTCCAATGATCCTTCCAGAATTAATAAGATCGATCATCTCAGGTGCATGAGTAGGAAGGATGAATTCCTGGCTCTTTGCACGTTTCTTTAATTCTTCGATGCTGTGCCATTCTTCAACGATATTTACAAATCTGGAAGGTGGTGTAATATCATAGAAAATATCCGGGCATGGTTTTAAGTTATCATATGTAAAGATCAGATCGCCGCAGCAGTGGAACTGGCCTTCTTTTGTATTTACAACTACGGTCTGGTGTCCAACAGAGTGGCCTGGTGTAGGATATACACTAATTCCGTCAAGAACTTCACATTCTCCGTCTAATAAAACAAATTCTCTGCCTTCCCACTGTGGATGGATGCCAAGATGTGGCTCTTCGTAGGACTTATAGTACAGAGGAATTGGATTTAATGCAAATTCGTATTCCTTTCTCTGTGCGTATAATTTTGCATTCTTAAACATTGGAGTATAGTAAACATGATCCCAGTGTAAATGGGTGTAGATAATGTCAGTGATCTCATCGCAGCTGATGCCCATTTTCTCTAACTGCTCATAGATCGCATAACCTTCCGGCTGAACGGAACCTGGATGATGATATTTGTTGGCGATCTCAGTACTGGACATTCCGGTGTCGATCAGGATCTTCCTGTCTTCGCTCTGTACTAAAAATACAGTTACAGGAAGCTGAATATTTCCTTCTACATCATAATACTTATGGGTGCTGTTGTGATACAGATAATTTGCCTTGTTAGAGTTTACCATTCCAGTGTTAATAGGTGTGATTGTGTATTCTTTCATATATATTTATCTCCTTCTTTAAATTATTTCAACATCTCAAACTTTTTCTGTTCCCAGTTGATCATGGAAGTCTCTTCGATCAACTCTGCCGTCTGTCCTGCTTTTACAGCTGTCTTATCCATGGTTACAATGCCATGTCCCTTTAAGATCAGTGCCAGCAATCCCGGATTTTTATCGATCACTTCAAAAACCTTTGGCAATTCTTCTTCGGTTACTGCCTGAGTAGCTACGTCCACAACAGGAATCGGATATTTTAACTTCAATTCTGAATGCATGGTCACCAGGTCAACCTGGGAGAAATTCAGTGAATTTAAAATAGCATAAGGGCTGTGGGTGTGAACAATGCCTCCAATCTGTGGATATCTTTTATACAGATTTCCATGTAAGGTAGACTCTCTGGTAGGCTTGCCTCCCATGACTACATTTCCGTCAAAATCTGTGATACATAAGTTATCCTCTGTACACTGCCCATAGGAAAAGCCACTTGGCTTTACGATCATCAGATTTTCCCCCGGGATCCTGACACTTAAGTTTCCCCCTGTTCCTGTCTGGATACCGCTTTCATAAGTACGCTTGGCTGCAGCCAGGAAATCATTTTTTGCATTTAAAAATGCTGTGTTCATACCTCTTCTCCTTTCGGTTTATTTTTATACCAATTTGCGTCTCTGTTTTATATACCAATATATACCACAATCTTTTCTTCTTGTCAACAAAGTGATATATTTTTTATTCCATTTCGGCTTTTTATGCAATTTCACCTGTTTGTTTTTGTAGATTTCTTATAATAAGTTGGTTTGGTATACTTTGGTTCAAACCACTTTCATTCCAATAAGCACATGCACAAAAAAAGAACAGCTCTGCCTTTTTCAGTCAAGCTGCTCTTTTCCATCTTCTTTTTCTATTTTATTTTTCTTTCTTACCACTATTTTATTTTTCTGTCATACTATTTCCGTATCAAGTGGTGTACCACACCTTCGGCACCGGACTTTCCCCTTCTTTTTCTTCTGGTACTTTCCTTGCCAGCAGTTCTTCTACTCTGCTTAAATGAGCCATCATAGCTTCTCTTGCTCCTGCTTCATTGTGGATCAGGATATTTTCAAAAATACTGCAGTGATAAGTAACTACTTCATCCATAGGCGTAGTCATTTTTAAACTCCAGTACTGATGAAGGGACATAATATTAGGCATTGCTTCCAGACACTGCTCAAATACAGGATTATGGGAAGCCCGCAGGATCAGACGGTGAAACTTCGCATCTGCCTGAAAGAAATCATTGTCCTGACCGGTTTTCAGTTTCCGGATCTCCTGGATTGTGGTGATCAATGCCTTTTCCAGATCATCGATCTCATCTTTACGGATATTTTTTGCCGCCTGGGCTGCCGCTTCTGACTCCAGCAGTTTTCTTACATGAATGGTTTCAAGAAGGATCACATCCGGCTGCATAAAGGTTTCTGTCTGTTCTTTCTCTCCATTCTGCATAGCGTTTGCCGTACTTTTTACAAAGGTTCCGGCTCCCCGCTTGATCTCTAATATTCCCATATCAGAAAGAGCTTTTAACGCTTCTCTTACCGGAATGCGGCTTACATTGTAGTATTCTGAAAGTTCACGTTCAGAAGGCAGTTTACTGCCAACGGGATATTCTCCTCTTAAGATCTTGGCCTTCATATCATCCAGGATCATTCTGTTTGCATTATTATTTTTCATATTTTATAATTTTCTCCAGTTTGATACCTAGTATTATACCAGTCAGACCAATTTCATGCAATCAGGAAGATACCAAAACATACCAGTCATTTTCTATTTCTTTTAGCAAATCCAGACATAAAAAGATCCCGAAAGGATCTAATGCCCAGTAACTAAGCCTTATCTTCTTTCGGGAAATGTTTTCGTACTATATAATATGTAACCATATGGGATGCTGCTGTTATGATCCAGGAAACCGGATAGGACAGGTACAGCACTTCCAGCGTGCGGTTGACCGCAAAGATTGTAAAGATCCAGAATACACGGAATGCGCATGCTCCTGTAAGGGATACAAACATGGGGATCACAGAATATCCCATTCCTCTTAAACTTCCTACCATACAGTCCATAAGACCGCAAAGGAAATAGGTACCGCAGATGATCCGCAGTCTTCGCATACCAAAGCTTAAAACTTCCGGATCAGAGGAATAGATACCCAACAGCTGATGGCCGCCAAGAACTGCGCCCCATCCCAGTACCAGTCCAACTACAGTAACAACTCCAAGACAGATATTTTTTATCTTATCAATACGGCTGAATTTTTCACCGCCCAGGTTCTGGCTGGTAAAACTCAAACTGGTCTGATACACCGCATTCATGGCTGTGTATACAAAGCCTTCAATATTGGAAGAAGCCGTATTTCCCGCCATGGCAATGGAGCCAAAAGAGTTAACAGATGACTGGATCAGCACATTGGATATGGAAAAGATCGCTCCCTGCATACCTGCCGGAAGACCTACACGCACAATCTGTGTCAGCTTTCCGGATACAATACGAAGTTTTGTAAGATGCAGCTTCATGGCTCCGTTTTCCTTCATCAGACTGCGGATAATAAGACCTGCTGATACACATTCAGAAATAACAGTAGCCCAGGCAACACCGTCTACTCCCATTCCCAGCTGGATCACAAAAAACAGATTTAACACTACATTTACTGCACCGGCCGCAAACAGAAAGTACAGAGGCCGTCTGGTATCCCCCACTGCCCTTAAAAGAGCTGCGCCAAAGTTATAGATCATAAGCACCGGCATTCCAAAAAAATAGATCCGCAGATACAGTGCCGCCCGATCCAGTACATCATCCGGTGTTCCCATGAGTGTGAGCATAGGCTTTGAAGCACTTTCTCCAAGAACTACCAGGAACAGACCGCTTAATATAGCCATAATGATCGCTGTGTGTACCGTATCCTGGATATCTTTTTCTTTCTGTGCGCCATAATATCTGGCTGCTAAAACGTTAACACCCACAGAAAGCCCTACAAACACATTGATCATCAGATTGATCAAAGATGCCGTAGAGCCAACTGCTGCTAACGCTGTACTTCCCGCAAATCTTCCTACTACAATGATATCCGCTGCATTAAAAAGCAGCTGAAGGATACCTGAAAGCATAAGGGGAATTGAAAAAACAAGGATCTTGCCCAGAAGAGGGCCGTTACACATGTCTATTTCATATGATTTTTTCATTCTCTGTATGCTCCGCTCCCATCTAGCCTGCGGCCATCTATGGTACAGTTTGTCATCATCACGCCGTCTGAAGGGTTCAGATAATACAAGGCACCCATAGAGTCCTGCCAGCCTGTCAACATATATCCATCCATGCCAAAAAGATACCACTTATCATTGATCTTTGCCCAGGATGTAAGGTACTCTCCCTGATACTGGTAGCGCCATCCTTTTACATCTTTTTCCCATTTCCCCAGATGGATATTGCGGTAAGCAGCCATATCTGTTTCCGGAGCCATGGTAAAATAATATTCTTTGCGCTCATCATCCTTGGAAAATTCCACCATGTAGCAGCGTTCCAGGGAGTCGTAAACATCTCCTTTTTCGCTTTCGCGGCTGAATGTTTCCGGGCGGACCACCGGATAATGTTCTCCTTCTTTCAGACCATATACACGGCATTCCAGATTTTTCTCTGTTCCGCCGTTATAAGTAACCAGGTAATAGCTTAAGGTCACATCATCCAGATTTAAGGTATCAGAATTTTTTGTAACGGTAAATGTATCTTTTTCAGATGCCCGGTTTCCCATTATATAGGAAGTATATCCATCATAAATAGGAGTCTGCCTGTTATTGATATCCATATGCAGGGTAAGGGGAACTTCTTTTTTAAAGGCAGAGCCAGCCTGAGAAGAGAAGGCGCTTCCGACAGCCAGAACTGCTGCCAGAAGCAATGTCACGCATTTTTTCACTTAACATCCTCCTCTCATCTGTCCTACTTTAAAATAACTTTCTTAAAGTTCTTCTTTCCGCGCTTAACTACAACGCCGTCACCTGCAAACTGGTCTTTTGCAAATACTGCCTTGATATCCTTGATCTGAGTTCCGTCAACAGATACACCGCCCTGCTCTACGTTTCTTCTTGCCTCAGAACGGGATGCAGCCAGGCCGGACTTTGTAAGAACGGTTAAAATGTCAATATTGTCATCTGCGAAATCTTCTTCACTTAACTCGCAGGTTGGCATATTATCTGTATTAGCGCCGCCTGCAAATAAAGCTCTTGCGCCTTCCTGTGCCTTTGTTGCCTCTTCTTCACCATGAACTAACTTTGTAAGCTCAAATGCAAGAATTTCTTTTGCTTCATTTAACTTGCTGCCTTCCCAGCTATCCATTGCATCAATTTCTTCTAACGGAAGGAAGGTCAACATACGGATACACTTCATAACATCTGCATCTGCAACATTTCTCCAGTACTGATAGAAGTCAAACGGAGAAGTCTTATTCGGATCTAACCATACAGCACCGGACTGTGTTTTACCCATTTTCTTTCCTTCGGAATTTAAAAGAAGGGTAATTGTCATAGCGTAAGCATCGGCATCTGGTCCTAATTTACGACGGATCAATTCTGTACCGCCAAGCATATTACTCCACTGGTCATTACCACCAAACTGCATGTTACAACCGTATTTCTGATATAACTCATAGAAGTCGTAGCTCTGCATGATCATGTAGTTGAACTCTAAGAAAGATAAACCTTTTTCCATTCTCTGTTTGTAGCATTCTGCACGAAGCATGTTATTTACTGAGAAGCATGGGCCTACTTCACGAAGTAATTCTACATAATTTAAGTCCAAGAGCCAGTCTGCGTTGTTTACGAGCATAGCTTTTCCATCAGAGAAATCAATAAAACGGCTCATCTGCTTTTTGAAGCACTCTACGTTATGGTTAATTGTCTCTTTTGTCATCATCTGACGCATATCTGTACGTCCGGATGGGTCACCAATCATGGCAGTACCACCACCGATTAAGGCGATTGGCTTATTTCCTGCCATCTGAAGACGTTTCATCAGGCAAAGTGCCATGAAATGTCCTACATGAAGGCTGTCTGCTGTTGGGTCAAATCCAATATAGAATACAGCCTTTCCGTTATTGACAAGTTCCTTAATTTCTTCTTCATCTGTTACCTGTGCAATCAATCCTCTTGCAACCAGTTCGTCATATACTGTCATAAAAACCTCCATTTATTTTTCTTATTTTATTTAACAGGGTATCCCAACGGAATTCTCCAATGGAATTCCCTGTAAAGTAAAAAAATCCCGTCCTAATAAAAGGACGAGATATAACTTCGTGGTACCACCTTTTTTCGCAGAGTAAATGCTCTGCCTCAAATGAGCGTCAAACAACGCCTCTGCGGATAACGGCCGCCGCTCCGTCACAGCCTACTAAAAACAAATCTTACCTTTTTCATCACATTCAGCAATTTCTGAAATCTACTCACGCTTAACATGAAAAATATCTGTCTCATTCGGTGTGCAACTCAGGAATGTATTCACTTACTATCTGGCACATGACCTCCCACCAGCCGGTCACTCTCTGGAATGCATGAATAAAA
>OGDP01001852.1_pt1 | contig 12358 bp, 13 predicted proteins | sample 1570441 | NCBI WGS metagenome assembly OGDP01 (sample SAMEA2581961, study PRJEB24529) | metagenome | biome: Human gut stool | place: China | collected 2011
GTGCCAAGGGGCAAGCCCCTTTGGAAACCCCAGACAACAAAACAGGCGGTATGCTACCCTCTCCGGGAGCATACCGCCGCTTGTTGTCAGCAGCCCGTTTCACGGTCTGCGTGTAGTTCCTTATAAACTGACCAAAACTTTATGATAAGTATCGGGATGAGTATGCTGTGATATTGCGAGATGCATTAATTGATCAGATTTTTCTCAATAAAATGTATCAAAAAAGTATCTATGTGCTAGAAAAGTTGAAAAAGATACCAGTACTTAAAAATATTATAAAAAAACTTATATTACGATAAAGAGGTCATTATGGTTATATTTACATCAGTATGTGCAAATTATGTACATAAAGCGCGTACTTTGGCACAGTCAGTTAAGAAGAATATCCCTGATGCGAAAATGGTTTTATGTTTAGTAGAGAAAGAAGTGGATAGCAGAATACCTGACGAGTGCTTTGATGAAATTATATTGGCAAAGGATGCGTGGGAAGGAAACTTTAATCGGTTTATTTTTAAGCACGCTATAGTTGAAGCTTCTACGGCCGTTAAAGGACAATTTTTTAGATACTTGATGGATCGCTATACGGAGGAAAGTCAGTTTGTTTATTTGGATCCGGACGTATATGTGTATAGTGATTTCGTTGAATTAAGGAATGGATTAAAGCATAGCCCAATAGTGTTATGCCCACACCTGCTAAAGCCGGGCAATATAGATATGGAACTCTCGAGTACAGCACATGGTGTATATAATCTTGGTTTCTTGGGCATTTCACGGAGTGAAGAAGGACGTAAATGTGTTGACTGGTGGGCGGACCGCCTTTACTTATTCTGCTATGATGATATTCAGAGGGGTATCTTTACAGATCAGAAATGGTTTGATTTAGTTCCGTGTTTCTTCAATGCAACGGTGTTTAAACATCATGGATACGATTTTGCACCTTGGTCATTACTTAATTGCAATATGAAAAAAAGAGAATCCGCATACTACATCGAGGGAGACACGTTACGGTTTATACATTTTTCTGGATTAGGACATAGTGCAGAGAAATGTATGAAGGATTGGCTTCCTGAAGGTGAGCATCCGTTCAAAGAATTGTATGCACGGTATAAATCGATTCATGATGCTAACAACACGGACAATATATCTAAGACCCCCTGGAGCTATAGCCGTTATGAATCAGGAGAGCCAATTGATGATGAAATCAGAATCGCTTATCGGAGTAATTATGATGTTATGTTTATGGAGGAAAATCCGTTTGCAAAATCAAATAGATTTTATGAAAAGGCGTTAAAAGATAATATATCCCTAAAAAATACTTATAAAATCCGCAAGGCAATGAAGATTTTAAGAGAAGAAGGTATAGTTGCTTTACTGAAAAAAGTATGGGGGAAAGTAAATGCTCGATAGATCGAAATCTTCTATAACACAAAAATGGTGGAATGTCATAGCAATCGTAATTCTCATAGTAGTCGCAGGAAGCATGAGAGTTGCAGCAACAGATTTTACAAGAGCTATCGGAGAAAATAGTGATGCTGCGGCCTACCATTTTGCAGCAAAGAATTTGATTAAATATGGGATGCTTACTAATGACCGCTTGGGTGAAATGTATTCTGGTGCAGTTCCGGCTGAACCGAGTTTAACTATTATGCCGGGATTTCCGATATTTTTAGCAGCACTATATTTGATCAAGGATAGCATTCAATTCGTATTTTGCGTCCAGATTGTGTTAAGTATATTAACAGTTGTGTTAATATACCTTATTCTGATAGAAATTCAAGTAGATGGAAAAAATTCATTTGTTGCCACACTGTTGGCAGCAAGTTATCCAGCTTTTATTTATAATTTAGATATTTTACTGACAGAAACATTATTTACAACATTACTTACAGCTGGAATATGGAGTTTTATCAAATACTATCACAATTATAAGAAAATATCGTGGTTAATTACGTCAGTAATTTTAGTGGTTTGTGCAGGATTGGTTCGAGCACAAGCGTTGCCTTTGGTTTTGGTTGAAATATTCTTTGTCGTATATAGTGAATGTTCAAACCGGACCAAGTTTTTGCACAGTGGCATTATTGTCATTATAGTCTGTCTGGGACTACTTCCTATGTGTATGCGGAATTGGATAACATTTCATGAGTTGAGAGTGTTAGCCATGACGGGAGAAAACCCCAAAATATGGGGAGCAGAACCGTATTTTTTAAACATGGCAAGTACCGAAGGGAAAACTCTCACAGAACTAATTCAAACAAACTTCAGAGCGAATCCGGAAGGGTTTATAAAATGGAGAATTTTTGGATTTCTCAAGTATATGTGGTATGATTTCTGGGATGAAAATCTGGTCCATCCTATTCGCTGGATGAAAGCCTTACGAATGATTCATTACATAGTTGTTATACCAGCTTTACTGGTGATTCCGGTTCTGGTAAAAAAGGCAACTAAATCTGTTCTATTTTTAGCATGTATTCCAATCGCTTTTACAGTGATGGCAATGCCATATCATGGATTACCGCGATATGTTTTCCCATCGGTACCGATGCTGTTCGTGGTTTGGGGATATTTAATAAATTCTTTGACCAAAAGGTTTAGGCAGGACTGTTTAAAAGGTAATAATTTTAAAACAACTGCCGCCTTAGTCGAAAGGGCGTTTCGATATATTTATATCGTGGGTACTACGGTATTCTCTCTGTTGTTAGCATATAGCGTTTTTGTTTTTGCGTGGCAAGAATGCACAGAAATGTCACAATTTTTTTTAACACGAGAGTATGGTATCAAAATTCAGGATGTTGATACTTTGAATATAGTGGATGATATCGCATTGAGTAATGAAAACGAATGGACTATCTCGAATGCAGACAGATTACAGGCGAATACCTATAGAGGAGTATGGGATGCAATACCAATTTTAAATGCATCTGTGCCTGTGAAAAATACGACAACAGGGAAAAAAGTCATCAGTAAAGTGGAAATGAACATATCAGGGGGATATCTGTTCGATTATAGTACAGTATACTGGAAATCCTCAGAAATGTCCGATTTTTCAGAGGAGTATGTTTATGGAAGATTTGCACGAAATATATTCGAAAATAAGATTACAGTATATATTGCTGATGATGTCGATAGCCTGCTAATTGTTCCTGCAGGATTTCGAGGATCAGACTTTTCTGTCAACAGTATTCATATCACCAAATATGAGGTTTCATAGAATAAAATGCAAGTACTACTTATCATCCCCGCCTACAACGAGCGGGACAATATACTAAATACGATTGCTGATATTAAGCAAAACGCTCCATTTGTTGACTATGTAGTTATCAACGACTGCTCGAAAGACGACACGAAGGAAGTCCTAAAGAATGCGCAGGCAAATTTTATTGATTTGCCTGTCAACTTAGGTATCGGCGGTGGCGTGCAAACCGGATACCGCTATGCACTGGATAACGGTTATGATATTGCTATTCAGTTTGACGGTGATGGGCAGCACGATGCGTCGTACATAAAGAGGTTGATTGAGCCGCTGGAAAACGGACAGGCTGATATTGCAATCGGATCACGATTCGTTGAAAAAGAAGGCTTTCAGTCTTCTGCATTGCGTCGAGCGGGCATCAAATTTTTGAGTGCATTGATTCATATGCTTTGTGGCGTGAAGGTACATGACGTGACAAGTGGAATGCGTGCCGTTAACCGAAAGGTGATTCGAGAATTTGCGCAGAATTACGCTCAGGATTATCCTGAGCCTGAGGCCATTCTGTCCTCAGGCTTAAAAGGTGCGACTATCGTTGAAGTTCCGGTCAAGATGCACGAGCGCCAGAACGGTACAAGCTCTATTAATGCGGTGAAATCCGTATATTATATGATAAAAGTATCCTTAGCGCTGATTATTGGCCGGATTACAATGGGGAAGGAGCGGTTGATATGATTTCAACGACTCTGCGTATAGTTATGCTGGTGGCAGTTGCTGTATATTTCTACTTAGTGCTGCGACTTTTGAAAAAGAAAAGCCTTAATCTGAAGTATACATTACTGTGGCTGTTGTCGGGTATCATCATGCTGATACTTGCAGTGTTTCCTCAAATATTAAATGGATTTGCAACGGCAGTCGGTATCTACGAGCCGACGAATGCACTTTTTGCGGTTATCTTTTTCTGCATTATTATCATTTTGATGTCGCTGACGGCAATTGTATCGAAACTGAATGAAAAGAGCAAACGGTTAATTCAGTCAATTGCTCTTTTGGAAAAACGCGTACGCATTTTAGAAAACGAGAAAGATGGTGATGAAAAGTGAAAATGACACTCCTGTGTTTTCTTAATACACTGATGATGGCTACTGGACAAATGCTGTTCAAAGCCGGTTCGGCAGGTAAATCCATAGGGAGCGTATTGGATATTATTAAACTGTTTTTCTCACCGATTGTTTTTGTTGCTTTATGCCTATATGCTGCAACGACTGGATTGTGGCTATTTATTCTTAGTAAGGTGCCGATGAGTCATGCATATCCAATTCAGGCGTTGGCATTCCCGATTGTGCTGCTAGCATCGATGTTTTTCTTTAAGGAAACGATTTCTCCGATGAAGTGGTTGGGTGTAGCCATTATTGTCTGTGGTGTATTCGTTGCTACGAGAGGATAAGCAAATGTGGAATGCAATAGAGTATGATAAACGCTATTTAAATGAAATGCTTAAAATGACGGTGGAGCAGTATGGTGCAGAAAATGATATAGCTGATCAAAAATTTTTAATGCATGAATATTTTGAAAATCCTGCAGGAGATGCAGTGATTAGCCTTGCATACGATGATGCGCAAATGACGATTGCAGGACAATATATAATGTGGCCAATGCGCTTCATGGTGGGAAACAACAAAATTAAGTGTGCGCATTCATTAAATATCCTAACAGGAAAACAATACCGAGGACAAGGCATTTTTACAGGGTTAGCAGAAGAAAATTATAAAACAGCGTATAAGGATGATATTGCATTTACATATGCGACACCGAACCCCAATTCGTATCCGGGTTATATGAAAAAACTTTCTTTTACCGAATTGGGAAGATTGCCACTGTTGCTTCGTCCTTTAAAGCCTTCACACATGGTGAAGGAATTTCTGCACTCTAATCTGTTAAGCAGACCAGCTGGATTATTTGATGGTATTTTTTCAGCAAAGATGAAAAACGATGATGGCGTTTCGATTGTCGATATAAATTCTGATAATGTAGAATTATTAGATGTGCTATGGGAAAATGTTCAAGACAAGTATCCGATTATGAATATTCGTGATTCTGCATATGTGAAGTTCCGATATTTAGAGATGCCGCGTCGTGAGTATTATCCGGTTATCGCTATGAAAAACGGGATGCCTGTCGCATGGGCAGTTGGCCGAATCATGGAAGTTGCTGGGATGCAGTGCGGAATGATTGCAGATTTTCTATTTCAAAGTGGAGAAGAGGCAGCAGCTAAAATATTGCTCGATAAATTACTGGTTAAGCTGCAAGAGAATGATGCATGTGTTGCAGGTAGTCTAATGCTTTCGCATACAGAGGAAGCGAAAATCTTGAAAAGCAAAGGATTCTTCAAATGTCCTCGGAAGCTGGAACCACAGCCGTTTCCGCTGTTAGTACGTATATTAGATAAGACACGTGCAGACAAGAAAATTTTGCAGCTATCGAACTGGTTCTTTACTATGGGAGATTATGACGTTATCTGAGGTAGATTATGAAAAACATATTTACAATTGATACTGAGGATTGGTTCCACGCGAACTATGAGGATGGGCTATTTCAAAATAGTGCGGATGTCAAATCGACAGTCGAAGAGAATACAGAGGTGTATCTGCGTATATTGGAGCAATATCATGCAACGGCGACATTCTTTGTGTTAGGATTCGTTGCAGAACAACATCCACAGTTGGTAAAAAGAATAGCTGATGCGGGCCATGAAATTGCAAGCCACGGCTATGGACATCAGCTGGTTTATAAACAGACACCAGAAGAGTTTAGGGAGGATATTCATCGGAGCAAGGGACTGTTGGAAGATATTATCGGAGAGCCAGTTGTAGGTTATCGTGCTCCATCTTGGTCGATTACAGAGAATTCGTTTTGGGCATTGGATATCCTAACAGAAATGGGATTCAAGTATGACAGCAGTATTTTCCCGTTTAAGAATTTTTTGTATGGAGTTAAGGGAGCACCGCGATTTCCATATGAAACTCGAAAAGTATACGGGGGAGGCATAGTTGAGGTTCCTCCGTCAACGATTAAATTGCCGGGAGTAAATATTCCTTTTTCGGGCGGATTTTATTTTCGTGCCCTGCCTTACTTTGGTATTCATACATGCGCCAAGCTGGTCAATTGTGAAAAACATCCGGTTGTGTTTTATCTGCATCCACGAGAAATCGACCCTGAACAACCACGATTGAATTTAAGCAAGCGTGATGCCTTGATTCATTACTTTGGAATAAAGGGATGCCAAAAGAAATTCGAAAAAGTTATTAAAAATTTCGATTGCGGAGCAATCCGTGATGTGTTGGATTTAAGTTAAGCAAAAGAGGCTGGATTATGAACTTCGAAATTAAACAACTTTTTGACTTATCTCACACCCAAGCCGCCGACTATCTATCCGCTTTCCGATACCCATGGGAAGCGCTGAACGGCATCAAGCAGATGATTTTAGACCTCGGCGAGAAATTACCCGTCGACGAGTATGAACAGCGCGCAGAGGGCGTCTGGGTGCACAAGACGGCAAAGGTATTCCCGAGCGCGTATCTTGGTGCACCGTGCATTATCGGCCCGGAGACCGAGGTTCGTCATTGCGCGTTTATCCGAGGCTCTGCGCTTGTAGGTGCGAACTGTGTTGTCGGCAACTCGGTAGAACTGAAGAACGTCATTCTGTTCGATAACGTGCAGGTGCCGCATTACAACTATGTAGGCGACTCCATTCTTGGTTACAAGAGCCATATGGGTGCAGGCTCAATCACATCCAATGTAAAGTCGGACAAGTCGCCTGTAGTTATCCGAGATGGGGAACATCGCATTGAAACAAATCGTAAGAAGATTGGAGCCTTTCTTGGAGATTACGTTGAGGTCGGTTGCAATAGTGTGCTGAACCCGGGGACGATTATTGGTCGTAACAGTAATATCTATCCTGTGTCCTGCGTGCGCGGCGTCGTGCCGGAGAACAGCATTTGGAAGACCGGCGGCGTAATCATATCAAAACAGTAATTACAATAAATCGAGGATGGTTATATGTTCTTTTTCTTCTTCTTTGAGGAATTATATCATATAGAAGATATACGACAAGCGTTTAAAGACATTTGTTACGAGAAGCTAGATATGGATGGATATATTGATATGAATCCATATATCAAAAAACATATGATAAAAAAGAAATCTTATTAGACTTACAAGCGCATAAGTCTCGATATACACCACTTTATCAACAGGCATATCCAAAGGGTGATGAAGCTGTGAATACATGGGACAAATGTATATCGAGCAATAACAATAAGGCGATTCAATTAACGGTACTTGAGGCGAAAGCAATTGTAAATTGGGTGTATAATAGCTTAAAAAATACTGCAGAAAGAGCGGAATTCACAAAAGCAATATTTGCGCAATTGAATAAGTTCTATGAATTGGACGGTGAAATTAGCTATGCGCAAGGAATCGTGTTTGATAAGAAAAGAGTGGAGATTAATTTCTGTTCTACGCTTCATGATGTTACGCAGGTTTTACCGTCTGAAGAGGATTCGCAAGAGAAAATGTTTTATCGTGGTCATACAAATCCCAATTATTTTTTAGAACCATCTGTGATGCGAACATATTCATTTTTACAAAGTGAAGATAAGATGTATCAGGAAATTTTGATTGATTGTCCAAATGATTTCGAAAAGGCATCTACACATTTGGATAAATTAGTAAAGATGCAACACTATGGATTACCAACTCGACTACTTGATATAACGAGAAATCCCCTAGTGGCTTTATATTTTGCGTGTAATGATAGAAAATCGACATATGGGGAGCTAATTCTAATATCAGCTCCCCAAGATTCGGTTATGTATTCACAGAATGATTTGGTAGCGCTTCTATCTAGCTTAGCTGCTTTGCCAATAGAAGATAAGAATAGCTTGTTGACTGATATCGCTGGATTGCTATGGGATAGGTCGCGTGTAGTGAATGCATACAATCATTTAAAGCAAGAATTATGCATGGAGAAGCCAAATCTGGTTGATCATATGACAAAGACGGATGTACTCAAAAGTGTTATTGTTCAAGCGTCAAAAAATAATAGACGAATTATTAGACAAAATGGGGCATTTATACTTTGTGGACTTTCGCATGGACGTATAGATTTGAGTCAATACAGATATAAGAAAAGGGGCAAAAGGGTCGTTATATTGCTATCTAACAAGAAAAAAATCCTGAAAGAACTTGATTTGTTCTCAATTAATCGCGCAGAATTATTTCCTGAAATTGATTGCGTAGCGGAGTACTTAAGGGATAAATATAAATAATCTAATGCAGTGAGTATGAAACATCGGTAGTTAAACGATTAGCAGCTAATACTGCACACCCCCATCTCCTCAAACTTTCCTAACAATTTAATAAAGTCAGATTTCTTAATTCTACAATCCTTACGGACGGCTGCGAGCGAAACGCAGCCGTTCGCCTTTTTCGCGATACGACGCATCTTCTTCTTTGTCTTTTCGTGATACTTAGAGGCGTCAATACGGTCGAGCAGCTCGGAGAGCGAAACCGGGTCAAAGTGCGTCATATGCAGTCGATGCAGAAACTTGCTCTGCTGCTTTTCTACCTGCTCGCTGAGCTTAATAAGCTGACCATACCAGTCTTTTGCCTTGGTCATCTTGGTGATTTTCGAGCGCCCGAACCGTAATTCCAGACGCAGAATATGCTCATCAATCTTGATATTATGCCGTTTTTTGAGCTCATACGTTTTATCGTAAACCGAAAAAGCGCAGCTTTGAGACTGATTTTCGATCGTCCACGAATGCTTATCCGCCTCTTTGGATTTCTCGTCAAAATCCATATATGAACTGAAAGAAATCACGCTGTAACGGGGGATAGGATATGATTTCTTGAACATTTTAAGTCGTTTGCGTACGTCGGCCCTGCTTTCGTAATACAGATTGCAGGTCAGATCGCATCGAGACAGCTTGAAAGTCTTGAGCGGTTCGGATACTCCGATATCTTTGAGAATGTAACTAAGAAAGAGCTTCATTCCTGCAAAATCCATATTCCGCTTGAAAATATCAGTTGGCTGATAATGACCGGCAAGCAGGGAAGAGGGATTGACGATCAGCGTCAGCCAGCTCGGACGAGGGCCGAAGGTCTGACTCATCTGAATTTCAACGCCCCGGGATTTGTACTGCGTGATCTGATAGTAGGAAGATAACGCATACCTATCTTTACCACAGCAGAAGCACTTGTTCTGCTCAATAATATTCTGAATTTCAGAATAGGAATACTTTCGCTTTAAGCAAAAGGTGTGAATACCAGATTCATTCATAATCATTTGCTGTTCCTCCGTTTTTGTGCGCATACCGTGCAGCGCTTGCAGGTTTTAGTTTCGTTCTGTCCCTGATACTCGAGAATATCACTTACCATGCAGTTATCGCTGTGGATAAAGTCATGCACCTGCTTTCGTTTTGTCTTTATTGTTTTAGCGGCTTTGGCTGACTGCTTTTTCGTCTTCTTGATAAAGCTGTCCGAGACAGCATCATCGTCGCCGTTCTGATCGTAGAGAAGAACACAGTGTGCCTTTCGTCCATCACGTCCCGCTCGGCCAATCTGCTGAATGTAATCCGTCATGCTGATCGGCGCGTTGAAGTGTACAACAAGTTCAATATCGGAAACATCAATACCCATCGAGAACGCCGAGGTTGAAATCATAATTTTTCTTTCACCTTGCAGGAAGTCGAACAGCAGCTCTTTCTTGTGACGTTCCGGCTTAACTCGTGAATGATAGCGAGTCACCTCGTCCGTATATCTTTCACGCAGGATATTATATAACGCATCGACATAAGCCGTAGTCTGCGCAAAGATCAGCACCGAGCCATCTTTGTGATATTTATCAATCAGCTTGCAGAGCTTCTTGATACGGAATTCCAGTCGTTCCTCCAGCGTTTTCTTGTTGCAGGTAACGTCCTTCTTGAGCAGAATAAGATTATCGCGCCGTAAATCACTGCGGAGCACAGCGGGCTTGTCCATATGCAGACTGTCGCGAATGGTGTCGAGAGAGTCTGCCGGTATCGTCGCAGAGCAGGCGCAGATCACCGGTTTATGCTCCAGCTTGTCAATAAATTCGCCAATGTGCAGATAAGTGTCACGAAACGTTTGACCCCATTCCGTAACGCAGTGGCACTCGTCAACAACTACCATAAAGATATCCGTCTGTTTCATCACGGAAAGAAAGGTGCTGTTCTGTAAACGTTCCGGCGTCACATAGAGAAAGTTCAGCTTGCCTTTGCGAGCCTTCTTCAAGATCTTTTCGGTGTCTTCCTTCGTGGTGTCCTTGTCGATGTATTCAGCAGAAATGTCATGAGCTTTTAATGTCTGCACCTGGTTGTAGATCAGCGCAAGCAATGGTTCAATCACAATCGTCAGCCTGTCGGAATGAGCAAGACCAACGGTTTCGTAGATGATCTGTTTGCCGGAAGACGTGGCAGCAATCACAATCGCATCCTGTCCGGCATCAAGAGTTTTCATCGGGATGATCTGTGCCTTGCGAGGCTTGTCAAAACCAAGCTGTTTCAAAGCAGATTTAAGATGTCGTTTAATATCCATAGAGATAATCCTCCTCCATATAAAGATTATCAATATGTTGTACGTGTATAAAAAGATAATGCCGAATAGTGAACTATTTTGAAAAATTTATTACATTTTTTGATATAATAAAAAACGTCTCAAATACCTTCCCTGAGTATTTGAGACACAAATATTGCATTTATTTATAATAAAAGTGTAAAAAAGTTAGATTAAATAGATGGATTTTGCCGGATTTTTTGTTCTGGCGCTGCACGAAATTCAGTCCTTGTGGCCGTCTGTAGCCAAACCTTCCGGCAGCCATCGCGTCAACCCTTATTTCGCCCGCAATAAACGGCGGTGCGAGCGGGACATCAGCAATTCGCAAAACCGTCTTGAATTTGACGAATTCACGCCGATATGCTATAATAAGTACAGCAAAGAGATACTTTTCGGGACGCTTGATTTCAGCCTCGTGAGTCTCAAAATCCGGTGGCTACAGGCCTCCGAGAGATTGGCTCCATGTAGCCAACTTGTAGCCAAAACGAAAAAAACGCCTTTTTACGGCCCTCTGACAAGCGGTTTCGCCGTCCACTGCGTGTGTTCTGGACTCCCCATTTCGCACGGAAACCGTCCAAATGTTCCAAAACCAACGAGAAAAAATAATTTTAGGCGAGTTCAACTCCCCACGGCTCCACCAAAGCTATAACAAAACCGACGGTTTATGCCGTCGGTTTTGCTTTTTTTTAATTTTTCTTTCCGCGTTCTTCGTAATTGTCGAGAAAGGAATGCAGCACACCGCCGGTCTTGTAGCCGGGCATCATGTCCAGATTGACCGCGTGGATGCTGTTGAAGATGCTGTGCTCGATGCCGGGGTTGTCGCGGCGCAGACGGCGCAGCAGGGTCTTGACCTCCTGGCGCTTGGAACCGCCGCCGCCGTTGTCACACATGGTGCAGTTTTCGGTGAAGCGGCACGCGCACTGGATGAACTCCAGCTCGTTGTACTGCTTCCACGCGATGATGTCCTCCTCGTGGACGCAGTAGAGCGGGCGGATCAGCTCCATCCCGGCGAAGTTCGTGCTGTGCAGCTTGGGCAGCATGGCCTGCATCTGCGAGCCGTAGAACATACTCATGACCGTGGTTTCGATAACGTCGTTGAAATGATGACCGAGGGCGATCTTGTTGCAGCCGAGCGACTGCGCCTTGCTGTACAGATAACCGCGGCGCATACGGGCGCACAGGTAGCACGGGTTCTTCTCGCTGTTGTTCGCGACGGCAAAGACGTCGGTTTCGAAAACCGTGATCGGAATGTGCAGCAGCGCGGCGTTGCTCTCGATTTTGCTGCGGTTGATTTCGTTGTAGCCGGGGTCCATGACGAGGAAAACGACCTCGAACGGGACCTCACTGTACCGCTGAAGCAGCTGCATCAGCTTCGCCATCAGCATGGAGTCCTTGCCGCCCGAAATGCAGACCGCGATTTTATCGCCCGGCTGAACGAGCTGATACCGGCGGACGGCGAGCGTAAACGGGTTCCAGATGGTCTTGCGGAATTTCTTGATGATGCTGCGTTCGATCAGCTCATGCGGTTCTAAA